>Ga0116224_10001936_pt1 | contig 12491 bp, 11 predicted proteins | sample Sb_taG_9_FD_89699 | JGI IMG/M metagenome (GOLD analysis project Ga0116224, IMG submission 89699) | Peat soil microbial communities from Weissenstadt, Germany - Sb_50d_b_LC metaG | ecosystem: Environmental > Terrestrial > Soil > Wetlands > Peat | place: Germany: Weissenstadt | collected 2010-09-21 | reverse complement strand
CGGCCGGAGCGCTTCATCGGCATTCACTTCATGAATCCGGTGCCGCTGATGGAGCTGGTCGAAGTGATCCGCGGCATCGCCACCGATGACGCCACCTTCGAGGCGACCAAGCATTTCATCGCCAAGCTCGGCAAGCTGATCGCGGTGTCCGAGGATTTTCCCGCCTTCATCGTCAACCGCATCCTGCTGCCGATGATCAACGAGGCGATCTACACGCTCTATGAAGGCGTCGGCAACGTCGAGGCGATCGACACCGCGATGCGGCTCGGGGCGCATCATCCGATGGGGCCGCTGGAGCTTGCCGACTTTATCGGGCTCGATACCTGCCTCTCGGTCATGCAGGTGCTGCACGAGGGGCTGGCGGATTCGAAATACCGGCCGTGCCCGCTCTTGGTGAAATACGTCGAAGCCGGCTGGCTCGGCCGCAAGACCCAGCGCGGCTTCTACGATTATCGCGGCGAGAAGCCGGTACCGACCAGATAGTCCGTCGTCAATTTCGTCATTGCGAGGCACGGTAGTGGGGAAGCAATCCAGTCTCTTACTCTGGATTGCTTCGTCGCGTCGCTCCTCGCAATGACGAGGTAAGCTATTTCACCACTTCGACGAACAGACCGATGACGCAGATCCAGCCGAGCACGAAAAGGATCGTGCGAATGTACGGAATTGCGGCCCAGAAAATGACGGCGTGCGCCACCCTTATCCAAAAGTAGCTTGTCGCCCAGAAGGCCGTCATCGAGTCGTTTTTGCCGGTCACCTGAACGACCAGCACCAGCGCCGCGAACGGTGCAAAGTTCTCGATCGCATTGAGGTACGCGCGGTGTGCGCGCTTGCCCCAGTTCGGAACCGGACGCGGTGTTGGGTCGACGTAATTTTCCGCGCTCAAAGGTCCGTTGGTCATCACTTGGCAGACAATATACGGAATCCACAGCGATGCGGTCAGCAGCGCGGTGAAGGCCAGATATTTAATTTCAGGCGACATTGATTTTGCTCCCCTTTAGTCCGTAGCCCGGATGGAGTGAAGCGACATCCGGGATGATGGCCTGTCGGAAGTCTCCCCGGATTTCGCGCGCTCAATCCGGGCTACCAATTTAATCGCAGCAGGAATCGGATTTCTTCGGCTCCTTGTACGCGGCCTGCGGATCGATGGTTGCGCCTTCATACTTATCATGATGGCGCACCCACGCCATGCCGTAGGACAGCCCCGCCTCGTCGCGGCCCTTGGGGGCGATGTCGAGGAGATTGTAGGCGCCGATCAGGATATCGAGGCCGCGTCCGTAGCTCGAATAGGTATGGAAGATCTCGCCGGCGTCGTTCTTGTAGAACACGCTCGTGCCCGGGCGCTGGTCGCTGGGGAAAGTCGTTTGTTCGTAATTATAAAATGCGGTGCCTTTGGCTTTCTCCTCGGGCGTCGCCGACACCTGATAGTCGAAGTTGAAGTCGTTGCCGGACGACGACACCCATTTGAATTGCCAGCCCATGCGCCCCTTGAACTTCTCGATTTGCGCAAGCGGCGCCCGCGACACCACGACCAAAGCGACATCGCGCTGCGCCAGGTGGACAGCGGCGCCATCCAAGTGATCGGCGATCAGCGAGCAGCTCGGGCAGCCTTCTTCCCAGTTGGGGCCGAACATGAAGTGATAGACGATCAACTGGCTCTTGCCGCCGAGCAGATCGGTCAGGCTTTCCTTACCGTTGGGACCGTCGAACACATAGGTCTTTGTGACCTTCTCCCAGGGAAGCTCGCGGCGCTTGCGGCTTAGCGCGTCGCGGGCGCGGGTGAAGGCCTTCTCCTCCGCCAAATGCGCCTTGCGCGCCGCGATCCATTCATCATGCGAAACGATCTTGTGCGGTTCCATGATTTGCCTCCATTCAAAGGCCGGATGGCGCCGGGCGCCATGCGGGTATGAAATTCATTACGCCGGCGTCATCCAGCCGATGCCGGCGCCGCCGGGCTCGAGCAGGATAACGATACGGCCGACCCCGGGCACCTCGAAAGCGGGCTTCATGACCTTGGCGCCGGCCTTGGTCGCCTTGCTCACGCGCGTATCGACGTCGTCGACGGCGATATAGGGCATCCAGCTTTCCGGAACGCCTTTGTAGTCAGGCCCGCTGATGTCGAAGATGCCGGCGGCGGGTTTATCGTCGGCCTTGGCGATCCAGTAGGTGCCGCCGCCGGGCATCGGCATCGCATCGTATTTCCAGCCCAGCGTATCGCCGTAGAACTTCTTTGCGCCTTCGACATTGCGCGTCATCAGCTCGTTCCAGTGGAATTGACCGTGTGACCAAGACATGAGGCTACTCCGGATTGGTGGGTTACGGGATTCTCGCCGCGATGTCGCGACAGGGTTACGCAAGCAATTTTTCCAGCTTGTCGAGGGCGCCGATCCAGCCATGCTGGTGCCCGTCGCGCGATTTTTCGTCGAACAGTTTTTCGTGGGTCAGCGTCAGCAAGGTGCCGTCGCCGTCCGGCTTGAACGTGACGGTCACCATCGATTCATGCGGCTGGTCCGGCGGCGCGGCGTCCCAGGACCAGGTGAATACCAGCTTTTCGTTGGCGACGACCTCGCGATAGACGCCGCCGACATTGTGAGCCTCGCCGTTCGGCGAACGCATCTCGATGCGGTAGCGGCCGCCGACGCGCGGGTCGGCCGCGGCCCGCTGGGTGAGGATCTCGCCCGGCCCCATCCAGCGCTTTATTTTTTCCGGGTCGGTGAACGCGGCGAAGACTTTGGCCGGCGGCGCTTTGAAGCGGCGCTTGAGCGTGAGGCTTGGTTTGACGGCGGATTGGACGTCCATGACTCTTCCTCCTCCAGGAACGCGGCGAGGCGGCGCAACGCCTCGGACCAGAAGCGTTCGTAGCGTTCGAGCCACTCACGCGCGCTTTGCATCGGTGCGGCGTCGAGCCGGCAGATGACGGTGCGGCCCGATTTGCTCCGCTGCACCAATCCGGCGTCGGTCAATACGTCGAGATGCTTCATGATCGCCGGCAGCGACACGGCGAACGGCTTCGCCAGCGCGCTCACCGAAAGGTCCGGTTGTTCGGCGAGCCGCGCCAGCAGCGCCCGGCGCGTCGGGTCGGCAAGCGCGGCAAAGGTGCGATCGAGCGGGGCGGCACTAAGCTTAACCATGTAGTTAAGTATATGGCGGTGGCGGCCGGTGTCAAGGTGACGCCCGGCATTGGGGCGCACGCCCACAAATCCTTGGAGGAATTGCATTGGCGAGCGCGCTTCCACCGCGCCTGGCCGTGGTGAAGCTTGCACTTATCTTGACAGGTCACTGTTCCAACGTCACGCTTGTATTAAGCATCAAGAGCAAGCGCGGCCGGAACAACGGCCGTTATCGCGCGCCAAGCGCATGATCGGGAGGAACCCATGATCCGAATCGGGAGGACGATGCTGCTTGCGGGGGCTATGGCGTTGCCGCTGGCAGGTGTTGCATTTGCGCAAGAGACCGGCCCGGGCGGCACGTCCGCCGCGACGAAGGCCCCGCCGATACCGAGTGTCAGCCAGGCGATGCTGAGCAGCGCGGCAAAGGACAGCAATAACTTCCTGCACACCAACGGCAACTACGATCAAACCCGTTTCCACCCCGCCGAGCAGATCAACGCCAAGAACGTCAAGGGCCTGCACGTCTCCTGGATTTTCCAGACCGACGTCAGAGAGTCGATGGAGACCTCGCCGATCGTGGTCAATGGCGTGATGTACGTGACCACCTCGTTCGACCACGTCTATGCGCTCAATGCGCAGACCGGCGAGCAGATCTGGCACTACAAGCACGAGATGGGACCGATCACGGTCTATTGCTGCGGCCCAAACAATCGCGGCGCCGCGGTCTCCGACGACAAGGTTTACATCGGCACGCTCGACGCCAAGCTAGTCGCGCTCGACGCCAAGACCGGCAAGCTCCTCTGGTCGCAGCAGATCGCCGATCCTTCGCTCGGTTACAGCGAGACGATGGCGCCGACCGTGGTCGACGGCAAGGTTCTCATCGGCACCAACGGGGGCGAATACGGCATCCGCGGCTTCGTCAAGGCGTTGGACGCCAACGACGGCAAGCTGCTCTGGACCTTCGACACCATTCCGGAGAATTCGGTCGGCGTGTGGGCGACCAAGGATGCCACCGGCCGCGACATGCATCGCGACATCGCCGCAGAGAAAGAGGCGCTGGCCAAGAACGGCGATCCCTGGAAGACGCTCGGCGGCGGCGTGTGGCAAAATCCGTCGGTCGACCTGGCGACCAAGCGCATCTATTTCGTGGTCGGCAATCCCTCGCCCGACCTCGACGGTGCGATACGGCCCGGCGACAACCTTTACACAGACTCGCTGGTCTCGGTCGATCTCGATACCGGCAAACTCGCCTGTTACTTCCAATACATCGCTCACGACATCTGGGATCTCGACGCCACGAGCCCGACGGTCCTCGTCGATGTGAAAGACGGAAGCGGCAAGACGATCCCCGGCGTGCTCCACGCCGGCAAGACCGGTTACATCTACGTGCACGATCGCAAGGACTGCAAGCTGATCCGCTTCTCCGAGCCGATGGTGTCGCAGAAGGATCGGTGGGTGCTGCCAACGCCGACCCAAGCGCTCGATCCCAAGGCGGCGCGCATGTTCCCGGGCGCCAATGGCGGCGTGGAATGGTCGCCGATCGCGACCGATCCGGGTCTCGGCCTCGCCTACGCGATCAACCTCGAGCAGGAGATGACCTATACGGTCGACTCCACGCCCTATCCCCAGGGCAAGCTGTGGCTCGGCGGCGCCTTCACCAACGTGCCCGGCGGCGTCCAGGCCGGCAACGTGACCGCGGTCGACTACAACACCGGCAAGATCAAATGGCAGGTGAAGACGCCCGAACCGATGATCGGCGGCATTCTCGCCACCGCCGGCGGCGTGGTGTTTGCCGGCGAAGCCAATGGCTGGTTCAAGGCCTATGACGCCAACACCGGCAGCGTGCTCTGGAAGTTCCAGGCCGGCGCCGGCGTCAATGCACCGCCTTCGTCCTACATGGTCGGCGGCAAGCAATACATCGCGGTGGCGGCGGGCGGAAACGTGCAGATCGATTCCAAACGCGGCAACAGCATCGTCGCCTTCACACTGGACTAAGGGTACCCGATCCAGATCGGGGCGATTTTTCAAGGACGGGACCGGCAACGGCCCCGTCCGATTTTTTAATGAACGCGATTCTGCTGCCGGGCGGCAAATGCAGGCAAAGAAAGTTTCGTTCTTTTTTGTCTTGGCGCTCACGCTGCTCCCTTTGGCTGCGCGCGCGCAAAGCATCGAGGAGAAAGCGCAAATCTGCACGGCCTGTCACGGCGAGGACGGCGTGCCGCCGCAGCAGGTCATCGCTGTGCCCGTCATCTGGGGCCAAAACCTCGGCTACCTGTTCTTTCAGCTCCGCGATTTCAAGTCCGGCGCGCGTAAGAACGAGCAAATGACGCCGATCGTGGAGGGGCTCGAGCGCGAGGATTTGATGCCGCTCGCGCAATATTTCTCCAAAAAGGCCTGGCCCAACCTGCAGCAGCCGCACGCGCCGGCGGATGAGGTGGCGTTGGCGCAGCGGGTGAACGCGTCCGTCGTTTGCACGAGCTGCCATCTGGAAGGATTTAAAGGCGACAGCACGCAGCCGCGCCTCGCCGGTCAGGCCCGTGGCTATCTGCAAAAAACGATGACCGACTTCGGCACCGGCGCCCGCGGCAACAATCCCGGCATGACCGGCTTCATGAAGGGGCTCACGGAGCAGGAAATCGGGGCGCTCGCGACCTGGCTCGCGGGGATGCAATAACCAATCACTTGGCGGCAAGCTTTGCCCGCACGGCGGCGTTGGCCGCGAGATCGAGCGCGGTCTTGCCCTCCTTATCCTTCAACGCCCGGTCGGCGCCGTGGCGCAGCAGAGTGTCGACGCTCGCCGCATCGCCGAGCGCGGCGGCAATCATCAGCGCGGTGCGGCCGCGGTTGTCGGCGTCATTCATCGTCGCGCCGTGCGCAAGCAAAAGATCGACGACGCGCTCCACCGCCGCCGCGCCGACGCCCTCATCGTGCCCGGCCGCCCACATCAGCGCGGTCAGCTCGTTGCCGTAGCGCTCGCGCGCGTTGATTCCAGCATCGAGCAGACGCTTGACGATGCCGTCGAAGCCGCGCGCCGCGGCGTAGATGATGGCGGACTTTCCGGTCTCGTCGCGCGCGTCAGGCGCGGCGCCGGCGGCGATGAGTTGTTCGAAAATGCGGTCGTTGCCCTTGAAGGCGGCCGCGATCAGCGGCGTGACGCCCTTGCGACCGGGCAGATTAGGGTCGGCGCCCTTGGCCAAGAGCAACGCCACCGTCGAATGCTTCTCGCCCTCGGCCGCGGCGAACAAAGCGGTGCCGCCGTCCACATTGCGGGCATCGATCGGTGCGCCGTTGGCGAGCAAAAATTCGACCAGCCTGACGTGGCCCTCGCGCGCGGCGTGAGTGAGCGGCATGGCGCCGCGGCGATCGCGCGCCTGCAGCGAAGCGCCGGCGGCGAGGAGTTTCTTCGCCAACTCGTCGCAGCCGCGGTCGGCCGCCTTGAACAGCGCCAGGTTGATCTGCACCGAGACGGCGTCGGCCTTGATCATCTCGTAGTTGCGCTCGATCTCGCCGCAATCCTCGTCGGGATGCGGCTGCACCGGCTGGGCGCGCGCCGGCGAAAGTGCCGCCACGAGCAGACACGCGCCGGCGAAAATGCCGAGGAAGGGTGCAGTCATGGCGCGATGGCCGGGGTTCAATTCGGGGTGCCGACCGCGGCGCTGACCAGCTTGACGCCGTCGGCGCTCGCCCATTCGGCGGGGCCTGCCATCTCGCCGATCTCGCAGCCAGAGCGGTCGACGATCAGCGTCGTCGGCATGCCGAAGGCCTTGCCGGCAAGCTTCAGCTCCTGAAACACCTTGGCGCTCGGATCGGAATAATAGGCCAGATGCGTCACGCCGACCTCCTTGAGGAAAGCGAGCGGCTTTGCCGGATCGCGGGTGTCGATATTGACGGCGACCACCTCGAAGTCCGTTCCGCCCAGATCCTTTTCCAGCGCGTCGAGCGCCGGCATTTCCCGGCGGCAGGGCACGCACCAGGTGGCCCAGAGATTGAGCAGGACGGTGCGGCCCCGCCAATCGGCGAGCTTACGTTCGTGGCCTTCGGTGTCCTTGAACGCCAAATCGGGGACGCGAAACGGGCTGTGCGCCACGGTCAGGGCCGCGACTTCCCCGCGCACGAGCGGCGCAAGACGCCCCGCCGCGGCGACCGCCGGCTCACAGGTGCTCGCGGCCGGATTGCTTCGCAGCCGCTCCATCCCGTATACCCCCGCCAGGACGGCCACGACGCCGATGGCCGCGGCGACCGAAGTCAGGCGCAGGCGGCCCAGTTTGTCTCGTGGCGGCACGGATTGCTCGGTCATTAACGGATGAACCTTGGCGCAACCTTATGAACAGCGTGTCATGAACAACAAAATGTGGGGCGGACGCTTCGGCTCGCAATCCGATCCCCTGATGGAGGAGATCAACGCGTCGATCGATTTCGACCGACACCTCTACCGGCAGGATATTGCCGCAAGCAAGGCCCATGCGGCGATGCTTGCCAAAACGGGCATCATTACGGCGCAGGATGCAAAGCGGATCGCTCACGGTCTAGACACGATCCTGTCAGAGATCGAAGCGGGCAAGTTCAAGTTCGAGCGCGCGCTCGAGGACATTCACATGAATGTCGAGGGTCGGCTCGGCGAATTGATCGGACCGGCCGCCGGGCGGCTGCATACTGCGCGCTCGCGCAACGATCAGGTCGCCACCGACTTCCGGCTGTGGATCCGCGATGCGATCGACCGGTTCGACGCCGCGCTCGCCGAATACCAACGGGCGCTGGCGCAGAAAGCGCTCGAGCACGCGGCGACCGTGATGCCGGGCTTCACGCATCTGCAGACCGCGCAGCCGGTGACCTTCGGCCACCATTTGCTGGCTTATGTCGAGATGGCGGCGCGCGACCGCGGCCGCTTCGCCGATGCGCGCGCGCGGCTCAACGAAAGCCCGCTCGGCGCCGCGGCGCTTGCCGGCACGTCCTTCCCGATCGATCGGGCGATGACGGCGAAAACGCTCGGCTTTGCGCGGCCGATGGGCAATTCGCTCGACGCCGTCGCCGACCGCGACTTCGTCCTGGAGACGCTGTCGGCTTGCGCCATCGCTGCAATGCATCTGTCGCGGTTCGCCGAGGAGATCGTGATCTGGTCGTCGCCGCTCGTCGGCTTGGTGCGGCTCTCCGACGCCTTCATTACCGGCTCCTCGATCATGCCGCAGAAGCGCAATCCCGACGCGGCCGAGCTCGTCCGTGCGCGGACCGGCCGCGTCGTCGGCGCGCTCACGGCGCTGCTGATGGTGATGAAGGGGCTGCCGCTCGCCTATCAGAAGGACATGCAGGAAGACAAGGAAGGCGCGTTCGACGCGCTCGGCACGCTGACGCTGTCGATCGGCGCCATGACCGGCATGGTGCGCGACATGACGCCCGACGCGGAGCGCATGCGGCTTGCCGCGGGCGAGGGCTTTGCGACCGCCACCGATCTCGCCGATTGGCTCACGCACGCGCTCAATCTGCCGTTTCGCGAGGCCCACCATGTGACCGGCCGGATCGTGGCCAAGGCCGCGGCGGCGGGCGTCGCGCTCGACAAGCTGCCGCTTGCGGCCATGCAGGCAATCGAGCCGCGCATCGGTAAAGCGGTATTTGGCGTGCTTTCGGTCGAAGCCTCGGTCAAAAGCCGCAATGTTTATGGCGGGACCGCGCCGAAGAACGTGCGCGCGCAGGCCAAACGCTGGCTCAAACGGCTGCAAAAGAAGCCGTAAACGCGGCGGTGTCCCTTTGATTCCGAAGTTCGCAAGGCTTTGCCGCTCGTCCTTGTGCGAACTTCGGAATCAAAGGGACACCGGCAAATATATGAACCCAGTGTGGGTTTTGGATTTGAAGTTCCTAAACGAATTCGCGGCTACACTGTAGGAACTTCAAATCCACCACAATGGCCAAGACATTGCCGACACAATGTCGCCCGCCGGCGTCCATTTTCTGCTATATGATGGCGGAAGCTCCGGGGGAGCGTTCTTTGGTCCTTGATCGCTTGCGTATCGCTTTTGCACTGGCGCTGTTCGGCACCGCCGCCTTCACGCTCGCGGCCTGCGGGCGCGCGGGACCGCTCGAACCGCCGCCCGGGCCGGCGCTGACGCCGCCGGCGCCGAGCGCGCAAGCGGCGCCGGCTGCGGCCGTCGGTGGGCCCGGTGCGCCGGGGCCGACGGCGGAGGAAACCGCCGTGAAAAACGGCTTCGACGCCTACGGCAATCCGGTCGCGCCGCGAGGCCAGAAAAAATCGTTCCTGCTTGACCCACTGCTGCAGTAACGCTCGTCATTGCGAGGAGCATTTGCGACGAAGCAATCCAGCAGCGGCCGCTTAATGGCCACTGCATTGCCTCGCTTCGCTCGCAATGACGAAAAACTTGCTCTAAAAACCCCCATGCATCATTTCGCTTATCGCAATGGCGTGCTGCACGCCGAGGACGTCGACCTTAACGCGCTGGCGGACGCCGTCGGCACGCCGTTCTATTGCTATGCGAGCGCGACGCTGGAGCGGCATTACCAGGTGTTTGCCCAGGCGTTCGCCGACGTCGACGCACTCGTCTGCTACGCCATGAAGGCGAATTCCAACCAGGCGGTGATCGCAACCCTGGCGCGGCTTGGCGCCGGAGCCGATGTCGTCTCCGGCGGCGAATTGTTGCGGGCGCGGGCGGCCGGCATTCCGCCGGAAAAGATCATGTTCTCCGGTGTCGGCAAGACCGAGCATGAACTCGCGCTCGCGGTCGAGAACCGCATTCTCTGCGTCAACGTCGAATCCGAAGCCGAGCTCGACCTGCTCGCCGAAATCGCCGCCGCCAAAGGCCGTGCCGCCGAAATCTCGATCCGCGTCAATCCCGATATCGACCCCCGGACCCATGCCAAGATCGCGACCGGCAAGGCGGAAAACAAATTCGGCATCCCCATCAGCCGCGCGCGCGAAGTTTACGCCCGCGCCGCCAAGCTCGAAGGCGTAAGCGTTGCCGGCGTCGACATGCATATCGGCAGCCAGATCACCGCGCTCGATCCGTTCAGCGACGCGTTTGCGCTCCTGGCGGATTTCGTGCGCGTGCTGCGCGCGGACGGCCACACAATCCGCCATGTCGATCTCGGCGGCGGGCTGGGCATTCCCTACCGCGAGGACAACGAACCGCCGCCCGATCCCAGCGCCTACGCCGCCGTCGTCAAGCGCGCGACACGCGATCTCGACTGCCGGCTCATCTTCGAGCCCGGCCGCTTGATCGTCGGCAATGCCGGCATCCTCGTCACCCGCGTGCTCTACGTAAAGCGCGGCGAAGCCAAGACCTTCGTCATCGTCGACGCCGGCATGAACGATCTCGTGCGCCCGACGCTTTACGACGCCCATCACGATATTCGCCCGGTCCGCGAGAAGGCGATCGGCGCGCCGAGAATCACGGCCGACGTGGTCGGCCCGGTGTGCGAATCAGGCGATTTTCTCGCGCTCGACCGCTCGATCGTGGCGCCGCGGCCGGGCGAACTCCTCGCGATCATGACCGCCGGCGCTTACGGCGCGGTCGAGGCCGGCACTTACAATACCCGCGCGCTGGTGCCGGAAGTCCTTGTCAAACAAGGCAAATGGGCGCTAGTGCGGCCGCGCGTCAGCGCCGAAGAGCTGATCGCGCTCGACCGCCTGCCGGACTGGCTCTGATTTTTTGCATTGGCGTATCGGCACGCGCGCATGCCTTGAACGCGCCCTCATGCTAGAGTCTTGTCAGGCTAAAGCGTTGTCAGGCGGAGTTTTTCCGCGGAGACCTCGGTGACGGACACCCCGTCGAGCCATCCTGCCACGTCACAGCCGGGCGCCGCGCCGGTCGGCCGCTCGCCGCTCGACACGGCGGTGCGCCGCGCGCGCTGGACCATCTTCTGGGAGCGGCTGTGGCCGGCGCTGGCGCAATTCGCCACCGTGATCGGCCTGTTCCTGACCGTCTCCTGGCTCGGCGTGTGGCTCTATGTGCCGCCGCTTGCGCGCGCGGGCGGACTGATCGTGTTCGCGATCCTTGCGATTGCGGCCATCGTCCCATTCGTCTTTTTGCGCGTTCCCGCCGTCGCCGACGCCTTGCGCCGGCTCGATCATGGCGCTCGCCATCGTCCGGCGACGACGATCGCCGACCAGCTCGCGGTCACGCCGCAAGATCCGTATTCGCTGGCGCTATGGAAGGCGCATGTGGCGCGCACGCTGGCGACGGCGCGCGCATTCCAGGCCGGCTGGCCGTCGCCGCGCGTCGCGTTGCGCGATCCCTATGCGCTGCGCAGCCTCATCCTTGTCGCCGGCATCGCCACCTTCATCGCCGCCGGCGGTGAACATTGGAAGCGCATCGCCGCGGCGTTCGACTGGCAGGGCGTGGTGTTGCCGGCAAACTTCCGCGTCGACGCCTGGATCAACCCGCCCGTTTATACCGGTAAGCCACCGATCATTCTCGCCGGCATCCATCCCGGCGAGCCGGTGCGGACGGACAGCGAGGCCGGCGAGCCGGTGTCGGTTCCGGCGGGGTCGACGCTCGTCATACGCGCGACCGGCAAGCTTAACCTCGATATTTCCGGCAGGGGCGGCGTAACACCCGCGAGAGAAGAAGTGCGCGCGCCCGCCGGTACGCAGGAATACCGCTTCAAGATCGCGGCCACCGGAACGGCGACATTGCGCGGTGCCGGGGACGATTTGACTTGGGCGTTCAACGCCATTCCCGACAAGTCGCCGACCATCGCGCTCACCAAGGACCCCGAGCAGCAAGCGCGCGGCTCGCTGCTGTTATCCTACCGTCTTGAGGACGATTACGGGGTCACCGAGGCGCAGGCGACCTTTGCGCGCAAGGACGAGCCGGGGGGCGACAAGCCCGACGCACGCCCGCTGTTCGGGCCGCCCGATTTCCCGCTGGTGCTGCCGCAAGCGCGCGCCAAGAGCGGCGTAGGCCAGACCATCAAGGATTTGACCGATCATCCCTGGGCCGGCGCGGAAGTGACGATGATACTCGTCGCCCGGGACGAAGGCGGCAACGAGGGCAAAAGCGAGCCGTTCGCCTTCCGCCTGCCGGAACGCGTCTTTACCAAGCCGTTGGCGCGGGCACTGGTCGAGCAGCGGCGCAATCTCGCGCTCGATGCCGGCGCGCGGCCGCAGGTCACGACCGCGCTTGACGCGCTGGCGCTGGCGCCGGAGAAATTCACGCCCGACGCCGGCGTCTATCTCGGCCTGCGCTCGCTGTTCTGGTCGCTCGTTCGCGCCAAGACCGACGACGATTTACGCGAGGTGACGGCGCGGCTGTGGCAGATGGCGGTCGGCATCGAGGACGGCAACATTGCCGACGCCCAGGCGGCGTTGCGCAACGCCGAAGAGGCCTTGCGGCAAGCGCTCGAACGCGGCGCCAGCGACCAGGAAATCAAGCAGCT
>Ga0116224_10001934_pt1 | contig 12497 bp, 12 predicted proteins | sample Sb_taG_9_FD_89699 | JGI IMG/M metagenome (GOLD analysis project Ga0116224, IMG submission 89699) | Peat soil microbial communities from Weissenstadt, Germany - Sb_50d_b_LC metaG | ecosystem: Environmental > Terrestrial > Soil > Wetlands > Peat | place: Germany: Weissenstadt | collected 2010-09-21 | reverse complement strand
TTGCGCATTTACTTGCCCCTCCAGTTCGGCTTCTTGGCTTTCTTGATCTGCCCGTACCGTTTACGCACTTGAGTTTCGCACGCGAGACGTTTCGCCTTCTTACCCTTCGTCTTGTACCTCGTCCGGCACACATGCAACGCCCGCTTGAGCTTCTGCGCGCGCGTCAACGGCTTGGTCTTCGTAGCGCTGCAGCCGGTGACCGTCACCTTCGTCCTCTGGACGATCTGCTTGCCGGTCTGTGCAGTGATCGTCGTTCCCATCGCGAGGCTCTTGCCGCAGAGGTTCCCGCTGGGCGCCGCCAGGATCGAGTGCGGACCCTCCGGCAGAATCGTCACAAAGCTGTAGATCGGAGCGTCGGGGATCGATTCGAACTTCGAGTAGGTGAGCCCGCCCTTGATGTTCGTCTTGCCGTCGAGGACGATCTCCACACCGTTTTCGCCCTGCAACAAGAACTCCAGATCCGGGAACGCAGCCCCACCATGAGACACCAGGATCGCCGGGCCCGAGAGCGGGGCGTTCAATATCGGCGTGACGGCCGTCGCGGCGCCCACGAACGAGTCCGGCGGGCAACCGGCGGGGTTCGTGTTGAACTGCGCTTCGGTACAGGCTTTCTGAAGCGTCGTCAACCGCGACGGGAGTGCCTTGGGCAGCTGCAGGTCTACTTTGGCGATGTTCGCCTGTCCCGTGGTGGACTTGACGGTCACGGTCAGGCTCGCACCGTTCGCTTTGCTCGTCTTGGCCTGCGTGGACGCCGATAAGCTCGGAGCGAACGGAAGGTTCTGACAGGCCCCGACCTCATACGGAAACGAGACAGTCGAGCTCGCACCCCGAGCCGCGGTAATCGTCGCGCCCACGCCTTGGGCCGCGCAGTTGGTTGGGTTGAGCATGAAGTTCGCGCGGTCGACTTCAACGTTGATTTTGCGTAGACGCAGCTGCACGCCGTCGACGAACTGGGGCAGTGGGTCCGATGTGATCGTCAGCGCCGCGGTGCTCGGGTTGACCGCGATCGCCGCGCGCACGACCACGTTGCCGAGGTTGAACGGGCCTGCGACGGCGGGGACGACGATCGACAGGCCAAACGGGTCGCCCTTGTACGGGCCGGTCAGATCGACCCTGCCACCCAGATAGAACGGGTGCGGACCGGGACCGGCACCGACGGTCGTTGTCCCGATCTGACTTTCACGACCGCACGTCCCCGCGTTCGCCTGCGCTTCGGGACACTGAGGAATACCAGCGATCTTGCCCAACAGGCCCGGCGGGGTGCTCAGCGTGATACTCGAGAGGTCCTGTTCACGATCTTCACGACCAATCGTCACCGCGAACGGACTCGACGCGCCCGCCGTCGGTGTCTGGCTACCCGCGCTGAAGGACGGGCTGAACGGCAACGTGCCAGGACACGCGCCACCCGCACCATCCCAATCCACCTTGAACGAGGACGACGGCGTAGCGTCCGGGGTACCCGCGATCGGTTCCGTACCCGACAGGCCACCCAACCCGGGCGCCGACCACGGCGTCAGGTCCGTAGTCGTCGTGAACGTACCGCACGTCTGCGGGTTGGCCAACGAAGCCCTCGCGCCACCATTGAACGTCAACAGGAGTTCGCTGAACGGTAACTGGGGCTGCTGCGTGAACGTCGCCTGTAGCTGGCCTGTGCTCGGGTTCGCCGTCACATGACCCGCGAGCTTGACGATCACGCCACGTTCGACCGAGCGGACCTGCAGGAAGAGCCGGAAGATGCGGCCGGCTTCAGCATCACTGTTGCTGCACGGCGAGCATTCCGGTTCCCCGAGGAACACCTGACCTTCGAGCGGCTTTTCTAAAAGCGGGGTCACAACCTTCACCGTCCCGATCTGCGACGACAACGGACATGCCGCCGGTTCGGCCGGTTCCGTGGTGGAACCCAAACCGAACTGAGAATTGCTGCACGCCCGCAAACCATCTGCCGCCGACGGGTCCACCGTCATGCCTCCCGGCAATGTCACCGTCGCGTTCTTGAGCTCGGGTGTAGCGTCCGTGCCGTCCTCCTCGGGCTGTGGCACTTTCAGATCGAACGTCGCTCCCGTCGGCTCATCGGCCTGGGTCGTACCGCCTTCTGAAGCTGGGCTCGGCTCGAGCTGTACTTCGGGTTGAAACTGCAGCAGATCGCAACCTGTCACGAACGATGAGCTCGCGGTCGGTGTCCCGCTCGTCCCGGGCTGGCCGACAAACGACGGCGGTGCAGAGACCGCGCCCGCGTAGGAGGCCATCGAAGCGTAGTTCGCGGGGTTTTCGTAGCTATCCGCGCTAAGTGTCGTCACGGGCGCGGGGCCTTCGCATCTCGCCGGGTTGGTCAGGAACGGTGTCGAGCCCGCGTTGGTCGGAGTACAAGAATACGAGATGTCGCCCAAGCTTTTAGAGCCACTTTCCGTTACGCCGGCCTCACAGAACGTGAGGTTGACTCCCAACACAGTGGGACTCGTGGTATCCGGGCTGCTGATCGTCAGGCCATAGTCGCCATCACTGCGCACCTTGGCAGTGAGCGTGAGGTGGGCCTGGCTCGCACCACCGATGAAACCAAACGCGCCTGGGTGCCCCGGACTCGGTACCAGGTTGTACACAGGGTCGATCGCGTAGCCGGCGAATGGCTGTACTTTACCACCAATAATTTCGCCTTGGCTGTAGGAGAAGCGCACATAGCCCACAGCAGTTGCGATCGAACACGGTGTTTCTTCTCGTTCGTTGGTCCTTGTCTCGAAGGTCGCTGCAGTGCACTTCGGGGTCACCTGTGGGTCGCCGATGAAGCCCGGCGGCAGTTCGGTCTCGACGTCCTTCGGGCTGCCGCCCGCCGTCTTCAATTCACCAACGTCGGCAGGCACATAATTGAACACGAACGTCGCGTTGGCGGCGAACGGGTATCCGCCGGCCTGCGTGAACGGATTGCCCAGCGATTCGGTGACGCTCGTGGTGAAGCTCTGGATACCGAACGGCACCCGCGCGATCGTCGTCGGGTCGCTCGCCGAGGCACTTGCCGGCGATGCTTCTCCTCCATAGACAGTGGCGGTATTTGTAACGCCTCCACCCGGAGGCGTACCGAGAGAAGCTTCCGGATTGACGTGAACATGCAACGTGATCGGGGAATAGGACGCCCCCGGCGCGAGCGTGTCCGAACGGGTGCAGCTCACCGTACTGGGATTGGCGATCGAGCAACTCCAGCCGATACCTTCGGCCTCTCCGCGACCCGGTACCAGTGGCGACAAACCCGCCAGCACGAGGCCGGACGGCATCTGGTCAGATACGCTGACTCTCGCGCTTGCGCTCCCGTTGCCCTCGACGCTGGGGCCGGAAGCGCTTTCGCGAACATACGGTGGTGGTTCGCTGGCTTCCGGTTCCACGGGAATCGGGAAGCGATCGTCTGCGACCACGCTGCCCCCCGCATTGGTCGCGGTGACCTGACATTGCAGCGAGACTCCTTCGTCGGCTGTCGTGCTGATGTAATCTTCGCCGGTCGCGCCGACAATTGGTGCGCCATTACGTAGCCACTGGTATGCAAATGCGGTCGGGCTGCCGCTCCATTCGCCTTGCGTGCAGGTGCGTTCTTCCCCGACTTCTACGCGCGTAAATTCGTCGCTTATTTCCGGCAGCCGCGTCAATACGGGAGGCGCCGAGGACGGTTCCGGTGACACCAGCAGCGCATTCGTTGGGAAGCTCGTGGCTCCGCCCAAGTTGCGGGCTGTGACCTCACACTGGATCGCCTTACCTTCGTCCGCGGCCGTCAGCGCGTAAGTGCTGGCTGCGGCGCCCGATATCGCCACGCCATTGCGCAGCCACTGGTAGGTGAACGTTGGTTCATAGCGCCATTCCCCGGTTTCGCACGTCAGCCTTTTGCCGACGACCGTCCCGGTTGCCTCGTTCCCCGTGTTCTTAACCGTGATCGTGTAGGCGTTGTCGCCGCTGCCACGGTCGAAGGATGTGCCGCTGCCGGTGAAGGGGTCCACGCCGCAGTCTTCTTCCGGCTGGCCCGGCACGTATTTAGCTTGGCCGTCAGGGCATTCCCCGACCTGCTGGCCATACGCGTTGGCGTGGGTCATCGTGATGCCCCATTCCGGCGCCGCAAACGCTGGGGTGGCACCGAACGAGGCCACGGCGATGACCAGCGCGACACCCAGCGTCTTGGGCCGCGCCGCAGCCCTTGCCAGAGCCGCGCTCATCGTCGCCCCTCCCCCAGACCCGCACTACCGCCCCACCATGCGAAAACGCTCGGTGATTGGCGTGCAGAACGTTGAGGCCGGTGCCCTGTGTAGGACTCGGAGGGGGAACATGTCGAGTGTTCACGGCCACAAAAAAAGTCAAGACTCGTGGGCTCATGAACCGCGATCAGGCCGCCACCGTTGCCGAGACGAACTCGCGCTGACCCGCTTTCGCGCAAGCTCGGGGACGCGATCCGCCACGCTCGGGAAGCACGAGACGAGACGCTGGATGCAGTTGCCCGCCGCATCCCGCGGATGGATGCGAAGTACCTCGGTGAGATCGAGCGAGGTTGGCACTCGCCGACGATCCCAACCGCCAAGCGGATCGCCGACGCACTTGACGTAACGCTGTCGGAGCTGCTCAAGGGGCTCTGAGTCTCCCCGGGACGTGTAGCCCAAAAGCGGCGGGCTCCTCCTATGCCATGCCTCCCCATGGGCGGAAGCATACCGGAACTGTAGTTCCTGGTCAGGAGGGCACCGTACCCCGAGGCTTGAGAAGTGCCGGCAAGCCCTACACCGCAAGTCGCCATCGGCCGAGCTATCGGCCTGCGGCGGCGGGATCTGGACCTGAGCCAAGAGACACTCGCCCACGCCGTGGGATTGAGCGTCCGCGGACTCCGCAAGATCGAAGCTGGAGGCAATCCCACATGGCGCACCGCCGACACGATCGCGCGCGCTCTCGGATGGTCTCTTGCCGAGCTTGCCCTGCGAGCCGACGAGCTCGAGACCGAGGACCGACGGCCGACCGACGAGCCGCTTCGCCCGCCGGACTGAGCCCCCAGCCGAGCGAGAAATGCTCCAGTCCGGCACTGGAACATTGCCGTGGGCACGGTCTCCCTGGCCGCGTAGCGGCCGACCTTTCCTGGCGACACTTCGTGTGGGGACCGGCGCCAACAAGTGTGGACGGGAAAGCACGCCATCTCGTCTCCCCCCACTCAAAACCGCAAAGGGCTCCCAGACGCGCTAGAGACCAAGGGCGCCCGCGAAGGATCGACCATCCCGTCCAATGCGCGTGGTATCGCGCGCGTGTAACCATGAGCGCTTGTGTGCGCCTGGCGGTTGGAGTGCCACCGGGATCGCGCGTGCTCTCGGATTGGCGCTCTGGGAGCTTGCGGAGCTCGCCGACGAGCTGGAGACCGAGGATCGACGGCCGACCAACGAGCCGCTTCGCCGCCTGGACTGATCCGCTGGCGGGCCGTCCGAGGGCCGGGCAATGTATGCCGTCCGCACGGCCATAAAATGTCTTGAGCAGGGATTTCGTGGTCGGGCACGAAGAGAACCATTGTGGAACGGCGTTTGGCCGCTCTACTTTAGTCTGCGCTGAGACGTTTTGCGCGCTATTCTAGAAGGAGCATATCGGGCCTATATCTACGCAGAGGAGCCAGTACCGTCGTGGTCAGTATCGGATTTGGAGGAGGCGAAGTAATCGAAGTTAGCCTCCCGTTGGAGGAAGTTCGCGACCTGCTGCAAAAGGCGCTCGCCAACGGAACCATGCTTGAGATCAAGGCGCAGAATGGGGAGATGGTCGTCATCAACCCGCAGCAGGTCAAGGTGCTCCAAAACTCAGGAGCACCTGAGCCGTTCCCCACGACAGATCAGCACCTAGCTTCCTCTACCTGAGCTTGGGTCACTAGGAGGCTCCCGGAGGCGAAACTCGCCCTCCTTTGGCGGCATTGTGCCGTGCTTTGGAGGCATAGCGCCCTGTCGAGGGAATCCCTTCTTGTGGATGGTGGTGGTGCGGACGGTCATGTCCTGGGGCATCTCCACCCCCGCCTCGATGCCGCCGTCTGGCGATCCCTTGACCTTGATTCCGCTGCCGCCGACGGCAACGTAGCCAAAGCCAAACATGAGGATTATGCCCCCAGGTAGCACAATCCCACGCTCTGCTACGACCCCGGCAGCTCCAGCAACCACCATCAAGGCCCCAAAGACCACCACCGCGACGGACAGCCAAAGACGAACCCCCTGAGGTTTCGCTACGTGGTGGTCTTCGACCCTTTCCTCGACGTTCTCCTCTTCATCCACGATCTTCACATTTTAGTCGTCTGCAGTACAAGTTTTGATTATTCGCCCCGCAAGCAGACAGACCTCGCCCGACTACTGCTCGCCAGCCAGCCCGCAACACCACCGCAGGTCGAGCGCGGCTGACGTGGCGTGCGCTGGTACACCGTGATGCGGTTCCTCACTGCGCTAGAGGCCACCGACCACCAGCTCGCGGACCAGCTGGAGACCAAGGGCGCCCGCGCAGGATCGACCATCCCGTCCCAAGCGCGTGGTATCGCGCGCGTGTAACCATAGGCGCTTGTGCGGGCCTGGCGGTTGGAGCGCCACCGGGATCGCACATGCTCTCGGGTTGAAGCTCTGGGAGCTTACGAAGCTCGCCGACGCCCTGGAGGCCAAGGGTCGTAAGCCGACCAACAGGCCGCTTCGCAGGCGGAGCTGACCCGCTGGCGGGCCGTCCGGGGGCTCGTTACTACATGCGGGCGATTTGGCCAGCGGCCCTCGAGTTCGTTGTAATGGAGGATGAAGAGTGGGGGAGACTCGTCATCTGTCGGAGGCGAACGTCAAGGTCCGAGCGCGCCGATCGGGATGACGGCAACGTCGTCCTTGCGGCGGTAGCCGTAGCCTGTCGCGACGATTACGCCCAGCAGCGCTGGGCGCCCGCACCTCGCCGTGTCGATCCGCTCGGCAAATCGCGTTAGGCTCGCCGCGGCGTCGTCGATCTGCCCGTGCCCGAGCTTCACCTCGAAGGCCATCCAGCGACCATCGCCGGCCTCGACGATGGCGTCGACCTCGAGACCGCCGCTGTCGCGGTACTGCGAGACTTGCGCATCAACTGCCTGCGCATAGACGCGCAGGTCGCGGACGACGAGCGACTCGAACAGGAAGCCGAGCAGGTTGAGATCTCCCAGTAGCCGATCAGGTGTCGCGCGCAGCGCCGCCACCACCAGCGAAGGATCGACGAAGTGCCGCTTCGGTGCCGTGCGAAGCCGGTAGGAGGAGCGCAGATGCGGCGCCCAGGCGGGTTGGTCCTCGATGACCATCAGCCGCTCCAGCGCGCCGAGATACTCGCGCACCGTGTCGTCCTTCAACGGGCCGTCCGCACCGCCGGTGTCCTTGGCGAGCGTTGTCGCTGCGGCATGCGTGGCGACGTTGCGGCCGAGGCTCGCCAGCAGCCGCGCGACGCGGTTCGGGTCGCGATGAGTCGCCTCCACGCGGCTGATGTCGACGCGGGCGATCTCGTCGAGATAGTCGCGCACGGCGAGCAGCCCATCCGCGACGCCGCGCCCGCGAAGACCCGGCCATCCGCCGAGGGCGATCTCTTCGGCGAGGTCCGTCACGGTCAGGCCCGGGTCGGAGCTGGCGCTCACCGTGCCCTCCAGCAGCTCGGCCAGCGAGACGCGCCCGGTGCTGCGACCCGTCTCAAAGAGGCTCATCGGACGCATCCGCAGGCGGGTGATGCGCCCGGCGCCCGTGTGTCGCGTGATGTCATCCGGGGGGACCGCGGAGCCCGTCAAGATGAACTGACCACGGTCAGAGCGATCGTCGATCGCTCTGCGGACGTGGTTCCATATGGCTGGCTCGATCTGCCACTCGTCGATGAGCCTGGGTGTCGGACCGTCGAGCACGAGCGCTGGATCGACCGCGATCGCCTGCCGAGCATTCGCGTCAACGTCGAGCAGAACCTCGCTCGCCGCTATTTGCCGGGCAGTGGCCGTCTTCCCGCAAGCCCTAGGCCCCTCGATAACGACAGCGCCAACAGCGCCCAAGCGAGCCACTAGCTCTTGATCGACGATCCTTGGCTGGTAGCCAACGGGGATAATGCAGAGATTATAGCGGGGAGAATGCAGCACCGCCAGCGGGGATGATGCGGAGGCAGGCACCGAGGCGATCGAAGCTTTCCTCGGTCGGCGCTGGCGCTAACATGACTGCCATGTCCGATCGGCCATATCCGCTTCCAAGCCCTCCTCAGTACGACCCGATGTCGGGCGGATGTCACTCGACGTGTTTATGCCTGAGAATCGCCTCGCGCGTAAACGCGCAGAAGCGCGCAGGCACACCGTCGAGCGCTGGCTTGGTCGGCTCGTGAAGCGCTCGCCGGGACGCTCCTGAAGCGGTTAGCCGCAATTGACCTAGAGCGCCTAACGAAATAGGCGGTGTGGTCGGGGTGTTCATGGATCAAGCTGGGGATCGGATGCCCGCCCACCCGGCGAAGCGCATGCTGGTGGCATGCGCGAGCCGTCACGTGGCGACGATCGAAGATCCTGTTGATCTTCGATCGGTCCAGCGCCGTGTCCATGAACGCATCCGGGCGTGCCGATCTTTTCGGTAGGCGCTCTTAACCGCTCGGAGAGCAGGACATCGTCCCCAGGTCCTGATCTCCCAAAATATCCAAAACCAAAATCACCAATGCCTCGCCCCCTGCGGATCGACCATCAAGGCAGCGCAGCGCAGCGTCCGGCTCGCCAGGCCCCGGCCAAACCTCGTTATCGTGCGAGCAGTGCCCCCCTCCTCATTGTCCCTGATCGAGTTTCCCGCAGACGATCCCGAGCGTGCCCGGAACTTCTGGGCGGGACTTCTCGACATTAAGCTGGAGGCGCGCCAAGAGGGGGAGGGAGAGGGCTGGCAGACGCGCTCAGGAGGCCCAGCGGTCGGTGTCCACGCGCGTGGACGCGGACCGGGAGACTCCTTTTCGCTGCCCTACTTCGCGGTGAGCGATATCAGCGAGGCGCTGGAGAGGGTGCGGGCGCTCGGTGGAAGCGTCGTCCACCCGGGGGAGAGATGGGCGGTCTGCAAGGACTCCGAGGGAAGCCCATTCGGGCTGGCTCAGGAGGGGTTCGCCGTCAGTGGGTAGCGCTCGGGGTGTTCAATCGAGTCGACGGACAGGTCGACGTCGAGGTCGGGCCAGTGGAGATGGCCGGGTCGCGGCTGCTCGAGTCGTACGATCGCCTCGACCGGCGCTCGCTTGAACCAGGGGTACTCGTCGAAGGGCAGGAACAGCTCTCGCTCATCCATGAGAAGCCAGAAGCCGTGCGGCGATATGTTCGTTACCTCAGCTCGAGAAGTGGTGGTTCCAGGCATTATGAATTTCCCGCTCGTGCTCCTTCACCAGCTGGGCTCACTTCCGCAGTCTACTACCGTATGGGGCCGGTTCTCCATGGCTGAACGGAGCGCCGACGTCGTCCACTGGACCGGCGAGCCGCTAGGGTGATAGGACCGGTCGAGCGTCTGTTGAAGCCAAGCAGAGCGGCGATGTCCGCCAGTCGCTGCTTCCCAGCGGCCCCCGGCTCCGGATTTATCACGCCGGATGATCCCCGCGGGGATGTGCTCGGAACCCCACTAGAAGGGACGGACAGACATGGCCTCCAGCAGCAAGCAGAAGACAACGATGGCAAAGCTCATGCGCGAGAGCAGACTCCGTGAGCGTAGGCTGGATAAGCAGGCCAGGAAGGACGCGCGCAAGCGGGCTCCGACAGATCACCAAGATCCCGCTGAGATGCTGACCGTAACGACCGATGAGCTGGCTGGACCACAGACGGGGCAGCCCGTTCTCGAAACCACCGTCGAGGTGCTCCCGGGCGCCTGAGCGCACCTCATGCATGGCGGACGATAGTCCTAGCTACTTGCCCAGAATAAGGCGTCCCGCCGAGGACTGCACCTTCGGTGCTTTGTATTCGCCCGGCACTGGCGTCGGTCCTAGCGGGTGAGAGCTGCGTTTCAGAGTAGAGAGAGAAGGCGACAGGATGAGCTACACGGTTAGAGGAGACGTTGACGCGCGGCGACGCACACGACGCGCCATTCGAATATCTAGAGTCGGTCAATCATCGGCGACTCGCTCGCATCATGAGCGAGTATGTGCCAGAGGTCTTCCGCCTGAACCGTATCATCGAACAGCGGACGGGCTACCAGAGCGAAATCGGCCGGAACATGATGGTCGACGTACTCTCGCATCTAGGCACTCTGGCATCACGTCAGGATCTGACTCCCGAGCAGCAGGCGACGCAGCTTTCCAAGATCGAGGAGCACCTCAGACGCGCGATCATCGAGCATCCAGAGGAGGTGGTCCGTGAGCGCATCGTCGAGGTGGCCCGGCTATGGTCCGAATACCAGCGCGAGGCGTACGCCTACCGTGAGCAGGGCGTGCTCCGTGGGGTTCCCCGCCACCAAGACCTCGAGGAGACGAGGAAACGCATCGACGTCTTAATGGAGTCGGTTCGGAAGGTGAAGCCAAACGAGACGACCTGGGAAGAGTCGCTGAACGCCGCGGCGGCCATGACCGAGGCGGCACATACAACGGGGGAGCTCGCTGACAAGCTGGAGCAATGTATCGGCGCAGCAATCCGAATCACGAAAGAGCGAGAGCAGGCGCAGCTCGCGACGCAGCGCGATAAGCGATCGGTGCTGCTTTGGGTCGTTGCTCTCATCGTCGCCGTGGCGATTGCTGCCGTCGGATTCCTTGTCGGGAAAGGCGATGCGCCCGCATCTCATGCAGCCTCCGGCTCCGGCCTCACCCAATCGAGCCACACGACCTCTAGTCGAGCAGGCCCATAGCGCGGCAGAGCCTAAAGCCGACCATCACAGCCTGAGATGATGGACTTGTACGTGGGCGCGAAGTCTATACAACGTGACTTCGGTCGGTTTTCCATCGGGCGAAGTGTGGCACTTCTGCGCCCAAAGGCCCAATCCGTCATGGTCTGGAAGATCCTCGGAAGTGAATGTCGATCAAATCAGGCTTTAGAGAAAGTGAACTCGACGGCTAATCGACTACTGTTTTGGAGTGACCATCTAGTAGTGCTTTGGTAGCTCTTTTGTAGGAGTTTGTGGTGGTTGTGGCGAATCCTTCTGGCGTTGATTATTCGATGCGGGGAGGTCATGATGGCGGCTGTGGAGGTGGCGGATTCGTCGGTAGAGGTGGATGGTCCCTCGGCAGTGGCCGAGCGTTTGGAGGCGTTCGGCGTCGAGGTTTTGGCTGGGGCGGTGAACCGGCCGGTGCAGCTGATCAATGGCGGGGTGTATCTGCGTGGGCTGATCGAGGATGGTGCTCGTAAGTCGCTTGAGCCGATGGTCGCGCGGCTGGGCGAGGATGCTGACTATGAGAGCTTGCAGAATTTCTTGGCGGTCAGCACGTGGGATCCGGCGCTGGTGGTGCGCGCTGTGGCAGAGCGGGTCGCGCGAGAGATCGATGTGCAGGCCTGGGTGCTCGATGACACTGGTTTTCCCAAGGATGGGGAGTGCTCGCCGGGGGTCAAGCGCCAGTACTCGGGAACGCTGGGGAAGATTGGTAACTGCCAGATCGGCGTTTCCGTGCACGCGGTCGGCCGGGAGGGAACGGTCCCGTTGGGGTGGGCGCTTTACCTACCCGAGGAGTGGTGCGAGGACCCTGAGCGCCGCCGGGTAGCGAAGATCCCCGCCGAGGTCGAGTTTCAGACCAAGCCCGAGCTGGGTGTGGATCTGATCGAGCGGGCCGCTGGCTGGAAGGTCGCCAAGGCGCCGGTGCTCGGCGACCAGGCCTATGGCGATAACACCGTGCTGCGTGAGCGCCTGCACGACGCTGAGCTCGAGTATGTGCTGTCCGTCGGCGCCGAGACGAAGGTATTCACACCCGAGACGACTTTCACGGTCCCACAGCGCCAGGGCGACACAGGCCGCCCGCGCAGCCGGCCACGTGCTGACCGTGATCCGGTCGCGATCACCCAACTGATCGCCGGCCTCGGCGAGGAGCAGTTCCAGACCGTCACATTCAGGGACGGGCCCGACGGCGAACCGGTCACCTCGCGCTTCTGCTTCGTGCGCGTCAGGGCCTCAAACCACACACACAAGCGCGCGTCATGGCCACCCCGCGAGGAGTGGCTGATCGCCGAATGGCCCGAGGGTCACGATCAGCCGCTCGACTACTGGATCTCAAACCTCCCCGCCGACACCGAGCCCGAGCAACTCGCGCGCCTGGCCCGGCTGCGCTGGAAGATCGAGCTCGACTACAAACAGCTCAAGGGAGAGCTCGGCCTGGACCACTACGAGGGACGCTCCTACCTCGGCTGGTACCACCACACCGCGCTCGTCACTGCCGCCCACGGCTTCCTCACCCTGGAGCGACAGAACCCAAAAGCCCAGCGGCCGGCCTGACCCTCCCCCAGGCAGTCCTCCTGCTCCAGCCCCTGTTCAAGTGCTGGACCGGCCGCTGCACCACCTGCCAGCAAACAATCAGCCTCGACGAACTACCCCTCCACCGGCCACCACAAAAAGAGTGACAACCTACCAAAGCACTACTAG
>Ga0116224_10001922_pt1 | contig 12551 bp, 8 predicted proteins | sample Sb_taG_9_FD_89699 | JGI IMG/M metagenome (GOLD analysis project Ga0116224, IMG submission 89699) | Peat soil microbial communities from Weissenstadt, Germany - Sb_50d_b_LC metaG | ecosystem: Environmental > Terrestrial > Soil > Wetlands > Peat | place: Germany: Weissenstadt | collected 2010-09-21 | reverse complement strand
GGGGTCATGTGGCGCGATTGCGCCCAGGCGAACACCCAAGCGGCCGGGCGCACATCGTCGATACTGCGCTGATCAGGATTTGACAGGTGGCTCGAGCCGATCTGCATGCGCTCCACGACATCGATTGGGGTCACGGCGCGGAAGAACTCGGCGAACTGCGGGGTCTCGTAGACCACGCTGCGCCAGGCTTGGGCACTGTGACCCGCGACCAGCCCGACGCAGTCTGCCAACGCCGCACTCTCGCGCACGGCAATGCCGCGCTTGACCGCGAGCGTGGCCAGCGCCAGTGTGCTGAACGCCCGCTCGAGCGAGCGCATGGCGTTGGCCTTGAGCCCGTAGTTTTGATTGATGCCCGCGCCCTGCTCGGTAAAGCGCAGTACGCCGCTGACCGACTCGGCCGGCGACGCCCTGAGCACCGTATCGATGCGGCCACCGCCGCGTGGAATGCTGCCGCCACGGCTGTAGAACAGCACGTGCTCCTTGTGCGCCTGCCGCAGCGCCTCCGTCAGGTGCCGCTGCGCGCGATAGGCCGCGAAGCGCGAGGCGACCATACCGCTCTCCTGACTGCTGTCGGAGAAGCCGATCAGTACCGTCTGCAGCCGCCCGCGAGCTTCGAGATGTCGCTTGTAGACGCCGTCCTCGAGCACCTCGCGCATGATCGAGCCACAGCGCTCGAGCGTGCCGACGCTGTCGAACTCCGGCGCCACATCGAGCGCGACCTCGCCGCTACTCTTGTTATAGGCCTCGGCCCAGCGCGCCAGCACCAGCGGCGCCAGCACGTCGTCGGCCGCGGCGGCGCCGGCGACGATGTACAGCCCGATGCAATCGGCGCCATAGCGGTGGCGGCTTTGCAAAATGGCGTCGAACACCGCGAGCGTACGCTTGCCGAGGGCGTCAAAGGTGCCGGCCGGCCCGATATCGCGCTCCAGAATCTCGACCAGCCGTGCGTGCCGCTCGAGCGGACTGCGTTGGCACCACTGCGGGTCATCGAGCCCCTGCGCCAGCACTGTATGGTGCACCGATGCGCGCGCGCGCAGATCCAAGGTCGCGAGGTGAAAACCGAATGTATCGATGCGCGAGAGCAGGCGCCGGACTGCAAAATAACCGGCATGGGCGCCGCGATTGGCGAGCAGGCTCTGCGCAATCAGATCGATGTCCGCGCGCAGTTGTGCCGGCTGCTGGTAGCCACTGGCACGCCCGTCGTGCGTGGCATGCAAGCGCTCGGCAATCTGGCCGAGCAATACGCGGTAGGGCATACGGTCGTGGCGCGCCGGGGCGATACCGGGCGCGCCGGGCACCAGCGTGCGGTATTCCTCGATGCGATGCACGACCGCGGTCGATACGCCGACGCGCCGTTCGCTCTGCGACAGCAGCTGTCCGAGTTGCTGACAGTCGTTGTAGTAATTGTTGAGTATGGTCTGCTGCGCGCGCGCCAGCGTTTCCCGAATGCTCTTGGCGTGCACGTCGCTCGAGTACACCATGTCCCCGCCGACCCAGCTGCCGAAGCGCACGATGGTCGGAAACTCCAGCGTCTCGGGTGAAGCGCCGTAGAGCTTGCCGAGCGCCGCGGCTATTTCCTGATAAAAGGCCGGGACAATGCGATAGAGAATCTCGGCCAGATAGAAAATCGCATGCTCGCGCTCATCCGCGATCGTGAGACGCTCGCGCGGATGCTCCTCGGTCTGCCAGTCGATGGTCACTTCCGTACGAATGCGCTCGAGCAGCGTGCGCTGCTCGTAAGGCGCGAGCGTGGCATTGCCGCGCTCGAGCAGCAAAGCGGCCATGCGTTGCTGGCGCCGCAACATAGTACGCCGCGTCGATTCCATCGGATGAGCCAGCAGCACCGGCTCGATCGACAGCTGCGCGAGCAATGCCAGCACTTGCTTGAGGCTCAGGTCCGCCGCCTTGAGTTCCGACAGCGCGTCCTCGACACCGCCGGGCTGGGGACGGTCGCCCTCCTGCTGGAAGTATTCGCGCCGGCGGCGAATTCGATGCACCTTTTCCGCCACGTTGACCAGCTGGAAATAGGCCGAGAATGCCCGGGCGAGCTCGCGCGCCAGCCGCGGGGGTCGTCCGCGTACCCGCACCGCGAGCGCTTCGCCGGCGCCGGTCCCGCCTTCCCGCCAGCGCATCGCCATCAGCCGATCCTGATCCACCAGTGACAGCAACTCCTCGCCGCCCTGCTCGCGCAGCACCTCGCCCATCAACTGGCCGAGCGCATGGATATCCTCGCGCAAGGGGGCGTGCTTCGCCGGAAACTTGATGTCTTCGCGACTCATGGGGGGCGGCATTCTAACCGCAACTAGCCGGTCAGCAGCACGGCCTCGGCGTGCTCCAGCGCTGTGGGCAAGCCGTAAATGACCACGACGTCACCTTCGCGCAACTGCGTATCCCAGGCGGGTTCGCGGCCGGTAATACCCTGACGGCGTATGGCCGTGAATGACACCTCCGCGCCGTGTGCGCGTACTTCCTCGAGCTGCCGGCCCACGGCCCACGCTTGCGGCGGCAGCACCACGGAGCGCAGCAGTTCGGCCGGCTCGATGTCCTGCTCGGGGCGCGCCGCAGTGGGTTGCGTGCGCAGTGTGGCATAGCGCTGTGCGCGCAATGTATCGACCACCCGCGCGACCTGGGCGGTCGGCAGTTGCAGCAGCGTGAGGGCCTGAGACACCAGCGTCAGACTGGCCTCGAAGGTCTCGGGCACGATCTCGGTGGCGCCGGCCTGCGAGAGGTCTGCGAGCCGCGAATCGTCCTGGGTGCGCACCAGAACCGGCACGTCGCTGCGCAGACGACGCACCGCACGCACCACACCGATGGCCACTGCCGGATCGGCGAATGTGATGATGATGACTGTGGCCACGTCGACGCCCAGATTACGCAACAGCTCCTCATCGGCGCTGTCGCCCCAGAAGACCGGTTCACCGGCCTCGCGCGCGGCCCGCACGTTGACCGGATCGAGATCCATGGCCAGATATTCGAAGCCCTGCGATTCGAGCACCCGGGCGAGGTTGCGGCCGACACGGCCGAAGCCGCACATGATCACGTGCTCGCGCCGCGCCAGCTCGATGGCGGCCAGATCCTCGCGCTGCACAGCCGTGCGCGGCGGCGCAGTTTCACGCAGCAGCCAGCGCGCGATGCGCCGGTTGTAGCGGATGATCAGTGGACTGACGATCATGCCGAGCACCACCGTGGCGAGTAGCAACTGTGCGGCCCGCGCCGGCAGCAGATCGCGGTCGCGCGCCAGCAGCGTCAGCAACGCCACGCCGAATTCGCCGCCGCCGGCGAGCACCAGACCGGTACGCAGCGCCTTGAATCCGTTCGGCACGAAGGCGCGCGTGGTCAGAGCCGATAGCAGCGTCTTCGCGGCCACCATGATGGCCAGCAAGCCGAAGATGCTCAAAAATCGCGCCTGCAGCAGCCGCAGATCGAGCAGCATGCCCACCGAGATGAAAAACAGTCCCAGCAGCAGCTCGCGAAACGGACGAATCACCGCCTCGATCTGATGCCGGTATTCGGTCTCGGCGAACATCATCCCGGCCAGAAATGCGCCCAGCGCCATCGACAGGCCCAGGCGTTGTGTGATCCAGGCGGAAGTCAGCACCACGAGCAGTGCGGCGAGGGTGAAAACCTCGCGCAATCGGCTATGCGCGATCAAATACAGCAGCGGGCGCAGCACCCAGCGGCCGATCGCCAGTACCGCGGCCAGTGCAAACAACCCCAAGCCCACGAGTCGCCACACCGAGGCCGCGGTGAAGGCCGATTGTCCCGCTGCCAACACGCCCGCGAGCGCCAGCAGTGGCACGAACGCCAGGTCCTGAAACAACAGCACCGCGAATGAGAGCCGTCCGTGCGTACGGTTGATCTCATCCTGATCGCCGAGTTGCTTGAGCACGATGGCGGTGGAGCACATCGAGAGAGCGCCGCCGATCACCGTCGCGCTGGGCCAGCTGATCCCGAGTGCGTGGGCCGCGACGGCCCCGGCACCACCGACGATGAGCGTCTGCGCGCTGCCGAGTCCGAACACTTCGCGGCGCATGGCGACCATGCGCGGGAACGAGAACTCCAGCCCGAGCGTGAACAGCAGGAATACCACGCCAATGTCGGCGATGGCGCGCGTCTGCGAGCCGTTCGGCAGCACCGCGAAGGCAAACGGGCCGAGCAGGATACCGACGATCAGATAGCCCAGCAGGGGCGGCAGGCCGATCCGGCTGCCGGCCGACACCAACAGCACCGAGACGGTCAGCAGTATCAGGACCTGGCCGAGAGATTCAACGGGCACGTGCCGACGTTACGGCGCGCCGCTGTCACTTGTCCATGGTCACCGTGGCATCGTAGCGATCGAAGCCGTGAATGGCGCGCCGGTAGGCATTGATCACCAGCCGCTCGGCGGCCTGATCGGCACGCGGCGAGAGCAGCATGCGCATGACCACATCGTCGGCGGGACGTGTCTTGTCGTCGGCCAGCAGCTGTTCGATGAAACGCGCCAGGCGGCAGACAATCTCATTGACGAAGCGTAGCCGCGCACCATCGAGCACCTGCTCGGTATTGGGACCATAGGTGGCGCGAGCCTCCACCGTGAGCTCATGCACAAACACAGCCAGCAGACGCGCCTGATCCACCGGCTGCAAGTCGGTGAAGTAATCGATTTCGGACTGCAGATTCACGTCTATGCACGCGTGCCGCGATCAGGCCGTCGGGACGAATTCAATCGGCTTGGTGGTCGTGATCGTGGCTACATCCTTGGCTGCGAATCGGAACAATTTGACCCGGGCGACGATCTTACGCTCGAGATCGGCATCCTTCAGCTCGCTCGAGACCACGTGGCATTCCGTGACTTCGCCGGCGGGCGATATCGTGAACTCCAGCACCAGCTTGCCCTGCAGATCGGGCTCATCGCGCAGAGCACGGCCATACAGCGCATAGATTGCACCCTTATTGGCATCGAATACCAGTGCGATCTCCTCCTCGCTGCGCGAGGGCTTGCCGCTGCCGCCCCTGCCAACGTTGCCCGCGGCCGCAGCCGCCGCGATCCGCGAGCTCACTGCGGTTGTTTCATGGCCGCTCAGCGAGCCGGCACCCGTGCCAAAGCCGCGGCTGGCATTGGCGGTCGTGATGCCCGCCGAGCCCGAGCCCGCCTTCGAGGCGATCAGCGAACGCTCGGCGTGACTGTCCTGACCCACGGCGCCCTGGAGATTTTTTGTCTGCCCCAGCGGCGTGAGGTCGACGTTCTGACGCAGGTCGGCCAGCTCGTCTTTCAATTTCAACAACCCGGACTGCTGCGCCTTCTTGCGCGCATCGGCCGCACGATCGACCGGCTTTGGAATTTCGGTCGGTTTGACCTCGGGTTTCGGTTTGGGTAGTTCCACGGGCGGCGGCGGCGGGGGTTTGGGCTTCTCCTGCACCATCAGCCGCGCGAGGCGCTCCGGTACGGCTTCGGCGGGCGTCTGATTCTCGCGCGGCAGGTGAATGAGCGGCAATACGACGCCCAGCACGAGCACCAGTAGCAGACCGCCACCCAGCAGTCGACGCAATCGACGCAGCTCCTCAGCGTCGGCTTCCCAGGCCAGCGTGTAATCGCGGTAATACTCGGACAGCAGCATCCTTCGATCTCCGCCGTTACGTGGGGCCCAGCGCGCCGGCTGGCACGGGTTTGTCCTTTTCCAGCACAGCCAGCGAGATGCGCCCGTAGTCCGCGTCGGTGCAGGTGCGCATGACTTTCTTGAGCACCTCATAGGGCAGCGACTTGTCGCCCATCACCGTGATCTCGCGATTGGCCAGATCCTGCTCGCTGATCTCCTGGCCGACCAGTGTCGGACGCTTGAGGGCCGCACGCAGCGGTCCGATGATATCGCCGGCGGTCGCCTGGATATCGGCAACGGAGGCCACCCGCTCACCCTGCACGAACAGGTCTTGCCTGGTCAGCATCACGACCACGGTGGTTCTGGGTTGGCGCTGCGAAATCGACTGCGGGATCTCGATGCCCTTGCTGTTCTGCACTACCTCGACATTGGTCGAGTAGACCAGCAGAAACGACACCATCACGGAAAGGATGTCGATCATCGGGATCAGATTCAGTTGACCATCGACTCGATGTCGCAGCTGATGCTGCAGCATGAATCGCGCGCGTCTGGACATGCTCATAGTGGGGTTCGCCTCACGATTTGCCGGCGCCGGCTGGCGCAGCCGCGGCCGGCGCTGTGGCGCCCGTCGGCGGCGGGCCGCTGCCGTTCATCGCCGGTGCGTCACCGAGCGAGACGTCGGGGAACAACTCGAATTGAACGACATCGAGGCCGGCATTGACCTCCAGCACACGCATTCGGTCCATGACCTGCACGACCACGTCATAGGCGGTGTCGGGCTCAAGCAATACGGTGGCGTCGGTCTTGTCCGGAAAGCGGCTCTTGACCTGCTGCAGATAGTGCGACAGGGCATCGTAGTCATAGCCGCCATTGCGGTTCGGAAAGCTCGCCAACGGTCCGGAGTTCCTATCATCGACCAGCAACGCGTCCTTGCGCACCACCACTTCGAGCTGCAAACCCGGCGGCGGCGGTGTGAACTCGGCATTGGCAGGCGGCAGCTTCAGCTCCAGAATCACGGTGCGGGAGAACACCGCCGTCATGAGCAGAAACGTCACCAGCACCGTGAAGATGTCGATCATCGGCACGAGCAGCAGCTCGGCCGGCTTGCGCTGGTGGCGCAGGAGCTTGCGAACCTGATACGAGCGGCGCATGCGCGGTCCTTAATGCCCGGCAGGAAACCGCTCAGGCCGCGGCCGGAGCCGGCTGGACCTGCCGCTCAGTCACGGTGTTGAGAAACTTCACCGACGCCATCTCGAGGCTGTCGATCGTGTCGGTGGTCTTGGTCTGCAACCAGGCGTGAATCAGCAGCAAGGGCACCGCACTCATGAGACCGAAGGCGGTGCAGTTCATCGCGACCGATATGCTCGCCGACAGCAGATTGGCTTTCTCGGCTGGATTGACCGTGGCCACGGCAGCAAATGCATTGATCAGGCCGATGACGGTGCCCAGCAGTCCGAGCAGCGTCGCCAGGTTGGCGAAGGTGGCGATGTAGTGCGTGCGCTTCTCGAGCCGCGGCACCACATCCATGAGGCTCTCCTCCATCGCCTTCTCGATATCGTCGCGGTGCCGTGCCGAGGAGATACGGGCCAGCCCGTAGCTCAGGATCTGCCCGATCGCCGAGGATGACTTCGAGGTCAGCTGCACCGCCTGGCGAAAATCGCCACGTTGCAGAAAGGGCACGAGCTGATTCCACAGCCCGCGATTACGCAATTGCACGTGCGTGAGATATATGAACCGCTCGAGCGCGATCGCCAAACCGGCGACCAGCACAATGGCGATCGGATACATCATCTCGCCGCCGCCCTGGAAAAACCGAACTACGTGACTGAACAAGCTCATCGTGCTGACTCCCATGCCTGAACGCTATGATCCACCGATACGATCAAACTAAAGTGACGCAAACTCGCAATACCGCGATCTACTTCTCATCCTTGGCTTCCGGCGACGCGGTTGCGCCTCCAAGCCCCTCCAGTTGCGACTTGGGCGCTGCGGCGCCGGGCGCCGCCGCGCCGGCCTCGAGCGCCGCGTAGTAGCGGTTCTGCCGCCGGAAGACGTCGCGGTCTACCGGCGTCAGCGCCTCATCCAGCAGGCTGTTGGGCGGCCGGCCCGCGAACTCGCCGATGTCGGCCCGGCGCCACGGGACCACGTACATAACCTTGGGCAATTCACGATTGCCACTGATCTGAGTGGTGTCGAGCTCGAGGCGATCCAGCGTTTTGGCTCCCGGCTTAGGCGCGGCCGGGATGGCTGGCGGGGCGCTCGCCGGCACAGCGCCTCCTGCCCCAAGCGGCGGCGCGCCGGCGGGCCGCGCCCGGCGCGGCGCAGGCGTCGGCACAGCAGCTCCCGGCGTAGCGACGCCCGGCGCTTCCGGCGCCGAGGTCTGCACTTTGGGCTCGAGATCGGGCACTTGCGCGGCAGCGATGGCGCCCCAGGCAGCAGCGAGCAGAATCGAGACCGTCGCGACGGGCCATGATCTCATGTCGGTCCTCCGTTGTTGCCGGCCGCTACCGGTGCATTCGCCGGCGCCGCGGCGCTCGGTTCAGCGGCACCGGGCGTGTCAGCGGCGGGCGCGGCGGCGGCGGGCACGGGCTTGATGCCTGTGCGCGTGCGCAGTTCCGCGATCCAGGCGCTGACCGGCTTGTCCTCGCCGGACAATTCCCGGTAGCGCTCGAATTCGGGCAGCGCTGCCGCTGGGTCATTCAGGTAGAGGTCGAGCAGCACGCCGAGATTGCGGTGGGCCGGCGCGTACGCCCCATCAGCCGCGATCGCCTGCGCGTAGGCGGCGCGGGCATCGTTGAATTTGCCGTCCTGGCGCAAACTCACCCCGAGCTCGCTCCAGGCCAGGGCATTGTTCGGATCGAGCGTTGTCGCCCGACGCAGCGCCGCTTCGGATTCGCTCAATTTACCCTGCGCGCGCGCCATGAGTCCCAGATCGATAGCAGGCGCGGCGAAGCCGGGGTACTGCAATTCGAATTGCTGCAGCTCCAGTACAGCCTCACTCGACTGCCCGCTGCCGGCGAATATCGCAGCCCGATCGTATCCGGCCAGCGCCGCAGCACCCGGTGCGGCCCCACCGGACGGCGCCGCACCGAGCGCAATCCAGCTCTCGCTGTGCTCGACCTTGCCGTAGTGCGCTGGCTTGAGCTGCGCCAGGGCTACAAAGCTCTTGCGCACCGAGTCATCGTAAACCCCTTCGGTGGCACGCTTGGCGTTGATCTCGTGAATCGCGATGGCCTGCTCTTCGAACGGAAACGCTTGTTCCTCGAGCAGCGTGTCGTATTGCTCGCGCTCATCGGCCGATAACTTTTTTGGCCGCTCGGAGGCCATCAGATCGTGCGCCAGCGTGCGATACAGTTCCGCGGTCTCATAGGTGGCGGCGGTGGTGGTTTCCGCAACCTGATACTCGGCCACTTCCTTATAGGACTGCACGGCCGACTCCATGGCCTTCTTTTTCGCGGCGAGGGACTGCTTCAAGGGCGCGACCAGCTTGATGGCCCGGAATTCGTCGCGTGTGGGCTCGGCCAATGCAAGCTGAGCGCGCGCCGCCAGATACTTGCTGCGGTCCGTGCGCGCGCTGCCGCCGCTGGCATCGGCCCTGACGATTTCCCGCTCCCAGTACCGCTGCCGTTCCAGGTTGCCCGACTTGCGCGCCGCATCAAGCAGCCGCTGACGAACCTCCATGGCATCGGCGAGCGGCGTTGGGTAATCGCGCACCAGCCGCTCCAGCATCGAGGTGCTGCGTGCCGCATCGCCGGACTGCGCATACAGATCCGCGGCTTTGACGTTCGCCTCGCGCACCACGGCGCGATCCTCTCGGGCGTTGTCGGCGATGCGCTCGTACTGCGCGGCGGCCTGCGCGGCATGCCCGCCCTGCTCATACGCCACCGCGAGCTTGCGGTCGATGTCGGCGCTGTAGTCGCTCTTTGGATAGTCGCGCCGATAGGCCTCGAGCACCGCAATGGCCTGATCCCATTGCTGGGCGTTGATGAGCGCCGCGGCCGCATCGTATTGCGAGGTGGCGATGACCTTCGATCCGGGCGCAATGCGTCCGACGCGCAGAAAATCCTGCGCTGCTCCGGCCTGATCGCCGGCATTGCGCTTGGCATCGGCCTGTTTGTACACGGACGCCGCCAGACGCTCCGTGATGTCGGGACGTTCCGGGTCGTTGGCTGCCGCTGCCGCCAACGCGTGCGTGAAGGCGCCTTCGGCCTGGGCGTAATCGCCCTGGTTGAAACTCACCTGCCCGACGATCGTCCAGGCAATGCGCTGCTGGGCCGCGGTCACGGGCGGCGAGCGCGCCAGCAGGGCCTGGGCACTTTGTGCGGCGCGCGGCTGATCGCCGGCTGCATACAGATCCTGAGCGGCATGCGTAAGCACCACGGCACTCTCCGGGTGCTCGGGAAATGTCTGCGCGAACTTCAGACCCGATTCGGTCGCACGCCGATGAGCATCCGCGCGCGCATCGGGGCTGACTGAGTCCTCGTACTTCTGATAAGCCACGAGCGCGGCATAGCCGGCTTCGGCCGAACGCGCGTTGCGCGCAGAGCCGTAAGCGGTGTGCTCATATTCGCCGGCCGCATCCAGATACTGCCGGCTTTCGAACAGCGCGTCGGCCAGCAGATAGTTGGTCGCGGCGGAGTCTGGATCGTCCGGAAAAGAACTCAAGTACGCGCGGTACCAGCGCGCCGCCGCCGCGTAATCCTCCGCGCCTTTGCTCTTTTGCGCGGCTGCGTGATAGTACTGCGCCACATCTTTCAGATTGACCTTGAGCTCGTCGACCACCTGGGGATAGGCACTGCGCTGCCGTCCCTGCCAGAAGGGCGCACCAAAGCCGTAGCGCTGCGCATACTCGAGCTTGCCCTGCAGCATGAGATCGGCGAAGCCGCCTTTGCGGTAGGCCTCGATCGCCGCCATCGAGAGCATCGGGGCATGTTCGTCAACCGGGTCGCGACTCACGAACGCGCGCTCAGTCGCCGCTGCGTCCTGATAGCGCTGTTTATCGACGTACAGATCGCCCAAACGCGAATACAGCAGCCAGGCATACGGCATGTGGCCGCGATGCGCGACGAATTCATCCAGCGACTTCGCGCCGTCGAGATACGAGAAGGTGATGCTCATGACACGCAAGGTGTCTTCGGTCAGCTCGCGGTCGGCGCGGCCGAGCGAATCCCAGGCTCGCATATGCGCGCGCTGGTGCGGATCGATCAAGGTCAGGTCCAGCAGATCGGCAAAGGACTTGAGGCTGCCTTCGTTCATGCCCTGTTTGAATAGCGACCAGCCGTGCTTGTAGAGACTTTGCGGATAAAAGGTCGAGCCGTTGGGCCCGCGCGCCAGCACGGCCTCATAAGCGGCCTGCGCTTCCGGGTAGCGCCGCGCCGAGAACAACAGCTCACCGCGGCGAAACTGCACTTCCGCATAGTCGCGCCCCTGCAGATATCGAGCGGCGATGCTGTCGAGAGTCGCAAGCGCCTGTACCGGCTGACCCGTGGTCTCGTAGGCACGCGCCAGCTGATACAGCACTTGATCATTGCGCGGGTAATTCGGGTAGGCCTTGAGCAGCGTCGAGTAAAGCCGAATGGCCTCGGCGCCCTGCATGTCCAGCAGCGTCACTTCATTGGCCATGCGCTCGAGTTCGCCCGATTCCAGGCTCAGGTCTCCCAGGCGCCGCAGCGCTTCGGCACGCAGGCGCGGATCAGCGTTCTGCAGATTGAGGAACTGGCGATAGTTCTCCATGGCCTTGTTGGCCCCGCCGCTCCTGGCCGGCGCGGGACTGACGTCCACGGATTGCGCGCTCAAGTCGCCGATCGTGGGGGCCGCGCCCGCAGGGCTCCTCGCCGCCATGGCCGGGGAGAACGCCGCCAGCAGCACGGCGCAGCGTAGCGCGGACGCGGGGCTGATCGGCCGCGTCATTTCGGCTCCGGGACCGGCGAGGGCGCCGGCGGCGGCGCCGGTGCCGTTGCGCCCTGGCCCTGATCGGCGCCGCGGTCGTAGATATCCGCGAGCGCGAAGCGCGCCTGTAATGCGTAGGCGTCGAGCCGCTGCTTTTGCGCACGCAGCTCCGCCTCCGCCACGCTCTCGAGATACTGATTCTGCTGCTCGGAAGCCTGTGCCAGCCGCTCGCGCACCGAATGAATGCGCTCGGCCAGTGCAGCGATGCGCGCCGCGAACTCGCCGGTGTCGTTCGGAACCGTCTGGCGCGCCTGCTGTACGCGCACCCAACGGTTCTGCAGTTCTTCGAGCGCCGCATCGAGCTCGCGCAGCGAGCGGCGCTGCTCGTAGTCGCGCGCCTTGAAGGCCGCATCGAGGCGCCAATACAGAACGCCCTTGATCAGTCGCAGTTTGTCGCGCGCCGCGTCGCGCTCGAGGCTTGGCGGCACGGCCGCGAGCTGCTCTTCCAGCCGAGCGACCTTGCCCCATTGCGCTCGTTCGTCCGGCGTGCCCAGCGCGGGGGCGTCGTTGCCGGTCTCGACGGCATCGAGCTGCGAGCCGACGGCGGCGCGCCGATCACGCAATTTCGCCGGTCTATCGCTGCCGAGCAGCGCGTCCGCGCGTGGCAGCCGTTCGGCGTAGGCGCGCTGCCGAGTCTCTATCATGGCAGCGAATGCCTGCATGCTGTCGTCCCATTGGCGCAGCGTGCTCGAGAGGTAAGACATGTCGCGATAGTTCTTCAGTCCCTCCTGAAAGTCGTTATCGGCCAGTACGGCGTACAGGTAGCGCGACTGCGGTGCGTTCGGCAAAGCCTTGAGCTGCCAGAACCATCCGTAGCGTGCATCCTTGTCCTCACCGAGCAGCTCGTCCAGCATGTGCCCTTCCTGGATATGCCCGATCGCGCCGTCGAGGTTGTCCGATTCGCTCGCAAATGAACTCAGCGCGCGCTCGTAGTAGTCGGCCGATTGCGCGCCGGCATTGAGCTTACCGAAGGCATATGGAACGGCGAGGAACGATTCCTGCACGGCCGCATCGAGCAAGTTGCGC
>Ga0116224_10001921_pt1 | contig 12553 bp, 9 predicted proteins | sample Sb_taG_9_FD_89699 | JGI IMG/M metagenome (GOLD analysis project Ga0116224, IMG submission 89699) | Peat soil microbial communities from Weissenstadt, Germany - Sb_50d_b_LC metaG | ecosystem: Environmental > Terrestrial > Soil > Wetlands > Peat | place: Germany: Weissenstadt | collected 2010-09-21 | reverse complement strand
CGTGCCATGAGCGCGCCGGTTGCGCGCCGCATCGCGGCCCGGCGGTCGGCGTCGGCCCCATGCGTGGACGCGGACGCCGGCGCGGGTGCTGCGACGACCGGCGCCGGCGGCTCGGCGGCGACGGTCGCCGACGGTGTTGCCGGCGGCGGGAGCGCCACGATGGCGGCGGCCAGGAGCGGCGCCCGTGGTGGTGGTGCCGGCGCGGTCAAGGCGCCGGCGGCGCTCGCCGCCTGCTCGACGTCGCCGCGTGTGACCGCACCTCGCGGGCCGCTGCCCCGCACGCCTTCGAGGTTCACTCCCAGCTTGGCGGCGAGTCGTCGCGCCAGCGGCGACGCCTCGACACGGACGGACTGCGCCGCCGCGCCCTCCGCGGCTGGTGCGAACGCCGGTCGTGCAGCCTCAGCCGTCTCGCCGGCCGAGACGAGCACTGCAAGCGCCGTGCCCACGGGAACGGTCTCGCCTTCCTGGACCAGCAGGCGTTCGACGACGCCCGTCTCGAACACCTCCACTTCCATCGTCGCTTTGTCGGTGTCCACGTCCGCGATGATGTCGCCCTTGGTGACGTGGTCACCGGCCCTCACGCGCCAGCGCGAGAGCGTGCCGCGCTCCATGTCAGCGCCCAGCACGGGCATGCGGAACTCACCCATCGCCACGGACACTCTGCCGGGCGGCCGCCACGATCGTCTCGACCTGCGGCAGCGCGGCGGCCTCGAGGTGCTTGGCGTACGGCATCGGGACCTCGGCACTGCACACGCGCAGAACCGGCGAGTCGAGGCGGTAGAAGGCGCCTTCGACGATTCGTGCCGACACCTCTGCAGAGATGCTGCCGCTGCGCCATCCCTCGTCCACGATGACTGCGCGAGTCGTCCTGCTCACCGAGGTGAGGATGGCGTCGGTATCGAGGGGACGCAGCGTGCGCAGGTCGATGACCTCGCAATCGATGTTCTCCTTCGCAAGGCGTTCCGCCGCCTCCAACGTCTTGTGCAGCGTGCCGCCGTACGTGATCAGCGTGAGATCGTCCCCGTGACGGCGCACCGCCGCGTGCGAGATCTCGACAGGACCGGCATCCTCCCGGAGGTCACCCTCCATGTTGTAGAGCACGCCGTTCTCGAAGATGAGCACCGGATCGGGGTCCTCGAGTGCTGTCCAGAGCATCCCACGCGCGTCCTCGAGCGTGGCGGGTGTCAGCACTTTCAGCCCGGGAATGTGCGCGTACCACCCATCGAGGCTGTGTGAGTGCTGCGCGGCCAGCTGGCGTCCGGCTCCGGTCGTCATCCGGATGACCAGCGGCACGGAGAATTGACCGCCGGACATGTGCGAGATGGTCGCCGCGTTGTTGAGGATCTGATCGAGCGCCAGCAGGCTGAAGTTGACGGTCATGATCTCCACGATCGGGCGCATCCCCACGAGGGCGGCACCGATGCCGGCGCCGACGAAGGCGGATTCGGAGAGTGGCGTATCGCGGATGCGCTCGGGCCCGAACTCGGCGAGCAGCCCCATGCTCACGGCGAACGAGCCGCCGTAGCGGCCGACGTCCTCGCCCATCAGGAACACGCGCGGATCGCGACGCATCGCGTCGCGGATGGCCGCACGCATCGCGTCGCGGTAGGTGCATCGGACGGTGGCGCCGGCGGCCGGCGTCGACACGGCGGTGGAGACGGGAGTTTCCGTCATGCGCGCACCCTCTCGCTGTACACGAATCGGGTGAGGTCGCTCACGGGCTCGAGAGTCCCCGCGTCGGCGTAGGCGATCGCCGCATCGATCTCGCGCGCGATCTCCTGTTCCATAGCGGCCGTGCTCTCGTCGTCCAGGTAGCCGGAGGCGCGCAGCTGCGCGGGAAAGGTCAGCAGCGGATCGCGGTCGCGCCAGCGCTCCACCTCCTCCTTGGAGCGGTACAACTCGGGGTCGTACATCGAGTGGGCGCGATATCGGTAGGTGCGAAACTCGATGAGACGCGGGCCGTCCTCGCGCACGGCATCGGCTGCGCGGCGCGTCGCGTCCTCAACCGCGAACACGTTCATCCCGTCGACCGCCTCGGCCGGGATGCTGTACGCGGCCGCCTTTGCCGTGATGTCGACGTTGGCAAGCGCCCGCTCGATGCTGGTCCCCATCGCGTAGCGGTTGTTCTCGCAGAGGAAGAGCACCGGCAGCCTCCAGAGCGCGGCCAGGTTGAGGCATTCATGGAACTCGCCCTCGGCCACCGCGCCGTCGCCGAAGAAGCACGCGGTGACGGTGTGTCGCTGTTGCATGCGCTCGCCGAGCCCAACGCCCACCGCGAGCGGCAGGCTGCCGCCCACGATGGCGCTGCCCCCGTAGAAGCGCGTGGCCGCGTCGAAGAGGTGCATGGAGCCACCGCGCCCACGGCTGCAACCCTGGACCTTGCCGAACATCTCCGCCATCACGGCGTTCATCGGGATCCCGCGCGCCAGCGCATGACCGTGCTCGCGGTACGTCGAGACGATGGGATCGTCCGGCCGCAGGACCGGCATCGCGCCGGCGGCGATCGCCTCCTCGCCGATGTACAGGTGCAGGAAGCCGCGGATGCGCGCCTCGCTGTACAGCTCCACGCAACGCTCCTCGAACCGGCGGATGCGCACCATGCTGCGAAGCAACTCGAGCGCGTGCTCCTTCGACGCGGGTGGCTTCGCCGCCGCCATCTGTCCGGCCGCCTGTGCGGGAGTGCTCATGACGTCTCCTCAAGCGTCGAGAGGTCGCCAACCGGCAGTCCCAACTCGCGTGCCTTGAGGACCCGACGCATGATCTTGCCGCTCTTCGTCATCGGCAGGTCCGGGTCGAAGGCGATCTCCTTGGGAGCCACAGCGGCGCCAAGCCGTGACCGTGCGAACCCGAGCAACTCCAGCCGCAACTCTTCCGTGGGCTCGTAGCCGCGGTGCAGCGAGACGAAGGCTTTCACCGCCTCCCCGGCCACCGGATCAGGCACGCCGATGACACCCGCCTCAGCGACCGCGGGATGTTCCATCAGCGTGCTCTCGACCTCGAAGGGACCGATCAGGTGGCCCGCCGACTTGATGACATCGTCTCCGCGGCCGACGAACCAGAAATACCCGTCCTCGCTGCGGCGCACCAGGTCCCGGTGCGATACCAGCCGGCGACGAAGCAGTCGCGATAACGATCCTCGTCCCCCAGGTAGGTGCGAAACATGGACGGCCAGCCGGGCCGCAGCGCCAACTCGCCCTCCTCGCCTGGGGGGGCAAGCTCGGCGACGCCGTCGTGGACCACGACGCGCCCATGCGCATCACGCAGCAGCACCGTGGCTTCAACCCCGGGCAGCGGTCGGCCCATCGACCCCGGCTGGATGTCCAGTGCGGCGAAGTTGGCGATCATGATGCCGCCCGTCTCGGTCTGCCACCAGTTGTCGTGGATGGGGAGTCCGAGCACCTCCTGCCCCCAGAGCACACCCTCCGGATTGAGCGGTTCACCGACACTCGCCACGAACCGCAGGCTGGTCAGGTCGTGCGCGCGAGCCACGTCTGACCCGGTCTTCATGAGCATGCGGACCGCGGTCGGCGCCGTGTACCAGACGGTGACGCGCTCGGACTCGATGATGCCGTACCAGCGCTCGGCGTCGAACTCGCCTTCGTCGACGATCATCGTGATGCCGTGCAGCAGCGGCGCGAAGATGCCGTACGAGGTCCCGGTCACCCACCCGGGGTCCGCGGTGCACCAGAAGACATCTCCGGGGTGCAGGTCGAGTGCGTAGCGTCCGGTGTGATGGTGCATGACCGCGGCCGCATGCACGTGGACTGCACCCTTGGGGGTGCCGGTGGTGCCGCTCGTGAAGTGCAGCAGGGCCGGCTCCTCCGGGTCGGTGGGCTCGATCTCGAACGCGCTCGGGGCCGCGGTCAGCAGCGCCTCCAGCTCCTGCACCCCCGCCGCCGCAGGGTCGGCGTTCCAGCCGCCACTGATGAGCACGTGGGTAAGGTCGGGCACGCTCGACCGGATTCCCGCTACCTTCCGCCGGTAGAGCAATTCTGTGGTGACGAGCACTCTGCCCTGGCCGATGCGGAGTCGCTGGGCGATCGGCTGCGGACCGAACGCAGCGAACAGCGGCGAGAACACGCAGCGGGCTTTCAGGGTGCCGAGCGCGGCGACGTAGATGTCGGGGATCCGCGGTAGCAGCGCGAACACGCGCTCGCCGGCGCCCGCGCCCATCGCTCGCAACGCGCCCGCGAAACGGTCACTGCGTTCGCGCAACTGCGCGTACGTCCAGTCCTCACGTTCTCCGTGCCGGCCCCGCCATCGCAGCGCGACCCGGTCGCCGTTGCCGGCGGCGACATGGCGATCCACCGCCTCGTACGCGATGTTGAGTCCCCGGCCACCGGGCAGACCGTCCAGCGCGGAGCGCGCATCGTCCCAGGTGAATGAACGGCAGACCGCGTCGTAGTCCAGAAGGTTGGGGGTCACCCTCCACGCGCCGCTCGGCTTGTGTATCGTCGCCCAACGCATCGGGTGCCTCCTGGCCGCATGCGGGTGCAACCGCTGCGAATCACTGTAGGCAGCGCCACGACCCGGGTCACGGGCCAAAGGTCACGACTCGGCGGGAATGACCACGGGAGAAGGTCACTTCGGCCACAGGCCGCGGGCCCGGAAGATCAGGAGTGCTTGACGAGGGTGTACCAGACGCGCTCGGCAACGCTGACGACCTGGTCTCCAATGCGCGCATAGCGGCGGTACAGCTCCCGGCGGCCGAACAGCTCCCGAGTATCGGTGAGGTTCAGCGCCTCCGACATCGCGATGCGATATCGCTTCTCGACGTCCCTCGAGACGTTGATCGCCGCGTTCGCCTCAGCCGTGGCTGCGTTCGGGTCGCGGGTGAGCACCTCGAATGCGGTGACCAGGTGACGGACACCGATGAGGATCGCCGCAGCCATCGCTGCAAGATGGGCGTCGGGCAGCATGGTCATGACCTCGGCCTCTCGGACAGCGTTCTTGGCGCCGTTGAGGACAGCATCGAGTCGCTCGGAAAGGGTGTAGATGTCCTCCGCGTCAAGGGGCACACTGAATGCCTCGCGCAGCTCCTGCTGCAGCCGTCGCCGGACGGCATCGGCGGAATGCTCCGCGTCGCGCACGGCGAGAGCGCGATCGCCATTGCCTGACGACCACTCGAGAAAGGCCTCGAGCCCCTCCACCGTCACGCGGCCCTGCTCACGCAAGGTCGCGAGAACATCCGGGGAATGCGGCAGGAACCAGTGCTTCACACGAACAGCCTCCATGCGAGGAGCGCGACCGCGCCGAGGATTGCCGTCGCGGGCAGCGTCACCACCCAGGCGAGCAGGATCTCACTCATCACTGCCCAGCGAACGTGGCGCCATCGCCGGCCGCTTCCGACGCCGGCGATTGACGAGGCGACGACATGGGTGGTGCTCACCGGACCGCCGAGCAGCGCCGAGCCGAAGATGATCGCTGCCGACCCGCCCTGGCTGATCAGCCCGTCGAGGGGACGGATTCGGTAGATCCCCGAGCCGACGGTGCGGACGATCCGCCAGCCTCCCAACGCCGTGCCGGCAGTCAGCGCCACGGCTGCCACCAGCTTGACCCACACGGGAACGTCGAACGAGTGAATCGCCCCCTGCGCGAGGAGCAGCAGGGTGATGACACCGCTCGTCTTGGACGCGTCGTTGGCGCCGTGACTGAATGCCAGAGCAGCACCGGTCACCCATTCGCTGCGCCGGATGACTGTTTCAATCGACGTTCGAGCGCGTCGCAGCAGCCGCCTGGCGAGAAGTTCGAGGAGCAGCCCCGCCGCGAAACCGAGCAGCGGCGAGACGGCCAGCACGAAGAGGACCCCCAGCACCCCGACTGGATGGATGCCGTCGAGGCCGCCCCAGCGTATGGCGCTCCCTCCGGCGTCAAAGACCGCCGCGCCCACGAGACCGCCGACCAACGCGTGACTCGAGCTGGACGGCAGGCCACGCCACCACGTGAGCAGGTTCCATGCAACCGCGCTGCTGAGCCCGGCGCCGACAACGGCGACGACTTCCCTGTGGCCCACCTGCACGATGCCCCCGACTGTGTCCGCGACGGCGGTGCCGATGAGGATCGGTCCGATGATGTTGAGGACGGCCGCCATGGCAACCGCCTGCGCCGGCTTTGCGACACGCGTTGCCACGAGAGCGGCCACCGCGTTCGAGGAATCATGAATACCGTTGGTGAAGGCGAAGCCAACGGCCATCAGCATGGCCACGATGAGCAGCCAATCCACGCGGCTCCTTCGCAACCTGCGGTACTCGCACAACGGCGCGTCCCAGGCTGTGGGCCGATCCTAGTCGAGGCAGCGGAGTGGGCGCAACCAAGTGCACAAATGCGTTTGACCCGCGGCGACCTTAAGACAACCCTAATCGGCGTGAGTAAGCTCGCGGTCCATGGGAGCTCTCGAGCCGCCGGCGCCGCCTGCCGCCCCCGAGCCGCCGCCCTCACCGTCGCAGCAGCAACCGCGCAATCGCCCGAACCGCAACCAGATGGCCGTGGCCGCAGTTGCAATCGCGGCCGTGCTCGCGGCCAGCGTCGTGACCGTCATCCTCGTCAACCGGCACAGTGCGGCAACCACGCCGGGGGCGTCCCGCTCGCCGGGGCCGACGACGACCAGGGGTGGCATCACGAGCGAGGTTCAGTTGCTGGATGCCATCCGCACGCAGGGCTGGACTGCGCTGCGCGCCGAGCAGCTCTTCGCGCTGGATGTGGGGCCGCTGCCAGGCGTGTCCGTGCAGGGGATCACAGCTGCCGGCGGCTTCGATGCGTCGATGGCGGTGACCGGCCTGTACAGTCAGTGGGACCACCTGACGAAAGCGCAGCAGACCGCGGCGAGCAAGTACCTCACGGGGTCGCGCGCGCCGGCACCGAGCAGCCGCCTGCCGGCAGCTCACGGTGCCGACGCCGTGCTCCTCGGGAACACGAACACCCCCGCCTACAACTTTCAGGCGCTCGCGGACAGCGCCAACCATGACGAGGCGCTCAACACAGGCACGGCGCTGGTCGAGCTGACGGTCGACGTGTCATACGCACCGCCGCCAAACCCGGAGACGTACGCGGCGACATGGCTCTTCGTGCGTAACGGCCAGGGACCCTGGACGCCTGATCCCGACGGCTGCACCACCCTCGTGTACAACTCGAAGTTCGTCGGACTCGATGCCGTCAGCGCGGCGGCGGTCATGGCGCACGAGGTCTTCCATTGCTTTGAGTACCGCGAGATGGGGTCGGGCGCGAATTGGGAGACGGTCGGTGCGTGGATCCAGGAGGGCGAGCCCGACTGGGTGATGGACGAGCTCGACCCGGACGCCGTGGTGGAGGGAAAGGCGTGGAATCTCTACGCGAACACACCGGGCACGCCCTACTCACAGCGCGACTACGACGGAGTCGGTGTTTTCGGTCACGAGGGTGACATCGCGGGCGATCAGACGCCGATCTGGTCGCAGCTGCTGCCGATCGTCACCGCCGACGTCGGCCACCACGACCAGGCAGCGCTGACCATGCTCATGAGCAGCGGGAGCAATCACTACTACAGCGCCTGGGCGTCGAGCTACTACGAGGACCAGACGCACTCGGACTGGCATATGGCCGGGCCAAGCACGCCGCCGACCACGGGACCTGCTCCCGACAGTCAGCACATCAACGACGGTGACATCAAGGACATCGCCAGCGACGCCGCGTTCAAGGCGCATCCGATCACCATCGACGGCAACGCCGACATCCTCATCGTCGTGCTTGCAGCGGGCTACGGTCAGGCGCACGACCAGGACTACGGGATGGAGAGGACGCTCACCAACACCGCTCCACTGGCGCTCTGCCAGAAGTCCGGCGGGTGCAAATGTCCGGACGGCAGTCCCGGGGCCTCCGAGGTGACGATTCCGTCCCAAGGTCTTGTCTCGTTGGGTCTGGACGGTGGCGACACGGGCATTGCCGCCTACGCAGTCGGCGACTCGCTCGACAAGTACTGCAAGCAGCCGGATCCAGGCCCGCCGCCGCCCGGTCCGCCGCCCAGCAGTGGCGGAGGTGGGGGCGGTGGTGGCGGCGATGATCAGCAACCTTCGCCTCCCGGGCAGTCGACCGGGGATCCCCACCTTCTGACGTTCGACGGTCGCCCCTACGACCTGCAGGCGGCCGGTGAATTCACGCTGGTGAAGTCGACCACCGACGACTTCCTCGTTCAGGTGCGCCAGGTGCCGCTGCCCGGCCAATACCCCGTGGCGGTCAACACGGCGGTTGCCGCGAAGCTGGCCGGTCATCGGGTGACGGCCACGCTGGAGAACGGCGTGCTCGTGGCGCGAGTCGACGGAGTTGCCGACAACACGGGTGGTGTCGTGAACGTCGGCACCGGCACCCTGGAGCGACTCGGGACCGACGCCGGAGTGGGCTTCCTGCTCGAGTGGCCGGACGGGACGACCGCGGAGGTGGGCGAGATGGGTCTGGTTGGTCTCAACATCACGATCAAGCCCGCTGCTGCACGAGCAGGAACGCTGACCGGATTGCTCGGCAACGACAACGGCCAGCAGGGCGATGATCTGACCACGAATGACGGGGTCACGCTCACCGCACCCACGGCGCAGACGGTGCACCAGCAGTTCGCGAATTCGTGGCGCATCACCCAGGCGCAATCCCTTTTCGACTACAAGCCCGGTCAATCGACAGCGACGTTCACGAACCCGTCGTTCCCATCGACGTACGTCACCGGCAGCAACATTCCAGGTGCCGCGACGGCAACCGCAGAGTGCCAGGCTGACGGGGTCACTGACCAGTACCTCCTCGCGGATTGCGTCGTCGATGCGACGGCGGTCAAGAGCCCGGCGGTGGTGAACCACTACGCGCAGGCGCAGGTCGTGCAGACGGTGCAGTCCAACCTCGCGCAGCACCTGCCGCCGTTCTCGCCGCCGTCGACCGCCGGCGGCGGACCGACCCCGACCCCGGGCACGAACTCGCCGACGCCGAATCTCCAGGGGGTGCTCATCGACAGCGGCCGGGTGAGCAGCCCTGCGGAGGAGCAGGTGTTCACGTTCTCGGCTCAGGCGGGCGACGTCCTCTGGTTCGGCCAACCCGGTTGCGACGACGGACAGATGACGTTCGCCGTGGTCGACCCCCAGGGCAAGACGCTCAACGCCGATGCGGTCAGTCTCGGGCTACCCGGCTGCGAGATCGGCCGCATCGCCGCGACGACATCCGGGACCTACCAACTCGTCGCCAACGCCGACAAGCAACGCGCGGGTACATACGCGGTGCCGATCCGCTTCGAACGTCACGACGTGGTCAGCCAGACCAGCTATGGGCAGACGATCTCGGGGTCGATTCCGGACCAGGCCACGCACGACGTGTATCAGTTCACCGCGCAGGCGGGCGACGTCATTCACATCTTCGGAAGCGGGTGCACCATCGGTCCGGACAACTCGATCATCGGCCTTGCTGATGCGACGGGCAAGCCTGTGGGCGCCGCGTTGGATTGCACCCAGAACTCGGAATCCAGCATCCCTGCTTCAGGCACCTACGAGCTCGTGGTGAACTTCTCCAATGTCGGGCCGTTCACGTATCAGTTCGTACTTCAGAAGTAGCCCGGAGGTTGAAGAGGCGACATGCGTCGTGTTAGAAGTGGCGCCCGCGGCCGCCACGGTCGCTCCCGATCGCTCAAGTACATGGAGGCGAGGAACCATGGCCGATCATCCGAACGCCGACAACTTCAAACGCGGGTATGCAGCGTTTCAGCAGGGCGATCTCGATACAGTACGTGAACTCTTCGACCCCGACATCGTGTGGCACATCCCAGGACACAACCACACGAGTGGGGACTATGCCGGCATAGACAACGTGCTCGCGCTTTTTGGGAGCAACTTCCAGGAAACCAACGGCACCTTCAAGGTCGAGCCGCACGACATACTCGCCAATGACTCGCACGCGGTGGCGCTCGCGACCGTTTCCGGCGAGAAGGACGGCAAGACACTGAACGACCACTACACCCACGTCGTCCACATGTCCAATGGCAAGGTCACGGAGTCGTGGATCTTCGACGAGAACCAGGACAAGGTCGACGAGTTCTGGGGGTAGCCGCTCGGCTCAGCGGGTGGCCGCGGGACGACCGCTGGATTTCGCCAGCGTCGGCTCGGTGGGGCAAGCCCACTTGCAACTGATGCCACTCTCGTGCCACGCTCCACGGGTCGTGCCTCGCTCGATGCGTTCAGGAAGGATCGTTCACCTCGTCGCCATCGCGATGGGGCTGGTGCTCGCGCTCGTGGCGATGACCGGCACCGGGGCGACGGGGAAAGCTTCCTCCGCGCAGCCGGCCGGGATCTTCGTGTTCAACGCCGCCGGCAACGCCGTCAACGCGGTTGCGGAGGTCGCGGCCGGACCGCTTCCCCGCCAGGACGTGCAGGGGTTCGACTGGACGGTCGGCTGGGCTGTCCTCGAACCCACACCCTCCAACTACCAGTGGACCGTCCTCGACACCGCCGTCGCCACGGCTGACGCCGCCGGGTTCACGTCGCAGATCACCGTCCTGCCGGGGACCCTGGCGCCTGACTGGGTGATCAGCGCGTGCCCCGACATCACGATCACGCTGTTGCACACGCAGAAGGTGGCGACCATCGCGGTGCCCACCACGAAGTGCTTTCTCGATGCCTGGACCGCGTTCATCGCCGCGCTCGGCACGCACCTGGCGAGCCTCCACGGCGTCACGTCCGTGCAGGCTTCGGGGCTGGGTGATCAGGGTGAGATGACTCTGTCGCCGCCCACCACCGGCACCTGGGCCGACGTCGGGGTGACGACCACCTCGCTGCTCGCCGGCTGGAAGCGGGTGCTGACCGCATGGCACACGTCCCTGCCGGCGTCCATCCCTGCGGCGCTGGCGATCGAGGAACCCCTCGGCATCGGGGTCTCAGACGTCCTGGGGCCACTGATTCACTGGATCCGCTCGCACTTCGCGTCGGCGGTGTGGATACAGCAGAACGCGCTTCGCGCGACCACGCCGGAGACCAGCGGGTACTGGCCGATCGTCAAGAAGTCAAGCAGGTGGACCGACACCGGGTGGCAGATGTTCGGTTACGGGACCGAGAACGGCGACCTGGAGACCGCGTTCACCATCGGCCTCGCGAGCCACGCACGGTATTTCCAGATCTACCTGGCAGACATCATCGACAGCACGCAGACGGCGGCGCTGGAGTATCTCGCCTCCAACATTTGACTCCAGGTTCTTCCCCGCCCAGCGGAGACCTGTCCTTGCGCGGCGCGAGTCAGCGCCCGGTCATCTGCGCCCAACAACGTGCGAGGCGGGTGATCGCCTCGGTGAGCACCGCCGGTTCCGCATAGAAGGGAATGCGGATCCGGTCGGTTGCGCGACCTGGACGGCACGAGAGTAGCGGCCCCGCGATGACGGCGACACCGTCGGCGAGCGCGCGATGGCTGAAGTCGAGCGCGTTGGTGCCGGGAAGACGTATCCAGAGATTCGGACCACCGGCAGGCCGGTCCCATTCTGCAGCGGGCATCAGGGTTTTGAGCGCCGACTCGAGCGCATCGAGGGAGCGGCGCAACTGCTCGATGCGCCAGACACGAGTGGCCTCGTGATGGTGGTGGAGGAGCTCGGCGGCGATGATCTGCATCGGCGCCGATGTGCCGAGGTCGCTGCCCGCCTTCTGCTCGATGAGGCGATTGATCAACGGCGACCGCGCGCGGATCCAGCCAAGCCGAAGGCCGCCCCAGTACAGCTTCGACATCCCACCGATCGTGACCACGCGTGACTGGTCGTCAAATGACGCGAGCGGCGGCGGCGCAGCCGCACCATGATCGAGATCGCTGTGGGTGCGGTCATCGATGAGCACGACGTCCTTTTCCTGTGCCACACGAACGAGCCGGCGCCGTGCGTCCGCAGACATCAGCGTGCCAGTCGGATTCTGATAGTCGGGGACGACGACCGCGACGTCGATTAGGCCCCTGTGACACAGCGCCTGCAGCGCATCGACATCGGCTCCGTCCCTGCCGACCGGCAGCAGGTGCATGAGGGCGCCCGACCGCATCGCCAGGTCGATCACTCCGGGGTAGGCGACCTCCTCGATCGTGAGCCCCATCCCGGGCCGTGTCAGCTCCCCGAGCAGCAGCGCCAGCGCCTGCTGCGCGCCATTGGTGATCATCACCTGATCGGCCCGCGTTGCGAGTCCCTGGGCGCTGAGCAGCGCAGCGACTGCCATGCGCAGACGCGGATGGCCGCCGGCGTAGTACCCGTGCCCTTGCGTGAGCACGCCGGGGTCGACCATCAGCGAGCTCGGATCCGCGATGGACCGCGACACGATCGGTGCGGCGCTCGGCGCGGCGACGGTCAGGTCGATCGTCGTGCTCCCCAGGTCGCGAAGCAGCGTGGCCATTACCGAATCCGCTCGGTGGACCGCCGCCTCCGAGGTGCGCGAGGCGGCGATCCGGGTGGCCGACCCCTGCCGCGCCTCGACCCAGCCCTCGGTCCGGAGCAACGCGTAGGCAGCGGTCACCGTGTTGCGGCTCACCGCCAGCGCATGCGCAAGCTGGCGCTCGGTGGGGAGATGGCTGCCGTCAGCGAGATATCCCTCCT
>Ga0116224_10001914_pt1 | contig 12591 bp, 15 predicted proteins | sample Sb_taG_9_FD_89699 | JGI IMG/M metagenome (GOLD analysis project Ga0116224, IMG submission 89699) | Peat soil microbial communities from Weissenstadt, Germany - Sb_50d_b_LC metaG | ecosystem: Environmental > Terrestrial > Soil > Wetlands > Peat | place: Germany: Weissenstadt | collected 2010-09-21 | reverse complement strand
GGTCGTGGGTGAAATGCCGCAGGCCGTGGGGGAAAAGCGGCGCCCGCTCCTCGTCGGCCACCTCCATCTGCTCGCTCCGACGGACATGGGCCCGGTCGGCCGAACCCTGCTTGGGCTCGGGAAGCTTCCAACACATATAGGCGACTACGAGACCCGGGATGATCGACACGAAGAAGGCCAGCCGCCAGCCGCCGCCGTGGAGCAGCGGGCCGAGCGCCCCGCCGATGACCAGCCCCACCCCGAGACCCGCGTAGTTGAGGCACTGCTGGATCGAGAAGGCCCGGCCCCTCCGCTCGGTGCCGTAAAAGTCGGCAATGACCGAGCTGCCCGAGGGGTCGGTGATGGCCTGCCCGAACCCGAGGGTGCCGCGCATCACGACGAGCAGCACGAAGGCTGAAGTGGGCACAATGCCGCCCAGGGCCGAGATGAGCGACCACAGGACGATGGTGGCCGCCATGGCCTTGGTGCGGTTCCAGCGGTCAGCCAGGTAACCCGAGGGCAGGGTGGCGATGCCGTTGATCAAGATGAAAGCTGAGAAGAGGACTCCGATTGCGGTGTCGCCGACATGGAAGGCGTGCTTGATCTGGTTGCTGTCGCCCCGGATGATGTACTGGTCCAGAGCATCGACGAACAGCGTGAACCCGATGACCCACATGGGCCAGTCGGTGATCGACACGGTCCGCCGATTCTCGCCCTCGACCCCCCCGATGCTCATGTCCGCGGCGCCCCCGGTCCTTTCGGTCACTCCACCCGTTGAAGGTGAGCAATGAAGAGCGGCCCGTACTCCCATACAAGGGTGCCACCGTGAAGTCGCCGAGTCACCTCGACGCCGGCAAGCCCGACCGGACGCAGGACGTGAGCACCTCGTTCGAAGGTGCAGACGACCGAGATTGGCCGACCATCCACTGCGGCGACATCGTTAACCCCGTGTGCAACTGTTCCGTCCGCCCGCATGTCATGAATGATTCCGTCAGCGGTGATGCACACCCGGTCGCCGCACTGTTCGATCCGCTCCAGGTGTTGCTTGATCGGATCCGGGTCCGGAGGAGATCCGGTCTTCCACTCCACATCAATCACCCGCCACAAGCCGCGCAGGTCGGGAGCACCCCGCCTCAAGGGTTCCGTACAGCCCTCGAGGATCGGTGGGGGCATCTCCTCCCCGTACCCTCCGGTAGGCGAGTGGACGACCGGAATGTCATCGGCCAGCACTCGGCGGACGGTACCAGCCGGAGAATCTCAATATCGGACAGATTGATGTGCCCTAAATCAGTCGGCTAATGCCCTCACTGGGCCGGGTACAGGATTTCAGGACGTTGGAGACGCGGTCTATCAAACAGACGGACAGGGGACTCGAATTCTCGACCTCAGCCGTGTGAAGGCAGCGTCCGTCTCGCCACCGTCGACCGTAACCGCATTTTCGGGCGCGGTATGTGGTCACACGGGTTGGAATGAGCCAGGTGAATGAGTTGACAGCTCATTCGGGCGAGCATCAGTGCGGTCTTCGATGTGTGGGGGCAGTCCCTAGGTTTGTGGGCGACTGTTCGACCTGTTGGCCGACGACGTGTAGTCGGTAACGCTCAGCGACCACACCACCCGGAGTCATCCCCTCGCGCAGGACGCCCCGACAGCACGGTCTGCGTTCGTCCAGCCGGGGTGGTCTCCTTGTGGCCAGTAGTCGCCGGTATCGGGGTCCTGCTCGTAGGCGACGGAGCCGGGTTGGCCGGAGGCGATGACGGCCACGGCGGCTAGGAATCGGTCGATGTCGGCGATCGCGGTGTTGATGCCGGCACTGGCCCTTACCGCGCCGGGCACCTGACGGCGGTCGCCGGTTCGCACCGCCTGGCGGTACGCAGAGATCTCCTCCGCGCTCAGAGAAAGGAGGCGCATCAGGTAGGGGTGGGCGCAGAAGCAGCCGTGGCGGACCCCGATGCCGTGTTCCGCACTGAGCCGAGCCGCGACCAGGGCGTGGGAAACCCCATCAACGGTGAAGGTGGCCAGGGGGAGCGTGTCGACGCTCGGGTCGGGGCCGAGCAACGCGACCCCGTCGATGGCGGCCAGCCCGGCTCGCAGCCGGCGGGCCAGGGTGTCATCGTGGGAGGTGACGGCCGGCCAGCCGATCTGTTCGAGCTCGGCGATGGCGCTCTGCAGGGCGACGGCGCCAACCACGTTGGGGGATCCGGCCTCCTCGCGATCCGGGGGGTCGGTCCAGTCCACCTCGTCGAGGTCGACCAGGTCGACGGCACCCCCGCCGGCGAGGAACGGATCGCCGTCAGCGAAGGTGGCTCTCGGGCCGACCAGGATCCCGGCCCCGAAGGGGGCATACATCTTGTGCCCGCTCCAGGCCAGGTAGTCGGCCAAGCGGGGCAGCGGTCGGTGGGGGGCCAGCTGGGCGGCGTCCACCAGGACGGGCACTCCCCGCGCATGCGCGGCAGCCATGATGTCGTCGATTGGAGGCAGCCAACCTGACACGTTCGACGCGCCCGTGACGGCCAGGAGCCGAGGGGTGGGGGTTTGGTCCAGGGCGGCGGTGACGTCGTCGAGGTCGAAAACGCCTTCTCTTCCGCACTCGACGAAGCGCCGGCGGCACTGCCGGGCCCAGGGCAGGAGGTTGGCGTGGTGCTCGACCACGGTGGTGACGATTGTGTCGTCGGGCCCGAGGCGCAACCGGTAGGCCAGGTGGTTGATGGCCTCGGTGGTGTTGCGACAGATGATCGCGATGTCGTCGCCGTCGGTGCTCCGCCCGGCGAAACCCAAGGCGGCGGCGCGGGCCGCCTCGTAGGCAGCGGTGGCCTGACGGGACTTGAAACCCGCTCCCCAATGCACGCTGGAGTACCAGGGCAGGAACTCGTGCACCCTGTCCGCCACCGCAGGGAGGGCGTTGGTCGACGCCGCCGCGTCCAGGTTCAGGTACGGGCGTTCCTGGCCGTCGACGCAGGGGACCGTCAGCCCGTCCCCGACGAGCGGGATGGGAGGACTACTCCCATCGTTGCTCAACGCCCGTCCCCTGCGGTCAACTGCATCGGCTCGCTTTGGTTCACGGCATCGCTCCCCACCGCTCAGGTGATTACCGCCAAGGCGACACGCCCTGCATCCGGTAGGTGGGCACATCCAGTCGTCTGCGGCACCGGCCCACAGTACCCAGGCTGACGACGAATGGAGCCGGCATGCGGGATCCATCTGAGGCGGCCGCACGCCCGATCCGCACACCGGGCGATTGGAGTACTACAAGCAACTCGGGGTGACCGACCACGCCGGCCAACCATTCTGATCCGGCAGCTATGTTCGAGACATGGAGACCCAGCCTTTGAAATTCCGAATGGGGCGACTCGACCATGTGCACATCCGCGTGCCGGATCGGGCGGAGGCCGCCAGGTGGTACGCGGAGCATCTCGGGTTCGAGCCAGTCGACGCGTACGACTTCTGGGCAACTGGGTTCGAGGGTGGTCCGCTCCAAATCTCGGCCGATGGCGGTAAGACGATGCTGGCGCTGTTCGGGGCTGGTGAGGGTCACCCGATGGTCCCGCAGCAGACCGGTGTTGCGTTCAGCGTCGACGCCGATACCTTCCTATCTTTCGCCCGCTCATTGCCCAGCGAGATCGACAACCCGCTCGGCGATCGTCTCACGCTGGCCGATCTCCGGGACTTCGACATGTGCTGGGCGTTCGATCTCGTCGATCCCTGGGGAAACCAGTACGAGCTGAACTGCTACGAGTACGACCGGATTCGGAACGATCTGGTGGAGAAGGATGCAGTGGAGCCCGTCCGCTACTGGCCACGCGAGCTCTACACCGCGTACGTGGCCTCGTCGGCCTAGTCGGACGCGACCGTTCGGCTTTCCCCGAGTGCCGCAGGGAGGCACCCAACGCGTCGTTAGGCCAGTGTGGGGTCGCTATCAGCCGCTGGACAAAAGCGCGCAAGCAAGGGTGCCCTCCAGCCAGGTGGCGTGCTCAGCTTGGCTCCAGCCCTGGACGTCACAGAGCATTCGCCCCACGTCTGGGCTTGTCAGGGTCCAGATGATCTCACCGGCCCGATTCCGGCTCACCATGAGCGGTCCGCGCCGGGCCAGCCAGGCGGCGACTTGTCGCATGTGGGCCAGTCGGTGCTGTTCCATTTCGGCGAAGACCTCCTCGACCTCGGGCTCGACGGCGGCAGCGGTGCGCAACACCTCGAAGATCGGACGGATCCGTGCCGAAATGGCGGCGATGTCCCACGCGAACATGCGAAGTTGGCGACACTGGTCGGGTTCATCTCGCATCGCCCGCGGTTGATCGGTTTCCAGAATGTTCTCCTCGCCACCGGGGGCCAGGCGAAGGTCGAGCACTGCGGTCAGCACCCGGACCTTGGTGCCGAAGATCGCATAGACGGTGTCGGGCGCCACCCCGGCATGGAGGGCGATCTCCTTGATCGTGGTGCGCGCGTAGCCGGCGGACACGAAGAGCTCGGCGGCGGCCTCGACGATGAGCCGCCGGGTGCGGGCCGCCTGCTCGGTGCGCAGCGCGGAGGTGTAGGCACGCTTCTTGACGGGCTTCGCCATTTTATCCTAGTCTAACTGTAGTTAATCTAGCATAGCTCGGAGGGAAGGAATGACGGAGCTTCTTGCCCTACCACCGACACCGGAAGCGATCGCCTCGCTGTCGCAGCTTCCAGGTTCGCAAATCAGCACGATCATGCTGGGAACCCTGCGAGGACCCGAAGGACATCTCGGTCCGGAAGCCGCGGGCGCCATCTTGATGCTGCAGGCCACCTTCACCACCCAAGCGGGGTCCGAGGGTTTCTGGACGGCACAAGCCGCACTCATGGAGTTGCTCAACACCGCCCCCGGATTCATGCGCAGCTACGGCTTTGGTGACGGACCCAACAACACGCTGCTCGTGTTCTGGCACACCCTCGGCGATGCCAAGGCCTTCGCCGCCCGACCGGAGCACCGCCGGGTGATGCGGGACCTCTTCGAACAGCGTTGGCAGTACAGCCACTTCGCCGGCATCTGGGAGATGGCCGGCCGCCACGACCGGGTCATCTTCTGTCCCGACTGCACCGCCGTCACCCCGGTCAGAGAGGAGCGCTGCCAGGGCTGCGGCGCCGAGCTATTCGATGTGTACCGGTCGGACTGAGACCAACCCGCGTTCCTCATCGACCGACGGTCGGTGCCTTTCGGCGGCCGACCGAGGTCACAAGCCCTTGCGGACCGTCCTCTCCAAGATCCCGAGCGTGGCGCGAAGGGCGGACTCGGGGACGATCGGGAAGCGGTCCTTTAGGTCGCCGGTCATCTTCGACCAGTCGTAGTAGGAGGTCACGTTGGTGACCCCATCCTCACCGGGCTCCAGGCGGTAGCCGTAGAAGTGGGGAAACGGGATATCGGGCCCCAGGTTCCAAGCGATCTCCTTGTCGCGCTCGAAGACGATGATGTGCACGGTCACGTCGTACTTGCCGAGCGGGACGTCGTTGAGCGCCTCGCGGTCCATGTGAATGACGAACGTGTCGCCGACCTTCTCCGCCGGCTCGCCGGTGAAATCCTGAAGCATCCCGGAGGCGTCGATCGCGACATGGCCCGCCGGGCTGCGCACCACGTCGAAGATGGCGGACGGTGGCGCCGGGATGGGTCGGGTCACCTCGATGCGGTCGGGCAAATGGACGGTATCGGGCATGTGGAACTCCTCTGGATGTCAGTGGGCCGGCCCAACCTACGGTCCCGAGCCGACGTCTGGCCATCACCGGGCGCAAGCCCCACGGGCGCCGATTAGCGGGACGAAGGGCCGAGTCTGGACCAGATCCGCACATCCCTCCATCGCGAGCATCCCGCGTGCTCGTCGCTGGCATCCCGGCTCCGTCTCGACGCCCTCGGACTCGATCAGAGCGCCGGCCTGGGCCGCCTTGGCTGCGGCAAGGACGCTCTGCCGGCCGAACCGCCGTCTCGGGCTGGCCAACGTCGATACCCTTGCGTCCGGCGACCCGGATCCACCAAACCGGTCCAGTGGGGCGAAGCCCCGAGGGCGTGGAACGAGGTCGGGACAAGCCGGGAGACACAAGTTCACCAGGGGGTGCGATGGCCGAGATCAGTGGACCGATCACGGGCGGGTCGAAGGGGAGGGTCTTCGCGGGGCCCTCGATCGATCTGACCGCCCATGGCTACCTGGAGAAGGAGTTCTTCCTCGAGGGCACCGCAACGAGATACCGCCCCCGACCCGGGACCGAGCTCGGCATCGACGGCCGATGGGAGGTCGAGGCCGTCGAGACCTCGGACTTCAAGACGCGGTTCGCCGTCTACCGCCCCGTCGATCCGCAGTCGTTCAACGGAACCGTGCTCGTCTGCTGGAACAACGTCTCGGCCGGGTTCGACGGCTACAACATGGACAGCCCCGAGATCCTGGAGAGCGGCTTCGCCTACGCCGCGGTGACCGCCCAGCGGGCCGGCGTCCATGGCATGGGCGACCATCCGATGGGGCTCGTGCAGTGGGACCCGGAGCGCTACGGCTCGCTGTCCATCCCGAGCGACGACTACTCCTACGACATCTTCACCCAGGCCGCCCGGTTGGTCGGGGCCGACCGGCCGCGATCGCCGATCGACCCGCTCGAGGGTCTCGACGTGCGGCACGTGGTGGCGATCGGTGGCTCCCAGTCGGCCGGCCGGCTGGCCACCTACATCAACGCCGTCCAGCCGCTCGAGAGGGTCTTCGACGCGTTCATGCCGTTCCTCTACTTCGGCTCGGGCTCGCCCCTCGAGGTGGGCGACTACGTGTTCAACCCGGCCGAGCCGGGCGAGCGCCGGGGCTTGCCGGGGGTGCCATGCCGGCTGCGCGGCGACATCGACGCCAAGATCCTGATCGCCAACTCCGAGCTCGAGGCCATCGCCTGCTACCCGGTGCGGCAACCCGACACCGATCGGTTCCGCAACTGGGAGGCCGCCGGCACCGCGCACGTCTCGGCGCAGTCGATGCGGGCGCGCGCCGAGGCGATCCGCGGCGAGGTCGACGCCCCGGCGATGGACTTCACGGGGATCAACGAGGTGCCGTTGAACCCGGTCGTCGAATCCGCCTACCACCACCTGCAGGCCTGGGTGGCGACGGGGACGCCGCCCCCGTCCCAGCCGCGCATCGAGTTCGCCGGCGAGCCGCCCGAGGTGGTGAGGGACGACGACGCCATCGCCCGCGGGGGGATCCGCCTGCCCCAGGTCGAGGTGCCGCTCGCGACCAACAGCGCGGTGGCCACCCCCAACGGCGTCATGGGCTTCCTCGGCGGCTCCTGCGTGCCGTTCCCCCCGGAGAAGGTCCGGGCCCTCTACGGCGACGCCGACACCTACCTGGCCCGGTTCGAACAGGCGACCCTGGCGGTCGAGAAGTCGGGCGCCATCCTGCCCCGCTCGGTCGAGCCGCTGATCGCCGAGGCGAAAGAGACCTTCCAGAAGGCGATCGCGGGCTCGTAGGGCCCTCCCCGCCCGCTCGTTCCGACGCGGGATGACACTCCGCCTCGGCCATGTCACCGTTCCACGATCCGAGATCCGCGTGCGAACGCGGCCCGGGTCGGGCCACATTCGCAAGACCCCGCAAGGAGGTCGACGCTGGTTTGGTCGTCATACCCGGTCGGTACACTGACCCCGCAATCATCCAGATGGGGCGAGAGACCTTGGCTTGCCGACCCCCAGCCAACCGACCTTCGGGCGCGGTGGCCCAGCCAGGACCGATGAGGAGGATGTATGAAACCCACGGCGAAGCGCGCCGCACTCGATGCTTGGTTTGCGGCAGCCGACGAGCTGCTCGAGGAGCAGCGCCGCCACTCGATCTCGCCGTCAACGGTCGCGCCCGGACCAGGGGCACACCGCGAGTGCTCGGCCAGGCTATGGGAGATCGAAGACGGCCTGGCCACCGTCTTGGAGCGGCTCCTGCTCGATCCCGGTCGATGGATCTTGATCTTCGAGCACGGCGCCAACACCGCTCGCTACGTTCAGTTCATCGCCTTCGAGGACGGATCCCTCGTGGCCGAGACGGTGTCCAACCACTTCCTCTCCGACGACTCCCGATGGGCGCCGGAGTCCGAAGCTGCACTCCGCACCCTGGGGTGGAGCGACCCCGAGGCCCCCAGGAGCCCGAACTGGCTCGTCGTCTGGCCCACCCGCTCTCCCTCCATCGCCGAAATCACCGCTCTGATCGTGGCCACGCTGCGCCGGGTGTTGGCCCTGGGCGACCGTGATCGGGTCACGGTCAAGCTGCACAGCTCGCCGCGTCGCGGTGGGACGCCGGCCAGTGAAACGCCCCTCGCGGACAACCGCGCGCACCCCGACGTGCACAGCGCCGAGCCGACTCCGCCACCGATGACTGCTCTCGATCGGTTCCGGTGGGGCGACGAGCCGTGGGCCGACTACTACCGATCGCTCTTCCCGGGTCACACCCATCCCAGGAACAACTTCGACGCGTGGAAGTACTCGACGACGGCCGTGAACGTCGCTCGGGCTCTTTGGGGAGCCCGGGAACGAGCACTCCGTCAATGGGAACGCGACCATGGGGTCGACCGGGGCCCGTGGCCCGTCGATCATCCGCCGGTCGTGCTCTGGCTGCCTTACATCGCCCGTGGTGCCTGCCTCAACTGCACATGGATCGGCGGCGACGCGGCGGATCTGCGGCGGGCCGGCCGGAGCGCGCGCAACCACTCGATCTCGAAGGGGGACGATCCAATGGTCGTGCGCGACCTGCGGGTTCCGATCAGCGAACGGGGTGGTGCGGCCGACGAACCCTTGGGTGAGAAATGGGTGTGAGCATCCCGCGGTCGCCGTGGCAGCAGCCAGTCAGTCGGGAAGGCCGGCGTCTTCGATTGGGGCGCACGTTCAGGGAGCGTGCGTGGCGGTCGATGACGGTTTCCCCCCGTCCGCCGCTCCCCGGCGAGCCCAGAGCACGACGTCGGTGCCGGGCTCGCTGACATCACTCTTGCCCCGGTGCTGCTCCAGCCGGAGCACGTCCAATCCGGGGATCCCTCGCAGATCGTCCTCGGTGTAGAGGCGCGCCGGGTCTGGTGGCCCGGTCACACCGAGCGACGACACGTGATGCCCGACGACGAACAGGTGCCCGCCCGCACTCAACGAATGCGCGGCGGCGGACAGCAACTCCGCGCGCCCCGAGGCATCGGGGTGGACATAGGCGACCACGACCAGGTCGAAGTGCGTCCCCGCCACCCGGGCTTCGGCGAGATACGAGACGAGATCGTCCGCGGCGGTCGTGATCGAGAGTCCCTCGATCTCCGCAGCATCGGACAGCCGATTCAGTGCCACCACCGAGGCGTCGACCGCCACGACGTTCCATCCCCGTCGAGCCAGCCACAGACTGTTGCGCCCTTCGCCCGCACCGAGGTCAACCGCGCTGGCGGGGGGAAGGGGCGACGCCAGCTCGACCAGGCTCTCGTCGGGTTCGGCACGGAAGACCCGGGGAGACGAGGCGTAGCGTCGGTCCCATTCCTCGGCGAGCGAGGAGTGGGACTCGTCGCGGGACACGGGGAGAGAGTCTGACACCGGATCCACACCGGGCCGCCCGCGTGAGGCCGGTGACCGCAACCAGCGAAGGGCTTCCTCGTCGCCGAGGAGCTCCAGCCGTCGCCACAGGACGGGATTGTCGCTCGACTGGCTCGTGTGGCAGGCGATCGCCTGACGCTGATGGGTGCGGTCCACCCTCACGACGACGTCGATCTCGGGCTCATCCCTGCCCAGGAAAGTGGCTCCGAACTCGGCGTTGAGGGCGCCGGCGACGTCGAGGGGCAGACTCCACGCGAGGACCGGGAGGGTGGGCGCACCGGCGAGGGCGGCTTCGGTGGCGCGGCGGTGGTCGGGGTGTCCGGTGATGCCCCCTTCGTCGAAGACGAGGAGGAGGTCGGCAGAGACCTCGTCGACCGTGGCGGCGACCTCACCGGCCAGATCCTCCAAGGGTTCCTCGGCCAGTGATCCGTCCGGACGATTGAGCAGCTGGATCCGCCCGATACCGAGGGCGGCGGCGGCCCCGTCGAGCTCGGCCCTTCGGATCTCGGCCAGTCGGTGATCGGACCCGCCGAGCGAGGATGCCTCACCGTGGGTGAAGCAGAGCATGGCGACCTCGGCTCCGTCGTCGACGAAGTGGCGCAGCACCGCGCCGAGGCCGAAGCTCTCGTCGTCGGGGTGGGCGCAGACGGCCAGCACCGAGGAGGCAGCGGGGAGAGAGCCTCTGGGTCCCGCGCCATCCATGGTCAGCCGCCGATCCGGCCGAATGACCGCTCGTGGCCCTCGGCCGCGATATTGGCTTCTTCGGCGGCGAACAGCTCGCGTCGGGTCGCGACGTAGGTGGGAATCAACCCGTCGCGATCCTCCTCGCTGATCGCGGTGTGCCCCTGGCCGAGCGGCACCAGGGGGTCAGTCATTTCGGCCCGCTCCACAGGCCCCGTCGGTCGACCAGGTCGGCGGCCAGGGCGTCGACCTCCTCGGCGGTGTCCGAGTCGCTCAGGGCCTGGTCTTCAAGCCGGCTGAGATGGCCGGTCCGGGTCAGGTGGTCGGCCGCTACCCGACGGGCCCGCTGCTCAACGGCCAGCTGGAGGGGCTGCCGGGGCACCAAGAAGTAGATCCGGGCCCGGAGTGCGCCAGCCGGCATCACGCCGAGCATGGCGGTCATGCCGCCAGACCATGGCCTCTGAGGAAAGCCTTCTGCTCGTCGTGCATCTCCTCAGGAAGCGTGGCGAACCAGGCGACCACGTCAGGCGTGGGCCGGAAATGGTCTGCTGACGGTGGCGTCAGGTGAACGCCGAATGCGATGCCGACCGGCCAGTCCAGCCCTCGCTCGAGGTGGCTCGGGTACTAGATGTATCCAAGCAGACCATCGATGGCTACCTCTGCTCCCAACTCCTCCTCCGCAACTCGGAGGACAGCGTCGGTCAGTGGTTCGCCGAAGCGCGCGGTGCCGCCCGGTATGTGCCAAAGGCCGACACAGGGGCCCGTCTGGCGACGAGCGAGCAGAACTCCGTCCGACGAGACAATGACCACTTCCACGGTAAGGCGCGGTACCTTCGCGTAGATCGCCTCATACTCGGCCTGCGGTAGAGGGGTGTGTGGCACAAACACCATTCTGGGCTATGACCGGGGAGAGGCCGTGCCAGTCGCCGCAACCACTCCGACGAACGGTGACCGATGTGCCCGGAAGCTCGACCTCAGCTTGTTATGCCCAATCCTCAACGTTGGCCCGGTGGTCGTCGGACAGCACGACATTCGTGAACGCTGGCAGTGGGTGTTCTCGACATTCTCCGACCTCGGACTCTGGCCTCGCGACCGTCGACCGATCACACGCCAAGCCATGAGAAGAACTCAGATCGGCTCGAAGGTCACAACGCGTGAGGTCATCAAGATCGAGGCCACGTGGGGACTTACGCGCTGTGCAAGTACTTGCGAAGAGCGCGCCGAACAAGTTCTGACACCGTGACGCCCTCGGCCTTGGCCCGGGCGACAACCTCCTCTCGGAGGTCAGGTTTCAAACGAACCGAACCAACGACTCACATGAGAGCCGACGAGAAATCACACGGCCGAGTTGCCGTTCGAAGGACACCGTCAAGTCAACGCCCCGGGTCGCAGGATCCCCGCGGCTCGGCTGGCGCCACATACGATGACGAGCTGCGAGCGTCAGCCTCGGTAGGCGTCTCGGCGGTGATCAACGTCGAGGATGTACACAGTTCGCTCGTCATCATCGATTCGATAGCGCACGCGATATTCGCCCCGGCGAGCACGCCACTCCCCCTTGAAGGGCTCCCGTAGCGGAGCTCCCACCCGACGGGGCTCATCGGGCAGGGCCCCGAAGATGAACTCGAGGCAAGCAGCAGCCACCGCCTCGGGCAGGCGCTCCGCCAGCCGACGCGCCGCGCTCCGGGCCACAACGACCCGGTAGCTCACCCCTGGGTCTTGGACTGGTGACGTCGAGCGAGGAGCTCTCGGACCGCGTCCTCCTCGAGCACGTCGCCTTGAGCGATCTCAGTCTCGGCGATCTGCAGGCGCTTCTGCGCCTCGGGATCGCTCAGCAGCTCGAGGGTCGCTTCGATCGCTTCGAGGTCCTCGGCGGCCAGGAGCACGACGTACTCGCGCCCGTTCTTGGTGATCTGGACGCGCTCATGGGTCGTTGCAACCTGGTCAGCGATCTCCGAGAGGCGAGCCTTGACCTCGGAGAGCGGAAGGATCGTCATAGACCATGATTATAGTCTAGGCCGCTCAGGCTCGGCCCAAGATCTTGAGGCCCTTTGGTTCCTCGGCTCCTCGGCTCGGCCCGCAGGCGACGTCAGCGAACCCGATCCAGGGCGGCATTCACCTTGTCGAGGGAAAAGGCTGCTGGATTGAAGCCCTCGCCCACCCATGACCGCAGCTCCTCGTATTCCGGGCGGCCCGGGTCGGCCAGCGTCTCGATGAGCTCGGCGTAGCCGTCGGGACCGCCGCAGTCCTCCGGTGGTCCGGCCCTCTCGCCGTCTGTGCAAGCGGCCTGCGCGGCGCCCGGCTCGCTCGTGCTCGACTCGACCTCGATCTCGAGACGCCAGCCGTCCCCAAAGTCGTACTCGTAGAAGAAGTGGTCGTCCGGGGTAATCACGTCGCCCAGCTCGACATCGGCGGCGTCC
>Ga0116224_10001913_pt1 | contig 12601 bp, 13 predicted proteins | sample Sb_taG_9_FD_89699 | JGI IMG/M metagenome (GOLD analysis project Ga0116224, IMG submission 89699) | Peat soil microbial communities from Weissenstadt, Germany - Sb_50d_b_LC metaG | ecosystem: Environmental > Terrestrial > Soil > Wetlands > Peat | place: Germany: Weissenstadt | collected 2010-09-21 | reverse complement strand
TTGGTGGGGGAGGTAGGACTCGAACCTACGAAGGCTTAGCCAGCGGATTTACAGTCCGCCCCCTTTGCCGCTCGGGACACTCCCCCGCGTCCACCAGGATCAACTCTCGCGGACGAAAACGCCCCGGGCTGGCCGAGGCGGGTTGCGGCAAGGCTTATGTTGCCTCAAGGCGCGGCCTGTCAACTGGAAATGCGCGGTTGATCGGAGGGCGCGACGGGGGCGGCGCTCGTACTTGGGGCCCGGCCTGCGGTCGATGCAACCGATCGGAGGGGCCGTTTCGATGAAAGCTAGCCGAAGCCAAGCTTCTGTTTGGCGATGGCTCCTGAGCCGTAGGCGCGCCGCCACGAGCCTGACGCCGGTGTCGCTTAGTAAGGCGTCCCGTCCTTGTGGGCCGCCCGTCGCTGGCCGTCGATCGTCACGACCGCGATGTCGTCGTCAGGGTAGTCGACCGCATCGCCTGCAGAGCGGTCGCCGATTTCGAGGTAGACGACGTCTTCCTCGGTTTCGTTGACGAGGCAATGGGCGTCGCCGGTTCCCGCCTTGAAGCCGGCGCACATGCCGGCCTTCAACGCCATGCGGCCGGCGTCGGTGACAAGGGTTGGGCGCCCTTCGAGGATATAAATGAACTCGTCCTGCTTCGTGTGCGCGTGGCGCAACGCCGAGCTGCCGCCGGGCGCAAGGCGCGTGAGGTTGACGCCGAAATTCGTCAGCCCGAACATTCCCCCAAGTGGCCGCTTGTCGCGTCCGGCCATGCGCGAGGCGAACGGCTCGGGATAGTTGCTGCGGAACGCGCGCGCCGGGGCGTCCGCGGCGAGAAGGGCGACAGGGCGAGTGGCGTTGTCGGACATGGGCTAACCTCTGCGCCGTACATAGCCAGTCCGCGCCCGCGTGTCATCGCGCCCCGCCCTGGCGGACCGCGCCCCGGATCGCTAAATGAGGCGCCTGAACAGGAGGTAGGCCATGGAAGGATTTCTCATTCGCGCAGTCGTGGTCGGGATCGGCCTCTGGCTCGCCTCGAAGATCGTGCCCGGCGTCGCGTTCAGTTCGACCGAGACTCTGATCGCCGCGGCGCTCCTGCTCGGCATCGTCAACGCCTTCGTGCGCCCGATCATCGTCATCCTCACTCTGCCGATCACGTTACTCACGCTCGGCCTCTTCCTGCTCGTCATCAACGCGCTGATGATCCTGCTCGTCGCCTGGCTTCTCCCGGGCTTCCTGGTCGCAGGGTTCTGGTCAGCGGTCTTCGCCGCGATCGTCGTCAGCCTGACGAGCTGGGTCATGTCCGGCTGGATCGGTCCGCGCGGCCGGATCGAGGTCATGACGGTGCAGTCGCCGCGAGGGCGGTGGTGAGCCGTTCCAGGCGCGCCCTGCGTTACCCAAGCTCGAAAGTCGTCACCCCGAACCACCGATCGAGCCGCATCCGCGGCGCTCCATTCTTGTACATGCGGGCGGTCTCGAAAACAGGCGTCATGTTGTGGCGTTCGGCCAGTGCAATAGCGGCCGGATTGGCCTCCGGCGTGTCGAGAAAGACCGGCGCGCCGGGCGCGCGAGCTAAGAGCCCCGCAAAGAGGCGCTCGGCCATTTCCTCGTCGTCGGCGAACAGCGGTCCGATCTTGAACCCCTGTAGGCACGCCCGCAGAACGCCGTAACCCTTCAACTGCCCTTCAGCGACGGCGCCGAGGACGACAGCTTGCGGCTGGCGAAGCCAGGATTTGAGAAACTCTTCGCGGGGCGCCGGAAAAGCGCTGCCGTCGTAGCGTACGATCTCCTCGATTGGGACCGTCAGGAGGTCGGTCAGACCGGCGGGCGCCGCGCCGCCGCCCGCGCCCCGCTGGCGGATATTGCGGAAGGCAAGTCGGAAGCCCGATTTGCGGTAGTTCTCCTGCTGGGCGACGACGCCGTCGAGGCCGACGATGCGATCGCCGAAGCGGTTCAGCGCGGCTTGCCACAGCTCAAGGCCGAGGCCCCGCCCGCGGTATTTTGACGATATAGAGCCCAAGGAACCCGAAGCCCGAGCCGTAGCGAACCGCCGAGACGCAGCCAATCGCAATGCCGTCGAGTTCGCCGAGAAAGAATCCTTGCCCGTTGGCGGCGTGAAAGCAATGCGCGTCATGAAGGCCGGGATTCCAGCCTTCCGCCGCTGCCCAATCGAGCGCAAGCTTAAGATCGCCTTCGGTCATCCTGCGCACGACGAGACCTTTGCCGCCCACGAGCTCCGCTCCCCGGCCTTACGCCAAGCTCGCCGCGGCGACCTCGCCGTCGGTGACGTAATGGTTAACGCGCCCGGCGAGCAGACGCTCACCGGCCCGATACGAGATGACGCTGGCGATCGCGCCGGCCGCCTTCAGTTCGCTCACGATCAAGTCGCGTTCGGCGTTGGTGTCCGCATCGGTCGCGTGGGTGACCTGAAAGGTGAAGCGGGTGAAGGACATGCCCGTGTCCTTGGTCGCGGCGCCGACCCATAACGCCGACTCCTCGTCGGCGGGGCGGTCGGTGTTGAGCCAGAACTCCGCGGTGCCGAGGGTCTCCTCGGTCTGCTCGAGGCTCAGCGACCAGAAGCGGACGTGATGGCGCTTGCGCGGACTGCCATCGATCGCCTTCTCAAAGCCGACGTCGTGGCCACGCCCGAACAGAAAGAGCGTGCTGAACGGGGCGGCCGGGTAGGGCCGGTTGAGCACGAAGGCGACGACCATCCGCCAGGAGCTTGTCAGATTGAGCGTGTCCGCTTCCGTCCACCCTGCCGCTGCAAAGGCGGCGCGCAGTTTGCTGAAATCGCCGATGAGCACCAGATTGACCGGATCGCCCGGCAACCCGTCGCCGCTCAAGGTGAAGCTCGGCACGCTCTTGCGCTGCAGGATCTTGACGCTCATGCGCACGATGCGCGGCAGGATCACATAGGCCGCGAGCGCATAAGCTACGCTCAGCGCTAAAATCGTCGGCAGCCTGCTGTCGGTGATGCGGAAAACGAAGACGATCAGCCAGACGCTGAAAACACCCAGCACAAAAACGGCCAAGCGCCGATAGATAAGCGTCAGAAGCCTCACCGTCCCAACCCGGTCCCCAGGCGCGCTTGTTCGATTCGCGCCGCTGGTCAAATCTGCCCTTGACCGGATGCTGCGGCAAGCGCCTGGCGTGACTAGTTAGAGGCGCAGCCGCAAGAGGTAATCTTTTAGTCGCGCAGCTTTTGCGCGAAGGGCCGCAAAGACCGCCTACGTCGCCGCGACGCCAAAGCGTTCGGCATAGACCGAGGCGCGCTCCCGCTCGCGCTCCAGATCGATCCCGAATTCCTCGGGCCGGTAGCGGTTCGCGCCGTAGCCGCCATTTGGAGCCTGAGCGACCTTCGCCGCCATCGCCGCCCGCGCCGCCCGCGACAACTCAAGTCCGAACGCATCGTAGATCCGCCCGATCGCGCCAACCGGATCGGCGACGAGCGAGTGATAGCGCACGTGCACGACCCGGGAGCGCAACGGAAAGGCCGGATCATCGGCAATCTTGACCATGCGCCGCATCCCATCCTGCCAGTAGTCAGCGACCTTGCGGCCGATCTCGCGCCGGTCGATTGCGGTGGTGAAGGGCGCACGCAGGAGCTCGGTCAGCCGCGCGGCGGAAGCGAGCACATGTCCAGGGTCGCGGTGCACGAGCACCAGCATCGCGTCGGGGAACACATGGGCGAGCGCATCGAACGAGAACACGTGTTCGGGCGATTTCAGGATCCAGCGTCGCGGCGCCCGGCCCGCGCCCTGGAGATGACGGAGGAACCGCGCATGGAACCTGTAGCCCTCGTCATAGCCGGACGCGTCGAGCCAGGCGCGATAGGACGGGGCGCGATAAACGTCGTCGAAGCGCGGGCTGCGGAACACGTGGCTGGTGAATTCGATGCATTCCTGCGGCGCGTCGGCCTCAATCGGATGCAGGCTCCTGATCCCGGGCGAGAGACGGGCGAAGAGTCGCAGTTGCAACTGCACCTTCCGCCACCCGGCGGCGAAACCGGCCGCGCGATGCTTGGGATAGGGATAGATCGCCTCCCAAATGCGCGGGACGCGGTTCAAGGGATCGTCCGCCAGCAATCCATGCAGAAAGGTCGTGCCGCTGCGCGGCAGGCCGGCGATGAAGATCGGCGGCGCGAGTGGCCGCCTCAGGATCGCGGGATCCTCGCGCTCCGCGTCCGCGAGGATCAGAAGCGTCGAGAGCATCCGCGTCAGTTCCCAGCGCGCCGCGAGGCGTCCGAACGGCGATAGCGACGCTTCTTCCTGGAGGCTGGAGGTCAGGGCGACGAGGGCTTCGATGAGGCGGGGGTCGGCGAACGGCTTTGCATCCAGGCGCGTGGCCTCCGCTGCCGCGGCGATCAGCGACTCCGGCGTAAGCCTCGTCTCGTCATTGCCGAAAAGAGCGCCGGCGAGCCGGTTCACTCCCCAGGCGATCATTGCGCGTCCATCCGCCGAACGTCGGGATGCGCTGTCCCGGGTGTAACCGGCGCGCGCGGAAGCAGACCCGATCCAGAGAACGGGGCGGCAAAACACGGACGAGCGCCGCCGAAAGCCAGACGCTGCATCGTCATCAACACGAGCTCCAATCGCAAGCGGCGCAAAGCGATGCGGACCGAGGGGCCGGGATCCGGACGTAAAGCCGGCCGACCCCTCAAGGTTCCGAGCGCGAAATAGCAGTCGGAAGCTGGAGACGCCAACTCACTTTTGCGGCATAGAAGCCCTCGGGTCGGCGCGAATTCGCCCGGGCGGCCTCGTGATCTGTCTTGCTGTCGCTCACGCGACTTTTGTCACAAAACTGTCCGCAAATCGTCACCGCGTCGTCATTGTGTCGTTCGAGGGTCGCGGCGATCGAACCATGAACTCTAGTCTCGAACAAATCAGCGCGCTGACGATAGGGTGGCTGTCGCTGCTTTTCATCGCCGCCAGCGTCTTTGGCTCATTATGCGCCTTGGGCGCCGCATGGGCGGCGCGGTGGTTCGTCCGACAGCCGGCGGCTCCGGCTCCGACACCATGGCCGGACGTCTCGATCCTGAAGCCGCTGTATGGCGCCGAGGCGCAACTCTCCGACAATCTTGAGACCTATTTCCATCAAGAGTATCCGGGCACGATTCAATTCGTTTTCGGCGTCCAGGACCCCAACGACAGCGCAATTCCGGTCGTGAAATCGCTGATTGCGCGCCATCCCGGGCTCGATCTTCAACTGGTGGTCAATGGCGCGGTGCACGGCGCCAACCGCAAGGTCTCCAATCTCATCAACATGGGGCAAGTCGCGCGCCATCCCGTCATTGTCGTTTCCGACAGCGATGTGGCTGTCGATCCAAATTATCTGCGGACTTTAGCCGCCGCATTGGCCGAGCCCGGCGTCGGCGTCGTCACCTGCCTCTATCGCGGCCTGCCAAGCGGCGGCTTCTGGTCGCGGCTGTCCGCCATGGCGGCGCACGATCATTTCCTGCCGAGCACGCTCCTTGGGCTCGCGCTTAGACTCGCGCGGCCGTGCGTCGGCTCGACAATTGCGCTCACGCGCGAAACCTTGTCGCGGATCGGGGGTTTCGAGACGGTCGCCAACCAACTGGCCGACGACTACGCCATCGGCAAGGCGGTGCGCGAGGCAGGATTCCGGGTCGTCCTTCCCCCCATGCTGGTGGCTCATGCATTCGAAGAAAAATCGCTGAGCGAGATGGTTCGGCATGAACTGCGCTGGGCGCGGACGATTTTCACCGTCGATCCGGCCGGATATATTGGCAGCGGCTTCACCCACGCCTTGCCTTTGGCGCTGATCGGGGCCGCCCTTCGTGGGTTCGACGCCTTGGGGCTGGCGGCGATCCTGGGCGCCCTGGCGTGCCGCCTGTTCTTGAAGTATCGGCTCACGCGCGAATTTGATTTGCCAAATCCCGACTATGCTCTCCTTGTCGCCAGAGACATTCTCTCGTTTATCGTTTATTTCGCGAGCTTTTGGTCGACGCGGGTCAGCTGGCGGGGACAGGATTTCGCGGTCGCGCGGGACGGAACGCTGCGGGCGACCGTTGAGTCGCCAGTCGGCTCCGGATCTTATGGAAAGGCGATGAGGTGATGCGCACGCTGTTTCTTCAGGCCCCCTCCTTCGACGGGTTCGACGGCGGCGCCGGCGCCCGATACCAGACGAAGCGCGAGATCCCGTCGTTCTGGTACCCGACCTGGCTGGCGCAGCCGGCCGCGCTGGTGGAAGACAGCAAGCTGATCGACGCGCCGCCGCATAAGACCTCGCTCGCCGAGGTTGTGGCCGAGGCCAGGAATTTCGATCTGGCCGTCGTGCACACGTCCACACCCTCCTTCGCCTCGGATGTGAAGGCGATCGCAGCTCTCAAAGACGCCAACCCGACGCTGAAAGTCGGGTTGATCGGCGCCAAGGCGGCGGTCAACGCCGAAGGAACCCTGAAAGCCGCGCCGGTCGTTGATTTCGCCGCGCGCAACGAATTTGATTTCACCATCAAGGAAGTCGCCGACGGGCGGGACTTGAAGTCGATCCTCGGCCTCTCCTACCGGGACGCCAATGGCCAGATCCAGCACACGCCGGACCGCCCGATCCTGGAAAACATGGACAATCTGCCGTTCGTCACGCCGATCTACAAGCGTGACTTGAATATTCATCGATATTTCAGCGGCTATCTCAAGCACCCCTACATGTCATTTTACACCGGGCGCGGCTGCAAATCGCGCTGCACGTTCTGCCTTTGGCCGCAGACCGTCGGCGGGCATCGCTACCGCACCCGCTCCGTCGGCCATGTGATCGAGGAAATGGCTTACGCGAAAAAGGCGTTTCCGGAGGTCAAGGAATTCTTCTTCGACGACGACACCTTCACCGACGACCTGCCGCGGGCGGAGGCGATCGCGCGGGAGCTTGGCAAACTAGGCGTCACATGGTCCTGCACGGCCAAGGCCAACGTGCCGCGCGCGACGCTGAAAGTGATGCGCGAGAACGGCCTTCGTCTGCTGCTGGTGGGCTACGAGTCCGGGAACCAGCAAATCCTCCACAACATCAAGAAGGGAATGCGGATCGATGTCGCCAAGCGGTTCGCCAAGGATTGCCGGGAGCTTGGCGTGACGGTGCATGGCACATTCATCATGGGCCTGCCCGGCGAGACGCATGAGACGATCAAGGAGACGATCGAGTTCGCCAACGAGGTCAACCCGCAGACGCTTCAGGTGTCGCTGGCCGCGCCCTATCCCGGGACGTTCCTTTATAAGCAGGCGCTGGAAAAAGGCTGGCTCGACGACGCCACCGGGGACCTGGTGAACGAAGATGGCAGGTAGATCGCCGCCTTGAGCTATCCGGGTTTGAGCCATACCGAAATTTTCAATTCGGTCGAAACCTTCTATCGCAGCTTCTATTTCCGTCCGAGCAAGATCGCGTCGATTGTCGGCGAGATGGCAACCAGTCCCGACATGCTGAAGCGGCGCCTGCGCGAGGGGATGGAGTTCTTCCGCTTCTTGCGCGAGCGCCGCGAGATCGCGCACTGAAATATCTGATCGTTACAGCGGACGATTTCGGCCTCGCCGACGAGGTCAACCAGGCGGTTGAGCGCGCGCATGTCGAAGGGGTCCTCACCGCGGCGAGCCTGATGGTCGGAGCGCCGGCGACGGCTGCGGCTGTGGAGCTAGCGCGCCGGCTGCCGCGGCTTGCGGTCGGACTGCATCTCACGCTGGTTGACGCGGAGCCAATTCTGCCGACCTCCGCCGTCCCGGATCTGGTCGACGCGCGCGGGCGCTTTCGGGCGAATATGGCGCGCTCCGGCGCCGCGATGTTTTTTCTCCCCCAGGTGCGCAGGCAAATGCGGGCGGAGATCCGCGCCCAGTTCGAGGCCTTCCGCGCCACCGGGCTCAAGCTTGATCACGTCACCGCGCACAAGCATTTTCACCTGCATCCCTCGATTCTCAAGGCGATACTCGAGCTGGCGAAAGAATTCGGGGTCCCCGCGGTTCGGGCTCCCTTCGAGCCGGCGGCGATCCTGGCGCGGGTCGAAGCCGCTGATCCGCATCTCTCGGCCTTCGCCCTCGCGGCGCGCCTCCAGCGCGCGCGTCTCAAGTGGGCGGGCGTCGCTGCGCCTGACCAGGTTTTCGGCCTCGCCTGGAGCGGGGCCATGACCCAATCGCGGCTTCAAGGGCTGATCGCGCATTTGCCGGAAGGGGTGACCGAAATTTACACCCATCCCGCGACCTCCTCGGACTTCGCCGGAGCGGCGCCGGGCTATCGGTATGAGGAGGAACTGGCTGCGCTGACCTCGCCCGATCTTCGCCGCCTCTTCGTCGCGGCAGGCGTTGCTTCCGGGGGCTTCTCAGACGCGGTAAACTTCCTCCGTCAGTGAACAGCCAAGGAGGCGACGATGGCGGTTGCTCAAACGGAGATCGCGCTTGACGCAAGAGCGCCCGATTTTCAGCTGCCGGCGACGGACGGCCGGACTTATGCGCTGAAGGATATCGCGGGCGAGAAGGGGACAGTCATCGTCTTCATCTGCAACCACTGCCCCTATGTGAAAGCGGTGATCGGCCGGCTCGCCGCCGACGCGCGCGTACTCATGGGCGAAGGGGTGGGCTTCGCCGCGATCTCATCGAACGACGCCGCGAGCTATCCCGAGGATTCGTTCGCGAAGATGGGCGAATTCGCCAGGAAGCACGACTTCCCGTTCCCCTACCTGCACGACGAAGCGCAGGACGTGGCGCGCGCCTACGGCGCGGTCTGCACGCCCGACTTCTTCGGCTTCGACCGGGAGCTTAAGCTCAAATATCGCGGCCGGCTCGACGAGGGCCGGACGACGCCGCCCCCTCCGGGCGCGCGCCGCGAGCTCCTGGACGCAATGCGCGCCATCGCCGCCGACGCGCGAGCGCCGGCGAACCAGGTTCCTTCGATCGGCTGCTCGATCAAGTGGAAGGCGGGTCGGGGGTGATGCGCCAGGCGCTCCGCACGCCGGCTCGGCGGAGGGGCCCGACCGCGCTTACCGGCATTTTTACCGGCGCGCCCCAATCTTTTCAGTGAGTTAGCACCCCGTTTAGTTCCGCCCTCACGATCGCGCGCTTTTTTGGGCCCTGGCGCCAGGCCGAAGAGCAAATAACATTTATAATATGTTAAACGCTCATTACGGGTCCGCCCGGGACTATCGCCGGCCGACGAGCGCGGCTCGCGACTTTAGCTTGCGATCGGACCCTGCATGGTCTTCAGCGCGGCTTCCACATGCCGCCAGGTTTTCGCATCCTCTTGGTCTTTGTTCCGTTCGCATTCGACGGCGCGCTGGGCGGCTTCGGCGATGGCGCGATCGCCATGCGCGTCCTTGAGCTGGCGCGCATATTCGCTGATCATCGTCTCTTCCATGGGCGACCTCCTCGATCGAGACGCGTTTCGCGTCCGCGGACAAGATTCCTGCCGAGGCGCGACTGTTCCCGATAAAAGCAAACAATGACGGCGCGAGTTGGGTAGCGCTTGCGCCCAATTCGAAGCACATTTGCACACCCCGACGAGCGAAGTGATTCGGCGGTCGCGCAAGGAGGAGATCGAGGCTTATGAAAGCGCGTGATTTCGATGAGAAATTCGACGCGGGCGCAGATGTCTCCGGCAATCTCGACTGGGGAAAGGCGCGCCGCCCCAATCTCAAGCTCAAGCGCGTCAACGTCGATTTCCCCGCCTGGGTGGTCGAGGCGCTCGACCGCGAGGCGCGGCGCCTCGGCGTGACCCGTCAAGCGCTGGTCAAGCTATGGATCGCCGAGCGGTTGGAGCGGACGGCGTAACCGATAACGCAGCTGGTCGACGAGGACCACGCTGCCTCGCCCCTACCCCGCCTCGGCGAATTGCTCCGCCTCCGCCAGCTCGACCGACACCAACTGGCTCACGCCCTTCTCCGCCATGGTGACGCCGAATAGGCGGTCCATGCGCGCCATGGTGATGGGGTTATGAGTGATGGCGACGAAGCGCGTGTCGGCGCGCTTGCCCATGGCCTCGAGCAAATCGCAAAAGCGCTCGACATTGTAGTCGTCGAGCGGCGCGTCGACTTCGTCGAGCACGCAGATCGGCGCCGGGTTGGTGAGGAACACGGCGAAGATGAGCGCAAGCGCGGTCAGCGCCTGCTCGCCGCCGGAGAGAAGGGTCAGCGTCTGCGGCCTCTTGCCCGGCGGCTGGGCGAGGAGCTCGAGTCCCGCCTCGAGCGGATCCTCGGATTCGATCAGCTGCAATTCCGCCTGGCCGCCCTCGAACAGGGTCGAAAACAAGTCCCTGAAATGCGTGTTGACGACCTCGAAAGCGGCGACGAGCCGCACGCGCCCCTCCTGGTTCAAGGTATGGATCGCGCTGCGTAGACGCTTGATTGCTTCAGCGAGGTCGTCGCGCTCGGCGATAAGCTTGTCCCGGCTCGCCAAAACCTCGACGAGTTCGTCGTCGGCGCGCAGGTTGACGGCGCCGAGCCGCTCGCGCTCCTGGCGCAGGTTCTCAAGCCGGCGCCCGACCTCGAGGCCGCCGGGGAGCGGCGCGTCGCCCTTGTGGGCAGCGAGCGCGGCGAGGCCGGACGGCTCGCAATCGAGCTCGCTTAGAATCGCGTGGTTAAGCTCTTCGCCCCTGAGCCGAGCCCCTTCAAGGCGCTCCTCGGAAGCCGCGCGCGCCTCCCGCGCGGCGCTCATCGCTTCGAGCGCCTGGCGGGCTGCGCGGTCGGCGTCGGTCAGCGCGATTTCGCCTAGCACGAGCGCGTCGGCGGCCTCCTTGCGCGCTTTTTCCGCCTGATCGTGTTCGTCGGCGAGCGCGCGGCGGGCGCGGGCGAAATCGGTCGGCGCCTCGGCGAGCGCGGCCTTTTCCCGCTCCGCTTCCGCCCGGCGCTCGGCAAGCTCACCGATGCGGCTTTGCGCCCGATCGCGCCGCTCGCTCCAGGACGACCGCTCGGCGGCGATCGCGGCGCGCCGGACGGCGCTCGCCTCAGTCTCGCGTGCGATCGATTGCGCCGTCGCGCGCGCTTCGGCGAATGCGGTTCGCTCGCGCGCAGCCGCCTCGCGCGCGTGCTCGAGGCTCTGGGCGACGTCGTCGCCCGGCCCAAGCTGCTCAAGCGCGGCCTCGGCGGCGGCTTTGCGTTCGGCGGCCTCGTTGCGCGCGGCGCCGGCGCGCGCAAAGGCCTCCTCGACCGCCGACAGGCGCGAAAGAGTCCGGGCGCGCTCGCGCTCGAATTGGGCGAAAGCGTCGCGGGCGGCGTCCGACGCCGCGCGCGCGGCGCGCGCCCGCTGACGCCATTCCGCTTCCGCAGCGGCGGCGGCGCTGGTCGCGCTCGCTGCGCTTGCAGCTTCGACGCTCAGCGCAGCGACTGTCTGGCGCGCGGCCTCGGCTTCGCGCTCAAGGTCGCCAAGACGATTCTTCTCCGCCAGGCGACGGGCGGCCGCAGTCGGCGCTTCGGCGGCGGCGACGAAGCCGTCCCAGCGCCAGAGATCCCCTTCAAGCGAGACCAGCCGCTGCCCGGGCTTGAGGTCTTGGGCAAGCCGCTTTCCTTCCGCCCGAGCGACCACCCCGACCTGGGCGAGGCAACGGGCAAGCGCAGGCGGCGACGCGACGCTTGGGCCAAGCGGATCCGCGCCCGCCGGCAGCAATGGGTCGTCGCCGGCAGGCTCGATCAGCGACCAGTGCGCCGGCGCCGCCTCGTCGACCGAGGCGTCGAGATCATCGCCCAGCGCGGCGCCAAGCGCGGCCTCATAGCCGCGCGCGACGCTGACAGCATCGACCGCCCGAGGCCAGGGGCCGCTCGAGTCCGAGCCGAGGAGGCCAGCGAGCGTGCGCGCCTCCGTCTCCAGCCTCTGCGCCGCCCGTTCGGCCTCGGCCAAAGGCCCGCGCCGGCGCGCCTCGATCTCCCGAGCCTCGGCGTGGCGCGCCTCCGCCGCCAACGTTTCGCGCTCGGATACCGTAAGCGCCTCGGCGAGTTCGGCGACGGCCTGAGCGCGCGCCGCGCGCTCGGCCTCCTCGAAGCCCGCCACATTGAGCGCGGCGCGCTCGCGCTCGATCGCCGCGCATTCCGCCTCGAGGCGGGTGAGGCGCCGCCCCTCCTCCTCGACCGTCCCAGTGAGCGCCCGGCGACGAGCGGTCATATCCGACGCGGCGGCCTGCGCTTCGGCGAGCGCAGCCTCGGCGCTGGCGAGGCGGCGCTCGGCCTCTTGCTCCGCTTCGCGCGCCTGCGCCGCGTCTTCGTCGGCTTGCGCTCCCTGCTCAGCAAGCGTGGCGTTTTCTGCCGCAAGCCGGTCCATGACGCCGGCCGCATCCGCAATCAGCGCCTCCTCGCGCTGAAGATCGCCGGCGAATTGCGCGATGCGCCGGTCAAGCTCGGCCTCGCGCTCCTTCGCGCGCCTCTCTTCCGCGTCGAGCGCCTCGCGGGCGAGCGCGATGCGATGCAGGGCCGCGCCGCGGCGTGCCTCCTCGTCGCGCAGGGGCGGCAAGGCGGTGGCGGCGAGCGCCTGCAGGCGCGCGGCCTCGGCTTGCGCGCGCGTGCGCTCCGCGACCTCGACGAGGTCGGCGTCGAGGCGCCGGCGCGCGTCGGCGAACGCCGCCTCATGCTCGCGCCAGGCGATGAGGCGCGCGAGCGCCTCGTGACGCCGGATCGCGCCGGCGAGTTCGCGATAGCGGTTCG
>Ga0116224_10001910_pt1 | contig 12608 bp, 8 predicted proteins | sample Sb_taG_9_FD_89699 | JGI IMG/M metagenome (GOLD analysis project Ga0116224, IMG submission 89699) | Peat soil microbial communities from Weissenstadt, Germany - Sb_50d_b_LC metaG | ecosystem: Environmental > Terrestrial > Soil > Wetlands > Peat | place: Germany: Weissenstadt | collected 2010-09-21 | reverse complement strand
GTGCCGGTGTAATATTCGGTGATGACGACGATGAGGCCGGTGACCACAAGCCCAATCAGTCCGCAAATGAAAAGGTTCGAGCCTATGACCGCCTTGCCCGCGACTGTCCCGATCTCGCCCCAGCCGACGACGTAGGTCGTCGCGATGGCAAGGCCTAGGATCGAGAGAACGCCGGTTGCGATGAGGCCCTTGTAGAGCGCGCCCATGATCGAGCCGTTGGCGCCAAGCTTGACGAAGAAAGTGCCGATGATCGAGGTCACGATGCAGGCGGCGCAGATCGCGAGCGGATACATCATCGCTGGAATCAGCGCCGGCGTGCCGTCGAAGAAGATCGAGGCGAGCACCATCGTCGCCACCACCGTCACGGCGTAAGTCTCGAACAGGTCGGCGGCCATGCCGGCGCAATCGCCAACGTTGTCGCCGACATTGTCGGCGATGGTCGCGGGATTGCGTGGGTCGTCTTCCGGAATGCCGGCCTCGACCTTGCCAACGAGATCGGCGCCGACGTCCGCGCCCTTGGTGAAGATGCCGCCGCCAAGACGGGCGAAGATCGAGATCAGCGAGGCGCCGAAGCCAAGCGCAACCAGCGCGTCAACCGTCACTCGATCCGCGGGTCCATGGCCAAGAACGCCGGTGAGAATGCCAAAATATCCGGCCACGCCAAGAAGCGCGAGGCCGGCGACAAGCAGGCCGGTCACCGCGCCCGAGCGAAAGGCGATGTCGAGACCGCCGGCGAGCGATTTCGTCGCCGCCTGCGCGGTGCGCACGTTCGCGCGCACCGAAACGTTCATGCCGATAAAGCCGGCGGCGCCGGACAGGATCGCCCCGATGGCGAAGCCGATCGCCACCGTCCACGAAAGCAGAAGTCCAAGGCCGATGAACACCACCACGCCGACGCCGGCGATGGTCATGTATTGGCGCCTGAGATAGGCTTGCGCCCCCTCCCGCACCGCGCCGGAAATCTCCTGCATGCGCTGGGAGCCCGCGTCCGCCGACATCAGGCTATTGATCGTGTAGACGCCGTAGACGATGGAAAGGAGTCCACAGACGATAATCAAGCCCAAAAGCATGCGCGCAAGCCCCATTTGACGGCCGCGGGCGCTCTCCCGCGGCTAGTTTCTGGGCGCCTCTTGCCAGAAACCGCGCCGCGCCGCAACGCGCCGCGCGCGCTTTGCGGTCGATTTTGACGCGCTCCTACGACCAAACTCGAGCGACACGCCAATGGCGCCTCAGTAAGGGGCCACACTCGACGATAGAAAAAGTGGGCTTATTCGACCGTGCAAAGGTCAAAATTAGACACGGCCTTTGGGCTTCAAAACCTGAGTGATCGGCCCAACTACAAATATTATAAAAAGCATGTTAAGTAATCCCATTCCCGCTACGTCCCACCAGGAACCAATCGGGCTTCGAAAGCCGGCAGGCATTCTGTTGATTGTTGCTGCCACCGCGACAGCTTCGCGTATGGTTGGAAAAAAGAGCACAACGAAAGTTAAGAGAATAACTATCTTAATCCCACGAGATGATCGTTGTTCAGGAAAGAGCTGGATGCCAACAACAAAGAGCGGGATGGTCGCGAAATTTGCAAAAATCATCCATCGATTCGTTATTCCTATACTTTGGTTACTAGTTATAACGCGTCGTAACTTTGCGCTGTCGAAAGACGCTACTGCGTCTGTTTCCATATCTGGCGTGTAATAATTCGTCGTAAGTTGCCTACCAAGAACACCGTTGGACGTTTCAGAACGCAAAAAGGTGGTTTTTGTATAGGACACCGCAATAGTAGTTGGAGAAGTACTAATATCGAAATCACTTATAGGGATTGCTGGAGATTCAAAAGAATATACAATATTACTTCCTGTATAAGATCGGTCGTAAATTTTGTTTGCCACTGTGACGGCACCACGACGCACTGATATATTACTCCCGCATCCCACACGAAATATCGCGAATGGCTCGCCAGATCGTAGCGAAGGATCTGGGGCCGAATTAGGTCCCGACAAGTCATGCGAAGAAATTATTTCAATTCCGCATTCCGATGGCCAGTTATTTCGATCATCTAGGTTAGGATGAACTACCGTCGCGTGTCTCGAAAAGAATATATATGTAAACATAAGAACTGAAACCAATAACATTACAAATAACTTAGAAGCGGTCAGGCGGTTAATTGCCATACTAATGCTCCGGCATTTGACTGCTCTTCGTGTCAGGTTGCGATAGCTCTGGTAGAGCGGTAAAGGGGGCGCGCGCTGGTCAACCCAGCGAATAATAACAAATCTTCCCCCTTTTACCACATCCCTGAGTCGAGCGTACGCCCCCTACCGCTTCCACACCCTGTCCCCTATTCTCATCTGCCCCACCTTAAGCTCCCCCTTGGGCTCGAACAGGCCGTCGCGCACGAAAGTTTGGCCGTCCTTCTCGTCGATCCCCAGAAGCGCATAGGCCGCCGAGAGCATGCGGGCCGCTGAGCCCGTGTACCACGACCAGCCTCCTCGCCCGCCGTGGCCCCAACCGTCGTAGATGTCGGCCGGTTGCTGGATGGGGATAAGACCATAGATGGGAAGGTTCTCAGGGTCGGTGTTCTTCATCGGCGAGATTTTTTCGTAAATCTCGAAAGCGCGTGCGCCGAGGCGGCCGGCCAGCTTAAGGTCGCCCCTTGCGCGGGCTGAGGCGGCGAGGCGGATGAGGCCATCGACGATCCAGGTTGCGCCGTGGCTGTATTGGCCGCCATTCTCACGCACGCCGGGCGGATAATCAGCAATGCGGCCCGGGTAGGGCTGCGAATGCTCGTAGAACGGCGTCTCAAGCAGCAGCACCCGGTTTAAGCGCTCGATCCCCTTCAGGCCGCCTTCGACCGCGGCCAAGGCGCGCTCGTCGTCGCAGGCGCCGGAATAGGCGGCCCAGCCCGCCGTCATGGCGTTGCGCGAATCGACCTCGCGTCCGTCGTCGGCGAAGTCGAGCAGGTAGTGGTCGCCGCGCCAGCCGACTTCGAGCGCCTTGCGCTGACCGGCGAGCGCCGCCTCGCACCGCGCGGCGAAAGCCTCGTCGCCCTTGATCCGCGCCAGATCCACGAAGCCGTCGAGCACGTTGAACAGGAAGAAGCCCATCCAGACGCTAGTCCCGATGTCCCGCCGGCCGAGCGCATCGACGCCATCGTTCCAGTCGCCGGCGCGCAGCAGAGGCAGGCCGTTCGCGCCCAGATGATCGAGGGTAAATTGAATGGTCAGGCGGGCATGCTCGTAAACGGTCGCGTTCTCGCGCGAGACGCGCGGGATCACAATCCAGGTATCCTCGTGCGCCGGCACGGCCTCGCCTTCGAGGAACGGTGTCACCTCATCGAGCACGGTTCGATCGCCGCTTTCGCGCACGTAACGCGCCAGAACGTACGGCAACCAGAGGTGCGGATCGCTCGCCTTGGTCCGCTGGCCGAGACCGGTTCCCCCCCCGGGCGCGCGATGCCACCACTTGAGCACGTCGCCTTCGCGGAACTGCTGGCTCGCGTGCAACACGATCTGCGCTCGCGTCAGCCGCGGCTCGAGCAGCGTAAGCGGCAGCACGTCCTGCAACTGGTCGCGATAACCAGTCGCGCCGCCGAGCTGGTTGGGGCCGACGCGGCCGAACAGCCGCGACGCGTAGAGCTGGTAGGGCAGCCACGTGTTGACCAGCCGGTCGAAGTCCGGCCGGTTGGTGCGGACCTCGACCTTGCTGAGCCTCTCGGCCCAGGATGCGCGCGTCGCCGCAAGTTCGTCTTGGGCGCTCGCGACGCCGACGCGCGCCGCGGCGGCAAGCGCTTCCGGCCGGCTCGGCGCCTGGCCGAAGCCGATCGCGATCTTTGTCTCGCCGCCAGGCGGCAGCACGATCTCGCCGCAGAAGGCCGCCACGCGCCGTCCGTCGTCGCGCGCGGCGCCGTCGCTCGCGCCGATCTCGACCATCGCGGGCGTCACGATGTTGCGTCCCGAGCCGCCGAAGAATCGCGCGCGGATGGTTTCGGTCGTTGGTCCCTTGAGGCTGGTCGCGGCGAAGGCGAAGCCGCGCACAAAGTCGTTGCGCGGATTCTGGAAGACGAGAGTCGAGTCGACCCTCTCGTCGTGAATCTTGTCGACGCTCGCATTGGGGCTGTCCTCGAGCGAGAGATCGAAGAAGGGCGCGATCCGCATGCGCTTTGGATTCGTCCCGCGATTGCGCAGGGTCAAGAGACGCATGTCGCCCGGATAGTCCGGCGGCACGAACACGACATATTCCATCTCGAGATCGCCGCGCGCAGTGATAAACGTCGCCACTCCTGGCTCAAACATGGCGTCGTAGGTCGCGTCCTCGCGCTGGAACGGCGCGAAGCCGACCGCGTCGGTCTCGCCCTTGTCGAGGTCGCGGAGATAGACGATCTGGCCCGGCTGGACGGTGGTCACGCTGTCGAACCGAAAAGCGGAGAGCCCGTTCTGGCGGGCGTTGCCGAAAGCGGAGAAGATCTCGCCATCATTGGAGACCATCGTCGCCATACCAAGCTCGTTCGCCATCACATGCGCCCACGGGCGCGGCGTGCGATGGGTGAGGCTCAAAGCCTTGCCGTCCGCCGAGAAGGCAAACGGCCAGCGCGAATGCAGCGCGGGCGACGGCTCGACAGCGCGCGTTTCGTACAGGCGCCTTTGCAGTTCCGGCTCGGGGAGACGCTTGAGGCCGAGGCGCCTTGCGATCAATTCGCTCGCCCACACAGCGTTATCGGAGCGGCCGACGATGAACTCCGCCTCGGCCGCCGCGCCTGGGGCAATCGTGGCCTCAAGGGTGAAGCTCGCCGCCGGATCGAAGGGCCAGACCTTGCCTTCGTCGTCGAGCTTGCGCCAGCGCCACGGCTCGCATCCGGTTGGCCTTAAGAGCGAGCCTTCGCCGATGAACCGAATGCGGGAATCCTCATAGCCGACGAGCTCCACGCCCAAGCCCGGCTTGACGGCGAAGAACGATGTCTCGCCACGACCGGCTCGCGCCGAACGCAAGAGCCGGTTGCGCGCGAGAATGGCGCTGAGCGACCGCACGAACACGGTCTCAACGTGCATGCCGGCGAAATCGAGATCTTTCGCGTAAGCGGCGGTCTCGTGGCCGGCGATCTCGCAGAAGCTGGTCAGGCGCAGCCGCCGGGGCCGGCCCGACTTGTTCTCGAGCCCGACCCGCCAGCTCAGCACTGCGCCTCGCGGATCGGGGGCGATCTCCATCCGCGCCTCAATGCCGTTCAACGCATTGACGATTGCGAAGCGATTGAAGCCCGGCTCCTCGATCCGATAGTCGCCCGCGCGCCGCGCCGGCTCGAAGCCAATCGACCATGGCGGCTCGCCATCTTCGCTGACGTAGAAGAAATGGCCGCGCGCCTGCAACGGATCGAGTGGGCGGCGAAAGAGATCGATCGGGCCGCCGCCGCGCTCGGCGCCCATGACGAAGCCCGCGCCCCGGCCGTCGCGCAGCATCTCGAAGCCGACCGCGCCGTTGTTGAAGACGAAGCGATCGGGGCGCCGCGCAAGCTCGAGCGGCGCGCCGTCGAGCCACGGCGCCGGCGGTCCCGATTTGGCGCGCTCCCGCACCACCGCCGCCACGCCAGCCGCGGCCATGGCCGCGATGGCCGCGCCATAGGCGAAGCCAAGCGTCTTCACCGCGTCGGGCATGGGGGCGCCGCCGTGGGCCAGCTTCTCCGCTCCCGTCCAGGCCTGGTCCCACTCTGGCCCACGCGGGATGTAGAACGGAATGAGCAGCGGCGCCCAGGTGCCGAAGCGGCGGATGCCGTCCGGAATGGCGCGCGAGCGCCCGTTGTGGCCGATGAATCGCGCCGCCGCCTCATCGGCGCGGTCGCCGCCAAGAAACGACAGATTGACCAGGGTCGCGACCCTGAGCCCCATATGGTCGAACCAGATGAGGATACGCACCCAGTCGTAGGCGAGCAGGCCGAGAAAGAGCGTCAGGCTGAACTGGCGGAAGTCCGTCGGACTCTTCGTAACGTCCGAGCTGATGGCGACCGCCGAGCGGATCGCGCCGTCCTGGTTGTACCAGCTCGGATTCGGCGACTGGCGCAGGAACGAGTTGATGATCGGCGCCATCCACAGGCCCCAGCGCAGAACGCGCACGCCCTGCTCGACCAGGCCCTCAACCCCGCTCGGGCTGAAGAGGGTCTTGATCGGCCTCAAGCTGCGTTGCAGCGCCGCGTCGAGCAGCACGTAGTTGATGGAGAAGAGCGGCGCGGCGAGCGACCAGTTGATGACGCCGGCGACCGATTCCGCCCAGAACAGCCGGACCCCGCCCGCGACCTCGCCGAGATTGATCATCCCGTACTTGTTGAAGATCGGATAGGTGGTGAAGTCGCCGAGCGGGCGGCCGTCGAGTCGGTAGTTGACGTCGGCGTAGGCCCAGAATTTGGCGACCACGACCTTGAGCTGGGGCGCATCGAAATACCATCCGAGCGCGCCGGCGACCAAGCCGCCGAGCAGGAGGCCCAGCGCATAGAGGCGCCAGATTTGCAGCTTGCTGCGCTCGCCCTTCCAGACGCTCCAGGCGTCGAAAGCCAAATCGACGCCGCCGTAGCAGAGCGCCCCAACGGCGGCCATCGCCAGAAAGCGCACGCCGTCGCCATAGGCCGCGAGATCGGCGCGATACGCGACCGCCAGGCCCAGACCGGCGACGGCCCCGCGCGCGAAGCCTCGAGGATCGCGGTAGGCGCGCTTAAGCCGGCCGAAAAACGGCGGCGTCCCATCGGCGCTGCCCATGATTGTCGTGGCCAGCGGAAAGGCGAGCGCGCCGCCGAGCGGGCCAACGATCAGCGCGGCGCGGTCGAGGATCGTTCCTGCGCCGGGCGCGCGCAGGACCAAGGCGACGATGAGAATGAAGCCCATGAACAGCGCGCCGTAAATCGCGCCCTTGACGAAGCCGGTCCGCCAATGCTCCCAGGCCGTCTCGATGCGGGGCGGGCGACCGCCAAGCCAATCGAGCGTAACGCCGGTGAAAAGGTAGACGATCGCCCACAGGCCCGCTTGGGCCAGCGCCGCGCAGGCGCTGGAGAAAAAGATCGCCAGGAACGGCTGAACGACCCATTGCGCCGCGTTGGCGATGAGAGGAGTGGCGGCGGCGACCGCGCCGCTCAGTGCAAACAGCGCGTGGGCGCGCGCCGATCGGGGCAGCCGGTTGACGGTGATCAGGTTGATCAGGGTCAGGATCGCCTCGCCGACGAACCACAGCGTCAGCGCGCGTCCGATCGCGACTTGGACGGGAAACGGCAAATTTGCCTGCCAGGTCACAGCGGTGCCCATCCCAGCCATGCGCCAGTCGGCGCCGACCGTGATCAGCAGGTTGAACAAGAAGGGAACCGCAATCAGGCTCACCGCCTCGATGAGCCTGAGTCCGCGAGCGCCGCCGACAAGAGCCAAAATCGAACCGCCGGCGTAGACGATCAGCGCGATCGCCGCCCCGGGCGGGTCGAAACGCCAGACGTCCGCCCAAGGTCCCGGCAGTTGCCAGAATCCAAGCGAATCATTGCGCTGAAAGGCGAAGATCGCGAAAGCCGCGGCGTCGAACGCGATCAGCGCCGCGGAATATGGGCGCTCGGCCCACGCCCAGCGCAAAAGCGCCAGTGCGCCGGCACCGGCGAGCGCGGCGAGGATGGGCTGGCTGAGCGCGACCGCGGCGTACAAGGCGAGCACGAGCAGCGCCGCGCCGCCGAGCGACGGAAGCGCGGGGGACCGGCGCGCAAAAGGGGAAGTCGTCTCCATGCCTTTCGCCCTCCCCGATTCGCCCCTTTGGGCCTTCCTCGCGGATTGCTCACTGAGTCGCAAGCTCGCGTTCCGCGCTTGCCGGCCGCCCCATAGCGGCCCAATATGGCGGCTATGCGCTATGGCGCGGTTGTAATTCGACGACGGCCCCGCGCGCGGGCGCCGGCAAGGAAGTCATGATCGTTCAACGATGGGTCGCACTCGCGCTTGCGGCCGCTCTTCTCGGCGGGGCCGCCGGGCAGGCGGCGGAACTGCCGTCGCAGCGCGCACAAACCAACAAGCCGAAAAAGGCCGAATCGGCCAGGACGTGCGACATCGCCGGCAACCCCGGCGTCCTCGCGTCGAACGGCGTCTGCGTGAGGCTCAGCGGCTATATCTCCTCCCAGTTCACGGGTGGGCAACTGAACGGGCAACTTAGGTAGACGCGTGGGCCCAGCCTTGCCGGCGATACGCGGGCGGGGCTAAACCCCGCCCATGAGAAAATCGCAGCCCGCCTTCGCCCATCTGGGGCGCCCGTCGCGTATTCCCGAAGCGCCCGACGCCAAGACGCTCGACCGTGCGCCGAACCCGCATGCCGATACGGATTATATCGCCCGCTTCACCGCCCCGGAGTTCACCTCAATCTGCCCAGTCACCGGGCAGCCCGATTTCGCCCATCTCGTCATCGACTATGCGCCCGACAAATGGATTATCGAATCGAAATCGCTGAAGCTCTACCTCATGAGCTTCCGCAATCACGGCGCGTTCCATGAGGATTGCACTGTGCGCATCGGCAAGGACCTCGTCGGCTTGCTCAAGCCGCGCTGGCTCAGAATCGGCGGCTACTGGTTCCCGCGCGGCGGCATCCCGATCGACGTCTTCTGGCAGAGCGGCAAGCCGCCAAAGGGGGTATGGATTCCCGATCAAGGCGTCGCTCCCTATCGCGGACGCGGGTAACGGCCGCGACAGTCTTGCGCCGCTAGGCCGCGCGGTCCCGTCGCGGGATCGGAAGCCTGGGTCGCAGCAGTTTGCCAACCGCGGGGCGCGGCTTGCCAATAGCCGGAGCAAGCCTCGCCAAAGCATAGACGCGCGCGCGCAAGTCGTCCGCGAGCGCCTGCCGGTCTCGGATGGCGGCGAGCGAGGCGAACGGGATCGGCGCTCCAACAACGACCGGCAGCGTCGCGCCGATACGGGCCTTGACCTCATGGAAGATGAGCGAAAGCCTGAGCGTCTGACTCACGTGGCTCGCGATCTGGAACAGGCGACCGTTCTGGCCGCCGAACCATATCGGAATCACGGTCGCCTTCGAGCGCTGGATGAGCTGCGACACGAACGGCTGCCAGCGCCCATCGACCGCGGGTTTGAGTCCAAGCGCATCGGGTGTCGTCGAAATTGCGCCAGCGGGAAACACCACCACCGCACCGCCTTTCGCGAGCTGGGCGCGCGCCGCCGCGCGCGAGGCGAGATTGGTCCGCTCGGCCTCCTCCGTGCCGGAGAAATCGACAGGCAGAATGAACCCCGCCGCCTCGGGCGCACGCGTGAGCACGATGTGGGTGAGAACGACGAAATCGGGTCTCACCTTGCTCACGAGCCAAGCCATCACGATCCCGTCGAGCACGCCATAGGGATGGTTGGCGACGAAGACGACGGGGCCGGTCTTGGGCACGGCGGCGAGCGCACGCGCGTCGTAACGGACGTCCAGCTCGAGCGAACGCACCGCAGCCTCAAAGAACGTCTCGCCCACACGGGGAAAGCGCTGGTTATGCACATACATCCGCTTGAGCTTCGGCTGGCCAGTCGCTTTCTCGACCAAGCGTATAAGTCCACGCTTGAGCGGCGGATCGCTCGCCGTGGCATAGCTGAAGAGATATTTGTCCATGCAACTCGTCTTCGGGCCGGCCGCCCGCAATATATCGTTCACGCGACCGTCATGTGACAAATGTCTCTCGTGCGCCGTCGGCCGTGCGCTTAGCGAGACGATCGAAATCCTGCAATTCGGCGACCAGCGCCTCGAAGTCCTTGAGCGGCACCATGTTGGGGCCGTCGGACGGCGCGCGATCGGGGTCCTGATGGGTCTCGATGAAGACGCCGGCGACGCCGACCGCCACCGCCGCCCGCGCCAGCACCCTGACGAACGCGCGCTCTCCGCCCGAGGAGGCGCCCTGCCCTCCCGGTTGTTGCACCGAATGGGTGGCGTCGAAGATGACCGGCGCGCCGGTTTCGCGCGCCAGGATCGGCAGCGCCCGCATGTCGGAGACAAGCGTGTTGTAGCCGAAACTCGCGCCCCGCTCCGTCACCAGAATGTCGGCCAAACCGGCCGCGTCGAGCTTGGCAACGACGTTCTTCATGTCCCAAGGCGCCAGAAACTGCCCCTTTTTGACGTTGACCGGCCGCCCGGTCTCAGCCGCCGCGACCAGAAGATCGGTCTGACGGCACAAAAAGGCCGGGATCTGCAAGGCATCGACCGCTTGCGCAACCACCCCACATTGGCTGGTCTCGTGAACGTCGGTGATGACCGGAAGGCCGAGCGTCTCCCGGATTTCGGCGAAGATCGGCAGCGCCGCCTTCATTCCGACCCCGCGCGCGGTCGAGCCGGAGGTCCGATTGGCCTTGTCGAACGACGACTTGAAGACGAGGCCGATGGCGCGCCGCGCGGCAATCTCCTTGAGCGCGGCAGCCATCTCCAGCGCATGGTCACGGCTTTCGATCTGGCAGGGTCCGGCGATCAACGCGAGCGGCAGCGCGGGGCCGAACCGGGCCGCGAGCGGCCCGTGGCCGACCTGAACGATGGCGTTGTTGCGCAAAGAAAGTTCCCGCTTTCGGCCGTGGCTCTTAGCGGGAGGCGAGGCTCAATGGCAAGCAGGAGGAACCGGCGCGGCCGCGCCGCCGGCAGTCAGCCCTGCCCCTCCACGGTCTCGCTCGCCGCAAAGTCGATCTCGACCCGCGCCCCGCTCGGATCGAAAAAGAACAATTGCCAGACGCCGGCCGCATGGCCGGGCTGAGGCAAACGGACCAGATTGTGTTTGACCCCGCGCGCTTTGAGTTTGGCGAGATAGGACGACGCATCCGTGCCCCAGAAAGCGATGTGATCGAGCACCCCGCCGCCTTCCGGAACGGACGATCTTTCCACGACGTGCAGCACAGCCTTGCCGTCATTGTAGAGCCAGGCGCCCGGGAAGGAGAAGGCCGGCCGCGGCCCGGGCGTGAAGCCGAGAATATCGTTGTAGAAAGCGACCGTCTTTTCAGTGTTCGTCGTGAGGATGGTGAAATGATCCATCCGATTGACCGGCATGGGTCTCTCCTCCCTTGAGCGCGTGAATGGCGCGAGGCGTCTCCCGCGGGCGGGCGAACCGGCAGACTCGTCGCCGCCCCGGTAGCCTGTCAAGCCCGCGGCGTGAGGGTCCGAATTTCCAGTGTCGCTGAGGGCTAGGCCACAGAGACGCGCGCAGCGACTCGCGACGGATGAGGCGTCCCGGAAAATACGCTATACGTTAGATATCTCGGCTGTCTTCGTTCGCACGGGGCCGGGAGGGAGCAAATGCGGCTCGGGTTGTCTTTGATCGCAGTCCTGACGGCGTTCGCCGCGATGTCCCCTGCGCAAGCGATCGAGCGCTTGATCGACATCAGCAACGACCGCTGGGTCGAAGTCAGCGGCGAAGGCAGCGTCCGCGCCGCGCCCGACTTCGCCCGCGCAACGCTCGGGGTCACAACGACCGGGAAGACCGCAGGCGAAGCGATGGCGGCCAACGCAAAAGCGGCTAACGCGCTCGTTTCGCTCATCAAGGCGGAGGGGGTCGCTCCCGCCGACATCCAGACCTCTGACGTGTCGGTCTCGCCGATGTTCTCGCAATCCTCGCCGGGCCAGACGACCGCCCCGGCGATTACCGGCTATAGCGTGAGCAACGACGTGACGGTTATGGTTCGCGACATTCCGCGCCTCGGCGCCCTGCTCGACAAGGCCGTGGCCGCCGGCGCCAACTCAATTTATAGCATCGGCTTTGGCCACAACGATCCGAGCGCGCTGCTCGACAAGGCGCGTCCCCTCGCCGTCGCCGACGCCAAACGGAAGGCCGAGATTTACGCCGGTGCTGGGGGCGCCAGAATCGGCCGGCTCATGGTGCTCACAGAGGAAGGCGGGCCCCAAGCGCCCGTGGCCTTTTCCCGCGCATATGCTGCTGGCGGGGCCGCCCCGACGCCGATCGAGGCGGGCGAGGACAAGCTGACTGTGACCGTCACCGCGCGGTTCGAACTCACCCAGTAATCGGTGATCAAGGCGCGAAGTTGGGCGCAACGGAATGGCCGGCGGCCGACCGTGGCAGGCGCCTAGCCGAGGGACAAGACGACATCCGCTCGCGTCGGCGGCGCAAAAGACCGCGCCAGAGGCCAGCGCCCGCTTGATAATTTCGCGAGCCCAAGGCGCGAATCGTCATCGCTTTTTCATAGGCCCGCGTCTATGATGGCTTGCTCGGACTCGTTCCAACGCCTCGGCGGGGGACGTTCGAGACCGGCGCTCGCCACTTCACGCGAGTCGCCGCAAGGATCGTTAGTCCTTTCCCTCGGCGCAGTCGACCACCCGCTCGACGACGCTTTTCTCCAAAGCGCATTATCGGGCGGAGGTTGCAGAATGTCGGCTACGGATGCGAAAAGCGCAGCCTGGGCGGCCCGCGATTGGGCGCAGGCGCTCGTCCCTTACCGTCGGGCGAGCGTGGCGCGCGGCGTCTTTGAGCTTACGGTCACCTTCCCGCCGTTTGTCGCGGTCTGGACCGCGATGCTGCTCGCCTCGCGTCATGGCCAGTTCTGGCTTTCTTTCGCGTTGGCGCCGCTCGCCGCGGGGCTGCTCATTCGCCTGTTCATGATCCAGCACGATTGCGGGCACGGTTCGTTCTTTCCCAG
>Ga0116224_10001909_pt1 | contig 12621 bp, 8 predicted proteins | sample Sb_taG_9_FD_89699 | JGI IMG/M metagenome (GOLD analysis project Ga0116224, IMG submission 89699) | Peat soil microbial communities from Weissenstadt, Germany - Sb_50d_b_LC metaG | ecosystem: Environmental > Terrestrial > Soil > Wetlands > Peat | place: Germany: Weissenstadt | collected 2010-09-21 | reverse complement strand
TGTTGCTGTCGTGGTCCACCGAGCCATTCAGATCGATCCCCAGCTCGTTGGAACTGCTGTCGGCGTTGCCGGTGTTCTGCCAGGTGTCGAAGGCGATGCCGACGCTGTCGGGGAAGCGGCCATCGAGGCCGAGGCTGCCGCCGGTCCCGCCGGTTCCCGAATTGGCCGGGCTGCCATTCTGGAGGACAAAGACGAGGCCGTCGGCTCCGACATGCCCGGTCGGATCCGCGATCCCTCCGGGGTTCGTCATGCGGAACTGGAAGGTCGTGCTGAAGCTCGTCGCGCTCACCATCTGGGTTGAGAAGGCACTGTTGCTCTCATCTTCGTTTGTGTTGACCATGCGCAGCACAGTGCCATCGGCTGTTTTCGTGCGCGACGCGCCGTTCAGGGCGAGTCCGGTGGTGGCAGCAAAGTTGCTATAGGCGAGGGCGCTCGTCGTGGGATAGTTGGCGGCCGAGTAGTCGAGTGTGTTGTTGCTCCCGGACCCGGCGTCGATCCAGCCGGTGACGAGGGCGTCGCCGATGAACTTGAAGGAATTCTGGCCGCTGCCGCCTGCCAGGTTCGCGAAGCCCTGGAAGTCCAGCGTGTAATTCAGCGTCTTGCCGCTGGCCGTGAGACTGCCCCGGTTGGTCCCGGTAAGGCTCCAGACGGTGGCGAGGTTGGACCCGGTCAGCGTGTTCACGGCATCGCTGCCGACCAGGTTGTCGATCTCGGAGAATCCAGCGGTCGCGGTGGCCGTGCCGCTGAATCCGTCGGGGGCCGTGGCCGACTGTTTCCGCAGGTCCACCTTGACGACGGTCGAGTAGGCCGAGTAGTTCAGCGTGTCTGTGCCTCCCCCGCCGATGATGGTGCCGGAGACGCTGCCGGCGGGTTGGAATACGAAGGTGTCATTCGCGGTGCCTCCCACGAGGTTGGTGAAGTCCGTGAAAAGCATCCCGTCCACGCTGCCGGCGTTGGCGCCCGTCAGGGTCCAGGTGCTGTCCGTGTTGAGACCGGTCAGCGAGTTCCCGGCACCGCTGCCGACCAGCTTCTCGACGTCCCGGAACCTGATGAGGCTACCGATGGTTCCGGCGTCGGCGCCGGTAATGGCCCACGCGGCGCCCCCGGCGGGGCCGATCAGCGTGTTGGTGCCCGCCCCCTCGTCGATCGAGATGCCGTTCGTCGGCAATGCGACGTTTCCCAGATCGACCGTGGCGTTGCCGGGGCCCAGGGTCACGGTGATCTGGGAGAAGGTGGAGTCGTTGAAGGTGCCGACTTTCTTGGCGAAATCCAGGACGTCCGTCTGGGTGGTCGGGTGGGCGGCGTTCTGCTGGAGCCGTACGCTGTGTGTTGCCGTGTCTCCCTTGGACAGGGAAACCACCAGGGTCGTCCCGCTGACCTGGGCCAACACGCTGGGTACCGTGCGGTCCTCCAGGGCCTCCAGGAACAGCCGCTTTGGGGGGGTGATGCGGGCCCCGGCGGACCGGCGGGAGGGGGGAGGAAGCTGACGCGCAAACAACCGGGTCATGAGGGCCTCGCTGTTAAAGGGGAACGTTCGTTGTTACCCTGCCCATCGAGTTATGGGGATGCTCACTCCGCCCATCGGGACGGCGCTGGCGAGCGGACAAAAACGGTGACCGGATGTTTCGGACCGCTCCGGAACGAACTCATCCACTAACTGCCTCAGCGCTGCCGTCGGTTTTGCCGCCGCCCTCGGGGCGGCGGCTACGCACAGCGGACGCCACCCGCCACGAGCACCGGGCGGAGGTACACGGAGCTATCGGTTTCAACATCGTCGGCAGTCCTCTCGGGTTCGTAAGGGACCTGACCGACGACAGAACCCGCGCCGCCGGCGCATTTCGTCGCGCCGGGCGGTTGCCCCTCGCTCTCCTTCCAGAACCCGGCGGGCCCGAACCGGACGGCCATTCCGCAGGAATTCTGCAAAAGGACGAAAGTGCAACCACTCGGAAGTCACTTAGCCGATCTTTCCCGGATGGACGGCCTCTGGAGCCTTGGCTGCGACTCAAGAGGGTGACGTTACCACACGAAAAGAACGATTGCAACGATTTTCCCCCAAAAACGCCGCCGGTAGCCGCCCCGTCGCAACCTGAGCCCGGCGCACCTGACGCTTCGCCTTCGCTCGGCCCCCCGAAATCCACCCCAGCGGCGCAGCGCGGAGGCACGGGGACGACGTCCGGACCGTTGTTGTCAAGCGCGGCGAACCTCAACCCGAGGCACACGCCAGCCGCAGCCGCCCGATCCGCTCCAGAATCGCCGCGAACAACTGGCGGGGGACCGCCACCTCCGCCAGTTGGAAGATCACGTACTTGGAGTGCGTCACCACCTTCGCCCCGATCATGACCAGCTTCTGGCGCAAGGTGGTCAGGTTCCAGCTGCGGATCGACCGCGGCAGCGCCAACTGCCGCAGGGAGTTCGCCAGGTTGTACGCCAGGGCGAACAACTGCAGCCGCGCCGCGTTGTCCTTGAACCGCCGGCACGACAGCTTCGTCCACTTCACGGCATTCTTGCCCTCTTTTATCCACTGCTCCGCGGTGCCGCGCCGGTTGTAGAAGTGGACGACCTTCTTCGAGTGCCATTTCAGGTTGGTGACGACAAAGCCGACGCGCGGGAAGAGTTCGCCCGCGTGCCAGGCCAGCCGGACCACGACGCGGTGGGCGCACTCCCACGACCCAGCCTGATAGCGGAAGCTGCGATAGAAGACCTTCGGCTTGTGGGAAGGCCGACCCACAGGACGCTTGAGCAAGGGAGCCATCTTGCGTTCCAGCACCGGATTGGTCTTGAGGCGGATGGTGTAGCGGTAGCCTTCCTTTTCCAGCAAGCGCAGCAGCTTCGGGCCCGCAAACGCGGAGTCGCCGCGGAAGAACTTGGGGATGTCGAGGCCCCGGTAGCGTGCGATCACCGGCAGCAGCACCCGCCGCCAGTACTTGGCACTGCCACGGTTGCCCCGGCGGAGCAGGACCCGCTCCAGGTCGCCGAACTGGTTGAAGAGGAACAGCGGGTGCTAGCAGGTACAGGCGAAGTGGCCGTTGTAGGCGCTGCCCTCCTGATGGCCGTAGGTCTCGCTCACCGAGCTGTCCATGTCCAGGATGAGCTTGGTGAGCTTGCGGTGGCGGTGGGCCAGGTCGATCCATTACCCGGAGAGATCCATCAGGTGCGTGAGGTTCTCCTTGGTGCTCAGTGCCTCCGTCTCGAAGCGGGCCATCTCGCTGGTGGAAGCGGCCTTGTTGTCCTTGGCGCGGCCACCGACCGGCCTGGTTCAGAAACGGGTCGTTTCAGGTGGCGTGGGTCCGTGCCCGTGCCCGATTCCAGACCGGGCACGGGCACGGGCACGGGCACGGGCACGGGCAGAGCGCGACCCGCGTTTGAACCAGTCCCACCGACCACGGTCCGCAGGGCGGGATCGAGGCAGAGGCACTCGGCGTCGTTGACGTCCTCGTAGCCGGCCAGCCGGCTGTAGATCGACTGGCGGAGGAGGGCCAGTAGGCTGTGCTGCGTGTTCTGTCCGGTGCGGGTGTCGTCCAGGCCGCTCGCCGCCGTAGTGGTTAGTCGGAGGGCATCGTCGAGTTCGCGGTAGGCGAGGAGTCCGGCGTCACTGGTGACGGTCGAGCCGTGGAACTAGAGCTTGATTTTGCGGTCGAAATCGACGCGCACGGTCCGGATCGTCCCTCACTGCCGCGACGTCGTCGAACTCGCTGCCCTCGGCCGCCGCGACGGCATTCCCCAGCGCCGGGGCGGACAAGCAGCTGACGCTCGTTGTTGCGGAGGAATGAGGGCGCGGGTTTCAGCCCTGCCCTCCGCAGGCAAGCAGGACTTCCCTCGCACCCTTCGGGAAGGGCCGCATGAAAGACTTGTGCGTCATCGTGAACGTGGGTGACGCGGAACGGGTCGCCGTTGGCGTGGACGCCTCCGAGGGCGCCGACATCGCCTGGACTGCGATCAGCCGGGGGGTGGACGAGTTGCTCGGGCACCCCTCCTACGCCGCTCAGCCACTGCTGTACTTTCCCGGCAACACTCGCCCTCACCCCGCCGTGACCTTCGGACAACACAAGGAGGAATGGCCGCACGCGAACGCCCAGCGAGCGCGCCTCCTCCGACCCGTCTACGAAGACGTGCAGCGACAGGGGATACGGAAGGTTCTCGTGTTTGCGGGCGGGCGTCTGTTCGACGTCGAGGACTGGCTCGACACCCCGCTGGTCTACACGGCGGAAAAAGGCTTGACTGACGCTTTCCGGCGCCGGATAAGAAAGGGAACACGATGGCGCAAGTCGAGGCGGGCGGCAAGACCGAAGCGGCCGCCCGCTCAGCCGATGTCCATCAGACCGCGGAGGTGAGGGATGGAAGTCACGTTGATCGTTGAAACGGGCGTCCACCAGGGGCGCCACATCCCCGTGACGACACCTACGTTTCTGATCGGTCGCGCCAAGCACTGCCATCTGCGGCCGCGGCGCCCCGATGTCGGCCGGGAGCACTGCGCCTTGGTCGTCCGCTCGGACCGCGTTTTCCTGCGGGATTACGGCAGCACCAACGGCACGATCCTCAACAGCCGCGTCCTGGTGGAGGGCGAGGTGCAAATGAGGGACGGCGATGTGTTCGAGGTCGGCCCGCTGCACTTCCGCGTGGCCATCACGCGGTCCGCGGACGAGGAGAGTTGCATCGACGCCAACGACCTCTTCACCGGCCAGCCGGGCGAGCCGGAACCCAGCCTCGACTCCACGATTCAGGTGAGTGTGCCCCGCCTGCCGCGGCCGGCCTCGCCGAAACCCCCGCCCGACGAGGACCCAAAACTGTGCTGAAGGCCCTGAAGGGGTGGTCTGGATCGACGGCGTTTGCAAGCCCGACCCAACTCCCCCACGATCTCGTAGCCGGGGACGGCGACGCGCCCCTCGGTCGGGTCGATCGGGCAGTTCCCCTCCCCGAGCGGTAAGTCGGCCGTGGTGGCCGTTTGAACGGGGGGGCGGTCCGGTGGGTCTCGCCGGACGGAGGGCGGTCGGAGTCGTCTGGCATGGGGGGCCTCGGCAGGACGGGGGCAAGCATTCCGGAGTGATTATCCCCGTCCCAGCCCGGCCCCGCAAGCGGGGCAGCGGCTGACGGTGCTGTTCGATCGCGGCGGCTGGGGCCCGCGGCTGTTTGCCCGGCTGAATGCTCTGGGGGTGGACATCATCACCTACCGCAAGGGGAAGCGTCGGCTGTTGCCGCGTTGGCGGCAAGAGAACTGCTTCAAGTACATGGAGGCGGAGTTCGCGCTGGATGCCCTGGTGGAATATGGCGTCGAGGAGGTTTCCGAGGAGGTGACGCGGCCCAATCCGGAACGCAAGCGGGTGGCTCGGGAACGGCGGCAAGCCAAGGCGGAAGTGCTGCGTCTGCGGGCGCAATTGGGAGCGGAGGCAGAGGCGAACGAAGAGCAGCGACGACCGACGATGCGCGGCTTCAAGATGGCGCAGGCGGGTTTGCGACGGGAACTGGAGCAGGCGGAGCAGCGGGAGCAGGAGTTGGCGGAGCAGCAGCGGCAACTGCCCAAACGAGTGCCGGCCAAGGGGGTGAAGAGGCTGAAGAGGGAAAAGAAACTGATCGTGGATGCCATCAAGATCATTGCCTATCAATGTGAGACGGCGTTGCTGGATGAGTTGCGGCCGCATTATGCGCGGGCCGACGACGAAGGGCGGACACTGTTACACGCAGCGTTCCAGTCGAGTGCCAGCATGAAGGTGACGGAGACGGAATTGCAGATAACGATAACGGCACAATCATCACCGCATCGCAGTGAAAGGTTGGCGAGGTTATGTCGGGAATTGGATGTGAAAGGGGTTTGCCACCCCGGAAGTAGGTTATGTGTCCGGCTGGCCGTCGAGGGCCAGGAACCGCTCACCGCGTGAGGGGCCCATGTCAAGAGGTCTGAACTTGTCTCGCCCGTGGGCGGGTTGGCGCCCATCATCGGCGCCGTGTTCGTCCACGCCTTCCCGGGGCGGACCCGGCCGCTGGCGCTGTACGTCGCCCTGGTCTCCGCGGTGTCGTTGATCTGCCTGCTGCTCCTGGCCGAGACGTCGCGCAAAGACATCAGCACCGCCGACTGACCCGTCCTCCGCACCTCCGCAGTGGACGAGGCACAAGCCCTTGTGGCCTGGCCGCCCGCCGCCTACAATCTCATCACCCATCGATCACGCGGAACAACCTCAGCCGGCTCGGCAGGTCGCGCTGGGTCACGCGGGATGTCGCCCCAGGCGTTTCGCTGGGAACGGGACGGCGGTCCGACCAAGTACGTCTCCAGCAGCCACTTCCGGGGTAAGAGTAGCGCCGATTGTTCCCTTCCTTGGCGGCGCGTCAGCACAGTGTAACCGTTTCCCCTGCATTCACTCCCGTGATCTCGCTTGCCATTGCGGCGAAGTACCAATCCAGGGTATGCGTCCCGGCGCTGATCGTGTCGCTCGCGTTGCTGTGAACAGTGGCAGACGACAGTGAATAGGCATAAGACAATGCCGTCAGCTTGGAGATCGCCTGTGCGTACTTCGCGGCGCTGCTCACCGTCTTCCAGATGCCGAGAATCGACTCCAGGTCCGCGTAGACGGAGTCGTAGGCGGTGTATCCGCCGATCAGCAGGTTGTAGCCGGTGCCGCCGCTGAGGGTGGAGGCACCCTGGTCGCCGATGACGATGTTGTTGCCCGAGCCGCTGACCGTCAGGGTGTTGTTACCCGAGCCGCCTACCAGGATGTTGTTTCCCTTACCCGTGGCGGTAAAGGTGACGCCGGTGGTCACGCCGACGGCGGTCAGGTAGTTGTTGCCTGAACCGACGATAACATTGCCGATATTGGCGATCCCGTTGGCGGCACCGCCGTCGATGGCGGTGGCCGAGTTGCTCGCCAGGTCGGTCGTCGTGTTTCCGAGGTTCACCGTGACGCCCCCGGTGAACGCCGAGTAGTCGAGCGTGTTGCTGCCTCCCTGCCCATTCACCACTCCCGTCACTTTGGCCCCAGCGGCGAACTGGAAGACATCGGCGCCGCTGCCGCCGGTCAGGTTGGCGAACCCGATGAAGGACACGCCGTCCACCGTCCCGGCGTTGGTGCCTTTCAGCGCCCAGGTGTTGGTCGTGCCGTCGGTCGCGATCAGGGTGTCCGTCGTGTCGGTGCCCTTGATGCTCTGGATGTTCGCCCAGGTGCCGATTCCGGTCGTGGTTGTCGTTTGCAGGTTCACCGTGACCGGACTGCCGTAAGCGGAGTAATCGAGGGTGTTGGTGCCGCCACCTCCGGTGATGGTGCCGGTCATCGAGGCGCCGGCGGCGAATTTGAAGGTACTGTTGCCGGTCCCGCCCGTCAGGTTGGGGAATCCCGCGAAGGAGTAGGCGCCGACGGTCCCCGCGTTGGCGCCGGCGATCGACCAGGTGCTGTTCGCGTTGGCCCCCAGCAGGGTGTCGGTCGTGCCCGTGCCGATGAAGTCCTGGATGCCCGCCCAGGTGCCGCCGATCCCGGTGGCGGTCTTCGTTTGCAGATTGAGCGTGACTGGGCTGCCATACCCGGAATAATCGAGAGTGTTGACCGGCGCTCCGCCCTTGAGGTTGCCGGCGATCGACCCGCCGGCGAGGAAGGCGAAGGTGTCGTTGGTCGCGCCGCCGGTCAGGTTCTGGAAGGCGGCGAAGGCCAGCGCGCCGTCGAGGCTGCCGGCGTTGCTGCCGGTGAGGTCCCAGACGTTGGTCGTGTCCGCCCCCACCAGGGTGTTGGTCGTGGCCGCGCTGCCGATCACCGTGGCAATGTTCGTCCAGCCGCCGGTGGCCGTCGCCTTGTTCGGTCCGCTGGCCTCCATCGTGACCGTGACGGCCGTGGTGCGGGCGGAGAAGTCCAGCGTGTCGGAGCCGCCGCCGCCGTCGATCGTGCCGGAGACCGAGGAGCCATCGCCGAAGGAAAACGTGTCGTTGCCCGTGCCGCCGATCAGGTTGCCGATGCCGGTGAACGACGTGGAGCCGTTGAGGGTGCCGGCGTCGCCGCCCGTGATCGCCCAGGCGTTCGTCTGATTCGGGCCGGCCAGGCTGTCGCTGCCGCCGTCGCCCTTGAGGGTCAGTGCCGTGACGGCGTTCAGGCCGACGGTGAAGCTCGTGGCCTGCGCGGTATCCTGGGCGGCCAACTCACTCACCGTGCCGCTATCGACCGCGAAGGCATCGCTGTTCGGCGTGCCCTTGAGCGTGACGGCGTCGGTGCTGGGGCCGCCGTACACCTCGATGATGCCGCTGGGGACGGCGAAGGTGCCGAGATGGGTCGTCGTCGTGCCGATGGTGCGGGTGACTTTCATGCTGTAAGCGGCGGCCCCCGCGGGGAGGACCGGCGTCAGCGTGAAGGTGGCGGGCACGTCGGTGCCCGGGATGGCCAGCGTCCCGTTCTGGAGCTGCGGGGTGGTGATGGTGGCGAGGCCGTTGGAGAACTCCGACGTATCGCCCGTGGACTGGTTGGTGGCCGTCGCGTCCACGACCTCGCCGGCGCTGGTCGCCGCCAGGCTGGTGGCGACGAAGGCGGCGTTGCCGTTGCTGTCGGTGGTGACGGTCAGATGGCCGAGGTAGAACTCGCCCGAGCTGACTCCATTGGTGTCCTGGGGCGGCGTGGCGAAGAATTCCAGTGTGAACGTCGTGTTGGGCGTGCTCGCCAGCGTGCCGGTGACCGTGGTCGTGGTGGGCAGCGTCGCCACGCCGGTCAACACCGGGGCCGCCTGGCTGTCGTTGCCAGGCGCCAAAGACCCCCCGATGTAATTCCCCAGGTTGAGGTCGATGCCCAGGCCGCCGTTGCCGTAGATGACGTTCTGACTGATGGTGTTGCCGACGGCGGGGTAAAAGCCCCCATAATTGACGCCCGCAACGAGCACCGCCTGGGCACGGTTGTCGGCCAGCGTGTTGCCCGTGATGGTGTTGTTCGAGGCGCCCTGGAGGTAGATGGCCGGAGCGCCGCTAAGACCGTTGTCCTTGACAGTGTTTCCCGTGATCGTGTTGCCTGACGCGGCGAAGAGAGTAATGCCCTCCTCGTTGTTATCCTCGATAGTGTTGCCGCTGACCGTGTTGCCCGAGGCAAACTCGATGTTGACCCCGAGGCCATTGCCCAGGTCGGGGTTGCCGCTGACGTCGGTGCCGATCAGGTTGTCCTGGACCTGGGAATTGCTGCCGATCTCGACGCCGTACTGGCGGTTGCCCGAGACGAGGTTGCCGCTGACAAGCGTGCCGCTGCTGTAGGCCACAATGCCGTTGTAGTTGCCCAGGCCGACCGTCCCCGTGACGTCCGTGCCGATGAAATTCCCCTGAATCTGGAGGTCCGTACCGTTGTAGTTGAAGATGCCGAAGCCGTTGACCGAGATGTTCCCCGACATGAGGTTGCCCGCGCCCGCCACGATGCCGCCAATTGTGTCCTGCGTCCCCTGGACCTGCACGCCGTCGCCGCTGCCCAGCGCCTGGGTGCCGCTGGCATCGGTGCCCAGGAAGTTGCCTTCGATCAGATCGCCCGTGCCATGCTCGAAGACGCCCGGCCCCGCATACAAGACGCTGCCGTAGGGGTGGTTTTCCCCCTCCGATCCCAGCGAGGTGACACCGTCAATGAGGTTCCGGTCCGCCGCCGCCGTACCGCCCACGGTATTGCCGCTACCGGTGAGCGCCACATCGACGCCACTGTTGCCCAGCGCGCTGGTGCCAGTGACATCGGTGCCCAGGAAATTGCCCTGGATGACGGCGCCGCCCTGCGCCCAGATGCCGCCGCCGTCGAACTGGTTGATCACCAGGCCCTGCACGGTGTCGGTGCTGCCGGCCAGCGTCAGGCCAATCGCGCCGTTGCCCGCCAGGGAACCGTTGAGCACGATGTTGAGTACGGTGTTGTCGCCGTACAGCGAGGAGTCGCCCGGTGCCACGCCCAGCGTGCCCACGCCGAGCAAGGTGTTCTGCTGCGCGCCGGGTTGGCTGTAGCCGTCGATGAGGACCGAGTTGGTGATGGCGGGCAACGGCGACTGCGGCGTGAAGGTGGCTACGCCCATGGAAGGGTTGAAGCCCGTCCCGTCGCCAGCAGCATCACTGGCGGCCGTGATGTCAAAAGCAATCGCGCTTGGGTCGGAGTAGGCGTTCGCGTCGAGAATGGCCTGCCGCAGTGAGCCAGGGCCGCTGTCGGCGGTGGTGGTCACTGTGAACGTGGTTGAACCACCTGGAACCTCGAACACGGTGCCGTCGCCGGACGCCCCGCCAAGTTCGGTCGTGCCGAAGAGATTGCCGCTCCTGTCCTCGACCAAGCCGGCAGCGGGGCCGCCCCCGTTGGCGCCGTTGAAGGAGGCCAAGGTGGTGATGCTGCCGCTGCCGGCCGCCAACTCGAACACCGTGCCGTCGTTGGACGGGCCGCCACCACCCAAGGTCGTGCCGAAGAGATTGCCGCTCCTGTCCTCGACCACGCCACCATCGGGGACGGCCCCGTTGGCGCCGTTGAAGGAGGCCAGGGTGGTGATGCTGCCGCTGCCGGCCACCACCTCGAATACCGTGCCGGCGCTGGACGCTCCGCCAATGTAGGTCGTGCCGAAGAGATTGCCGCTGCTGTCCTCGACCAGGCCGCCGACGGGTTGTTGCCCGTTGGGGCCGTTGAAGGAGGCAAGAGTGATGATACTGCCGCTGCCGGCCGCTACCTTGAACACCGTGCCGTCGTTGAAGGCGCCGCCCTGTCCAGTCGTGCCGAAGAGATTGCCGCTTCTGTCCTCGACCAGGCCGGCAAAGGGGCTTTCCCCGTTGGAGCCGTTGAAGGAGGCGAGAGTCACAAGGCTCGGGAGCGTCCGATCCTCGAGCGGCTCCAGCAGTGGCCTGAGACCCGCCGACGGGCGGCGAAGCAATCGACTCCTCGAGGTAGTTCGGGGCCGTGCGGAAATTGATTTCAAATAGCGCATCCAGGAGAGGAACGGCATGGGTGATTCTCCACGCTGAGAAAGAAGCCTGCGAGTTCCCGTGGACAGGCACGACCACGGCGCGCAGACCGATCGCCCGGGCGATGCAAGACCGGTGAGCGTCTCGTGCCTGACGGCTGGGACTCACCGGCCGCGGAAAGCAATTGGCTGTTAGAGGCTGTAACTTGGTGGCGAGCGGCGCGGCGTAAGCCCGCCGGTACTTGGACGAAACCGGCGGGCTTACGCCGCGCCGCTCGCCATTCGGTTAGTACTACAGCGCTGGGCACAGCTGCCAACGCGTCGTTAATTCTGTATACTACCTCGCGGGCTTGTTACCCGGAGGTTACCATGACTCCTGAACAGATTGAGCAACTGGGGCCGGCCTTTGCTGCTTACCTCCAGCAGTTCCTCTTCTGCTGCGGCTATACCCAGACCTTCGACCTGCTCGGCCTCTACTGCCGCGGACTCCTCTCCGACCTCAAGCGCAAGACCTGCGAGCCCCTCGCCCTCTACTCCGGCGTCGCCGTCCGCACCCTCCAAGAGTTCCTCAAGGATCATGTCTGGTCCTCTGACCAGACCCGCACGTTCCTCCAGCATCACGTCGCCGTCGAGTTGCTGGACTGGCCCGCCGATGATCTCGGCACCGTGGGCCTCATCGATGAGACCGGCAGCCGCAAGAAGGGCACCAAGACCCCCGGCGTCCAGCGCCAGTGGTGCGGCGAACTCGGCAAGACCGAGAACTGCATCGTCACCGTCCACCTCGGCGTCGCCAAGGGCCGCTACAAGACCCTGATCGATGGCGACTTGTTCCTGCCGCAGTCCTGGGACGCGGACCGGGACCGTTGCCAAGAAGCCGGCATCCCCGACGACGTCCGCTATCGCCCCAAGTGGCAGATCGCCCTGGAACAGGTGGATCGCGCCCGGGCCAACGGCGTGGCCTTCGACTGGCTGACGTTCGACGAGGGCTACGGCGACAAGCCCGGCTTCTTGCAGGGGCTGGGGGAGCGTCAGCTCCACTACGTCGGCGAGGTGCCCAAGTCGTTCCGCTGCCGCGCCCCGGGGGCGCGCAGCCGCCGGGCCAGTCGGGCGGATGACCTGGTGCGGCACAGCCCCCTGTTCACGCGGCAGCCGTGGCAGTGCTTCCGGTTGGAGCGGCAGACGTTGGGCGAGCAGGAGTGGGAGGCCAAGGCGGCGCGCGTGCGGCTGAAGTTCGGGGGCAAGAGGACCTACTGGCTGATCTGGGCGCGGAACGTGCGGACGGGGGAGCAGAAGTACTTCGTGTCCAACGCAGCGGCGCGGGCGCCGTTGCGGCGGCTGCTGCGGGTGGCCTTCCGCCGCTGGAACGTGGAGCATGCCTTTCGGGTGAGCAAGAGCGAGATTGGTTTTCGTCACTTCGAGGGGCGGAACTATGTGGCCCTGATGCGTCACCTGACGTTGTGCCTGGTGACGTTGACCTTTGTAGCCAACCAAGCGGAGCGGCTGCGGGGGGAAAAATCCGGAGGTGACGATGGAACAGGTGTGCGCGGCGCTCAACCAGCAGTGCGCGGGGTGGCTGGAGGGGTTGCGGGGCACGACTCGGCTGGAGTACACGTCGGTGGTCATTTTCTATCACCAGCGGCGTAACCGGGCGGCGCGGGAGTCCCGTCAGCGACGGGGGCGGGGCTTGCCGGCCGAGTACATGACACCTGCGGCACAGTCAACAGGCCGTCGCCGGGCACGCAGAAGGAATCAGAGACAACGGAATCGATC
>Ga0116224_10001906_pt1 | contig 12638 bp, 9 predicted proteins | sample Sb_taG_9_FD_89699 | JGI IMG/M metagenome (GOLD analysis project Ga0116224, IMG submission 89699) | Peat soil microbial communities from Weissenstadt, Germany - Sb_50d_b_LC metaG | ecosystem: Environmental > Terrestrial > Soil > Wetlands > Peat | place: Germany: Weissenstadt | collected 2010-09-21 | reverse complement strand
GGACGCGGCTGTACTGCGAGCGCGTCACGCAGGCCGACTCCGGTGCCGACCTGGACTTCCTGGTCGGCGCCAGCGGTCACGAGGTCCCGCGCGAGTCGCACTGACCGCGCCTTCCGGTTCCCGGCCCCCTGCCGGGGCTGGCAGCAGGTAGTGTTCACCCCTGTCCGTTTCTCTATCCATTTTCGGCGATCAGGCGGGGAGCACGTGGAGAACGTCGTCCTTCTAGATGAGACCGGCTCTGCCTGCGGCACCGCGGCCAAGGCGACCGTCCATCACGCCCAGACGCCGCTGCACCTGGCCTTCTCCGCCTACCTGTTCAATGAGTCCGGCCAGTTCCTGCTGACCAGGCGGGCCGAATCCAAGCGCACCTGGCCCGGCGTATGGACCAATACCTGCTGCGGGCATCCGCTGCCTGGCGAGCCGGTAGCGGACGGCGTGCGCCGCAGGCTGCGCGAGGAACTCGGGATTGACACCGCCGAGCTCGTGCTGGTGCTGCCTAGGTTCCGCTACCGGGCCCGGATGGCCAACGGCGTGGTGGAGAACGAGGTCTGCCCGGTCTACGCGGCCTACTCGGACGCGGCGCCCGCGCCGGACCCGGAGGAGGTCGCCGAGACCAGGTGGGTGGACTGGAATCAGTTCTGCACCGCGGTCGCCGCCGGGCAGCAATCCATCTCGCCGTGGTGCGCCATGCAGCTGACCGAACTCATGGCTCTCGGTCCCAAGCCGCTGACCTGGGCACCAGCCGACGAGGCCGGCCTGCCTCCGGCTGCCGCCCGGTCCGAGTTATCCACAGGCCAAAGCCGGCGGTTCCCCAGTAATACACAGCGTTGTCCCCACGATCTCCACAACGTTATCCACAGGGGAGCAGGAGTAACGGTCTCACGTGTCCGTCGGCGGGGTTGGCCCGGTCTTCGGGGCCAGGCCGCGCGCCAGCAGCTCGAGCACGTCGTCCAGCACGTCCTCGGGGACGCGGCCGCCGGCTGTCCACTCAGCCCATCGCATGCCGACGAAGTTGCCGATCCCGGTGTAGGCGTACGCGATGACCTCGGGGTCGTAGCGGGCGTCGATGTCGCGGTCCATCTGGGCCCCCCGCACGCCGCGGGCGTACCCCCTGGCCAGATGCTCGTAGTACTCCCGGAAGAGCCCGGGGTCGACGAACTCCGACTCGCGGACGATGCGGTCGATCCACGGCCGCGTGGACAGCATGTCGAAGTACGCCCGGAAGGACGCGCGTTCCCTGTTCCGCTGGCCGCCGTCGGTGTGCTCGAGGGCCGCCTTCATGGCTCGCCTCAGGTCGGTGTTGATCGCCCGGACCACGGCCGCGAAGATCTCCGCCTTGGACTCGTAGTACGAGTAGAAGCTGCCGGTGGCCATCCCGGCCCTGGCGCAGATGTCCGCGACCGTCGTCCGGTGGTAGCTGCGCTCGCCGAACAGTTCCTCGGCCGCGGTCAGCAGCCGCTGGGCAGGAGGTCGCTCGTCCGGCCTTCCGGACGGCCCGGATGGCGGGCGGGCGCGCCCGCCCGCCATCCGGTTTGCTTCGGCTGTCATCTCGGCTGATCCCTGTTCCGTCCTATCGGGATGGCCGGTGAGGCCTCAGGAGGAGGAAGAGGCGGACGGGATGCCACTCGCCGGTGCCTGCTCCTCGGATCCCGTGTAGGTAGTGATCGGGCCGGTCGCGCTCGTGTCCGTGGTCAGCACCGATCCCTCCTGTGTCAGGCCACCGTTGTTCATGACCGCCATGAAGGCGCCTGTGACTCCGTCGTGGTTGGTCATGGAGTACGCGAACGGGGCGACCATGGGACCCTGTGGGAGTCCGCCCTCAACCGCCGACACCAGGTCAGCCCGGGTCGGGTTCCGGCCCGCCTTGAGCATCGCCTGTACGAACGAGTACGCGACGGCCTCGCCGTAATACGCGTTACCGTCCCACGGCTCCTTCGCGTCGTACTGGTCGTGGACCATCTTGAACAGCGCGACCCAGCTGTTGCTCGTGTCTGCCGGCACCGGCAGGTAGCCGTCGGTGATGATGCCGTCGGTGAGCTGACTGCCGTTGACCGTAGCGCCGCCTTGCTTCGCGTACGACTGGAGCAGCCCGTCCAGGGTGTAGACATCGTTGTTGACGTCGCTGACCACGAGAGTCGGGCTGAAGCCGAGCTTCAGGCTGTTCAGCTTGAGCAGTGCGGTGAAGGCGGGAACCGAGAACGCGACGACCACCTGGGCGCCGGACGCGCGCAGCGCCGCGACCTGCGGTGCGATGTTGATGTTGGTGGGGACATAACTCTGCTTGCTGACCACCATCGAGCTCGGTATCTCGTAGTTGAGGCCCTTCACGCCGTCCATGCCGAACTCGTCGTCCTGGTAGAAGTAAGCGACCTTCTTGCCCTTGAAGTGCTGGGCGACGTACTGGCCGAGGATCTTCCCCTCGCGTACGTAGTCGAGCTGCCAGCCGAACGTCTCGGGGTAGGTAGTGGGCTCGTTCCAGCATTCGCAGCCGGACGCGACGAACAGGTCGGGGACCTTCTCGGAGTTCAGGAAGCTCACCGCGGCCAGGTGCGTGGGCGTGCCGAGGCCGTTGAAGATCGCGTACGCGCCGTCCTGCAGTACGAGCTGGCGGACGTCCGACGCCGTCTCGGTCGGGTTGTAGGCGTCGTCGAGGTACTTGTACACGATCTTGCGCCCGTAAACGCCGCCGTGCGCATTGACATAGGCGAAATACGCGTTCGAGCCGGGAGCGATCTCGTCGTAGCCGGGCGCGACGGGGCCAGTGAGCGGCTGGTGGCTGCCGATGGTGATGGTGGTCGAGGTGATGCCGGGCGCAGACGCGGTCAGGGCCGCGCTGGAGCTGCTGCTCGAGCTTGCACTCGAGCTCGAGCTCGACGAGCACGCGGCCACGCCGAGCGCGGCCACGGCCATGATGGCCGTGACTTGCCAGCGGAACCGATGCGATCTATTCATGAAGTGCCTTCCTTCTCGTGTTGGCTGGCCGGTGCCTGATCGGCCGAAGGCGTGACATGGGGCATGGGCGCGGTGCGCCCGGTGCGGGATTTCTGGCTGGGACCGAAGAAAGCGGAAATGAGCCGCTGCAGCCCGCCCTGGATCCCCAGCGGGAAGAGGAGCATGACGAGGATGAGGACCACGCCGTAGGCGGCTACCGGGATATTCGCTCCGGTGGAGCTGGACAGGCCGTGGCTGGTAGCCACGTCTGTGGCGTAGGTCGGCACGAGGACGATCACGAGGCTGCCCCACAGTGCGCCGGCCAGGCTGCCCAGGCCGCCGATCACGGCTGCGGTCAGCAGCGCGATGGACAGCGTGATCGTGAAGGCGCCGGGTGCGACCAGCCCGGTGACAATGGCCAGCAAGGCGCCGGCCAGCCCGGCGCTGGTGGCGCTGACGACGAAGGCACGAATACGCGCCGCGGCCGCGTTGATGCCGTCCAGTGCGGCCGCCACGTCGTTGTCACGGACGGCGCGCCAGTTGCGGCCGATCCGGCTCCGGTCCAGGTTCGCCAGCAGTACGAGGGTGATCAGCGCCACCAGGGTGGCGACCCAGGCCTGCCATCTGGTCAGCGGGAAGTTCGCGCCGAGGAAGGCGGGGGTGGTGAAGACCACGTTCAGGCCCTGATCGCCGCCGAAGGTCCCCGGGTAGACGTACGCGATCGAGGGGAGCGCGACGCCGAGCAGGAGGGTCGCGCCCGCCAGGTACGGGCCGCGCAGCCGGGCCGCGGCGATGCCCACTATGCCACCGGCGACGGCCGTCACCGCGGCTGCGATCACCAGCACGAGGTAGAAGGGCCAGTTGAGGTGGAGCAGGAGCAACGCGGTGGTGTATGCGCCGATGGCCATGAACGCGCCGTTGCCCAGCGAGATCTGACCGCTGAGCCCGGTCAGCACGGTGAGCCCGGCGACCGCCGTGACGTCGACCGCGATCTCGGCGATCTGGTAATCGCGGAATGCGTTCAGCTTGATGGACAGGAACGCGACGATAGCGGCCACGATGATGGCCACCCCGAGCCTGCGAGGTAGCGTCCGCATGGTCACACCCGCCGCATCCGCGCGCCGGCGAACAGCCCGTCGGGCCGGACCATCAGCACTACGACCAGGATGCCCAGCGCGAACAGCGTGGTCACGTTAGAGCCGAGGTACCCGCCCACGTAACTGAGCCCGACACCGAGCAGCAGGCCGCCGACCACCGCTCCCGCCGGGCTGTCCAGGCCGCCGATCACCGCCGCGGTGAAGCCGAGCACGAAGATCGCGTCCATGCTGTTCGGGTACAGGAACGTGGCTGGCGAGACGAGCACGCCGGCCAGCGCGCCGAGCAGGCCGGCCAGCGCCCAGCCGACGGTCAGCACCCGCGCGACGCGGATGCCCGACAGCCGGGCGATGGTCGCGTTGAACGCCGCGGCGCGCATGCGCAGCCCGGCCGTGGTGTACCGGAACACCACGGCCAGGATCAGCGTGGTGAGCAGCACCGCCGCCACCGTGAACACGTCGAAGCGGGACACGCCGAGCGGCGTGCCGCTGACCTTCAGCCCGGTGACGGAGAACGCCGCGGGGAACGACCGGTACTGCCCGCCGAACAGGATGCCGGCTAGGCCCTCGAAGAAGATAAGCAGCCCGATGGTCACGATCACGGCGTTGAGTTCCGGCTTGCCCGTGGTAGGCCGGACCACGGTCAGTTCGCTGGCCGCGCCGAGCACCAGGCCGGCCACGAGCGCGATCACGAACCCGGCCCAGTACGAGTGGGTCTTGTAGATGACCTCGATCGCCACATAGGTGGTGAGCATGGCCATGCCGCCCTGCGCGAAGTTCAGCAGCCGGGTGCCCCGCCAGATCAGCACCAGGGAGAGCGCGATCGCGGAGTAGATCATCCCGAAGACGATCCCGCTGAGTGTGAACTGGAGGAACTCGACCACGGCATGCTCCCTGCGTGTGCCTAGAACCCGAGATAATGGTGGCGGAGCGCGACGTCGGCGGCCAGGGTCGCGGCGTCGGCCGAGGCGACCACCCGGCCGAGGTTGAGCACGACGCCGTGGTCGGCGACGGCCAGCGCCCCTCGCGCGTTCTGCTCGACCAGCACGATGGTGAGCCCCTGCTCCCGGCTGAGCCGGACCACCAGGTCCATGACCTGCGCCATGACCCTGGGGGCCAGCCCGAGCGACGGCTCGTCGAGCAGCAGGACCCGCGGTCGCGCGAGGAGGGCGCGCGCGATCACCAGCATCTGCCGCTCACCGCCGGACAGCGTGGAGGCCAGCTTGCGCCGGCGGTCGGCCAGCGGCTTGAAGCGCGTGTAGGCCTCCTCCAGCGCGGCCGCCCGATGGGCCCGCAGCCCCTGCTGCCGCCGCCATGACATCGTCCCGATCCGCAGGTTCTCCTCCACGGTGAGCTCCGGGATGACCCCCTGCCCCTCGGGCACGTGGGCGATGCCCGCCCGGACGATCTGCTCGGGGCTGCGGCCCGCCACGTCATGGTCGGCCAGCAGGATCCGCCCGCGGCGAGGCCGGATCATGCCGCTCACCGCGCGGAGCAGTGTCGTCTTGCCCGCGCCGTTCGCACCGAGGACGGCGGTGATGCCGGCCGGGTCCGCCGTCACCGTCACGTCGTCCAGCGCGACGACCCCGCCGTAGCCCGCGACGAGCCCGTCGACCGTGAGCGAGGCCGACTTGCCCGCCGCTCCGGCGCGGTCCGGGCCGTCGCCGCGCGCCTCGCTGCTCACTCTGCCGGGCCTTCACTCGCCTCGGCGGTGCCGAGGTAGGCGGCGGTCACCATCGGGTTGTCCTGAACCTCCCGCGGCGACCCGCTGGCGATCACCCGGCCGAAGTCGAGCACCACGATCGAGTCGCAGACCGACATCATCAGGTCCACGTGGTGCTCGATCACCATCAGCGATCCCTCCGTGGCGAGGTCGCGGATGAGCCTGCCGAGCTCGGCGAGCTCCGCCTCGCTCAGGCCGCTCGCGGGCTCGTCGAGCAGGATCAGCCCGGGCTTGGCCGCCAGCGCCCGGGCCAGGGCGACCTTCTTCCGCATCCCGTAGGACAGCTCCGAAGGCCGCGCGCCCGCTACGTCGGCGGCACCTACTCGCTCGAGGGCCTGGCGGGCCAGGCCACGCAGCACCCGCTCCTCGCGGCCGGCCCGCGGCAGCGCGAGCAGTCCGGACCAGAATCCGGCCTTGGCCCGGCAGGTCACGCCGACCATGACGTTCTCCAGCGCGGTCAGCCCGTTGTACAAGCCGACCCCTTGCAGGGTCCGGGCCACGCCGAGCCCGGCCAGCTGATGCGGCCGCACCTGATGGCGGCGGCCGCCGAAGAACACCTCTCCGTCGTCGGGCCGGATGAAGCCGCACAGGACGTTCAGCAGCGTGGTCTTGCCCGCCCCGTTCGGCCCGATGACCCCCATGACGTGCCGGGGCGGGACCACGAGCGATACGGCGTCCAGCGCGGTCAGCCCGCCGAACCGGACCGTCACGCTCCGCACCTCGAGCACTGAACCCGGATTCATCAGCCTTTGTCCTCGATACCCCGAACGGGATGTCCTGACATGAATCCTCATTCAAGGCTGGTCCCCGGATCGCGGGCAAGTCCCGTACGCCAGTTGGTGCCAATTCGTGGCTGAACCGAAATCCGGATCAGCCCGGCCGATCCGCCGCCCGTCCACCCCTGTCCCGTGCCGTGCCGGCCCCGGGCACCCGCCGCTAGGCTGGGTGAATCGCCCTGACATCGGGAGCACCCGCGAGTCCGCTGACCTACGCCGAGGCGCAAGAGCGCTCGCGGCTGATCCACGTCCTCGGCTATCACGTCGACCTTGACGTCGGCGGTGGCGAGGACGTGTTCGGTTCGGTCACCGTGGTGCGGTTCGGCTGCCGCGAGCCCGCCGCGTCCAGCTTCGTCGAGCTCAGGCCCGCCAGGCTGTGCCGGGTCGTGCTCAACGGGCAGGAGCTGGAGCCGGGCGCGCTGCGAGCGAACCGGCTGCCCCTAGCCGGCCTGCACGAAGTCAACGAGCTCCGGGTCGAGGCCGACATGGCGTACTCGCGCGGGGGCGCGGGCTTGCACCGCTTCACCGACCCTGCCGACGGCGAGACCTACCTCGCCGTGCACGCCGGGCTGGATAGCGCGCAGCGGGTCTTCGCCGCCTTCGACCAGCCGGATTTGAAGGCGCCTATCATCGCGACGGTCACCGCGCCCGGCTCCTGGACCGTGCTCGGCAACGGCGTGGCGCGGCCGGCCGAGCCGGCCGGTGCCCCGGACCGCATCCGCTGGGAACTGGCCGCGACCCCGCCCATCTCCAGTTACCTGTTCACGATGGCCGCGGGCCCCTGGTACAGCGTCCGCAGCGAGCATCACGGCACCCCGTTCGGCCTGCATAGCCGGCGGTCACTGGGCGGGGCCCTGGACCGGGAGGCGGACGAGATCCTCGCCATCACCCGGGCCTGCTTTGACCGCTACCTGGAGATCTTCGCCGAGCCCTACCCCTATGACTCCTATGACCAGGCGTTCGTCCCCGAGCTCGAAGCGGGGGCGGTGGAGAATCCAGGCTGCGTCACCTTCCGGGACGAATTTCTCTTCCCGTCCACCGTCACTCGCGCTGAACGGCAGACCCGCGGGATGGTCATCGCGCACGAGATGGCCCACATGTGGTTCGGCGACCTGGTCACCATGGCCTGGTGGAACGACGTGTGGCTGAGCGAGTCGTTCGCCACGTACATGGGCTTCGAGGTGCTTTCGGAGGCCACCGCCTTCACCGGTGCCTGGTCCGACTTCGCCCTGGCCCGTAAGCCGCGCGGCTACGACGCCGACCAGCGGGCGTCCGCCCACCCGGTCGCGCCCGGGCCGGATGAGGTGCCCGACACCGATGCCGCGCTATCGGCCTACGATGACATCTCCTACGCCAAGGGCGCCTCCGTGCTGCGCCAGCTGGTGGCATGGACCGGCTGGCCGGCCTTCACCGCCGGCCTCAACGACTATCTCGCCCGGTACCGGTTCGGCAGCGCCACCCTGGACGACCTGCTGGATTGCCTCAGCCGGGCGTCCGGCGCGGACCTGGACGGGTGGGCCGGCCGCTGGCTGCGCACTGCCGGGGTGGACACCCTCGCCATCCGCCGGGACAGCCCCGGCGCCGGGCTCGTCACGCACGACGGGAGCAGGCCGCACCGGGTGTGGATCGGGGTGTACGACCGGGCGCCCGGCGACGCGGGCGGGCTTGTCCTGCGGGCCAGGCTCCCGGTCAGCGTCGAGGCGGACGCGGCCGCGGCCGCGCTGCCCCCGGCCGCCGTGGACCCGCCCCCGGCCTTCCTCCTGCCGAACGACGGCGATCTCGGCTACTGCAAGGTCCGGCTGGACCCGAGGTCCTGGGCCGCGCTGACCGCGGGGCTCGGGCATCTCGCCGATCCGCTCAGCCGGGCCGTGGCCTGGAACGCCGTCCGGGACCTGGTCCGTGACGGGGAGCTTCCCCCGCGGCGTTATCTCGAGCTCGCGGTCATGCATCTGCCCGCCGAGACCGATACCACGATCGCCGGGCCGGTCCTGGACTTCGCCCGGTGGACGATCGCCGACCGCTACCTGCCCCGTCCGCAGCGCGGCGCCGCGCTCGCCGCTCTGGCCGGCCTGTGCCGTGCGCTGCTCGGCCAGCCCGCCGGGGAAGGCGCCGACGGGCTGCGGCTCGTGGCCGGGCGCGGGCTGATCGACAGCGCGTCCGGCCCGGAGGTCGCCGCGCTGCGGTCCTGGCTCGCGGCTGGACGCTGGCCCGGCGGCCCGGACCTGGACTCGCGCCTGCGCTGGCAGATCATGCTGCGGCTGACCGTCCTCGGCGCCGTCGGCCGACCCGGGATCGAGCGGGAGGCCGGCCGGGACACCACGTTCGCCGGCCAGCAGAGCGCAGCGCGCTGCCTGGCCGCGCTCCCCGGCCTTGACGCCAAGCGCGCCGCCTGGACGCAGATGTTCAGCCCGGCCCCGGCCGGCGAGCCGTCCAGCTACCAGCTGGCCGCGACCGCCGAGGGCTTCTGGCAGGCCGACCAGGCGGACCTGGTCGCCCGTTATGTCCCGCGCTACTTCCCGGCCCTCGCCGAGGTTACCGAGCGCCGCGGCCCGGCCGTCGCCCGGCTATTGGTCCGGCACGGCTTCCCGCACCACGCCGTGACGGCCGCCACGTTCCGGTCGGGCGAGGAAGTCCTGGCCAGCACCGTGTTCCCCGCCTCGCTGCGCAGGCTGCTGGACGACCGGCTCGACGACCTCCGCCGCGCCCTGCGGGTCCGCATGGCCGGCGCATTACCGCCCGGAGACCCGAGCCGGGCAGGTTAGTACGCACGCGCTGTCGTCTTCTGAGGTTGCGTGACAGGGCAGTGACGGCAGGGCGATGATGGTCGGGTGGACTACGAAGTGAGTCTCATTGAGGCCGAGTCCCGCCCGACCGCCGTCGTTGCCGCCGCGACGACGTGGCAGGACTTCCCCTCGCTATGGGGGCAGCTCCTTGGCGAGGTCTGGGACTGCCTGCATGCGGGCGGGATCCACCGGGGATGCCGCAACATCATGCTCTACCTCGACAGCGTGCCTAACGTGGAGGTCGGCGTCCTGCTCGACAGGCCATGCCCGCTCACTGGCCGCGTGGTGGCATCCGCGCTGCCCGCGGGGACCGCGGCCACAACCGTCCATCGCGGCCCCTTCGGTGACGTGGGGGCGGCCCATGAAGCGGTCCTCGGCTGGTGCGCCGCGCACGGGCACCGGCCTGGCGGCACCCGCTGGGAAATCTACGGGCCGCACAACGACGATCCGGCTGAGCTATGGACGCAGGTCTACTGGCTGCTCTTATGGCCGGCCAGGATCTAGGCCACGGATGAGGTCGCGGTGACGGCAGGTAAGGCCACGGCCCGTTCAGAATAATGATCTTGATTTCACAAGGTCGCGGGGCTAACCCGCCGAGGCCGAGCAGGCGGACCGCGTTGTGCTTGAGGATCTTGGGCCGGACCTCCGGCTTGATGTCGAGCAGCTCGAAATCGCTCAGCCAGCGCTCGGGGGTGAGCAGCGGATAGTCGGTGCCAAACAGCATCTTGTCCTGCAGATAGGAGCTGGCCGCGCGGACCAGCTGCGGCGGGAAGTACTTCGGCGACCAGCCGGACAGGTCGATGTAGACGTTGGCCTTGTGGGTGGCGATGGAGATCGCCTCGTCCTGCCAGGGCACCGACGGATGAGCCAGGATCACCGTCATCCCGGGGAAGTCCGCGGCCACGTCGTCGAGGAGCATCGGGTTGGACAGCCGAAGCTTGATCCCACGCCCGCCCGGCAGGCCCGCTCCGATGCCGGTCTGGCCGGTATGGAAGACGGCCGGCAGGCCCGCTTCCTCGATGACCTCGTACAGCGGGTAGTAGCGCTGGTCGTCCGGCGAGAAGCCCTGCAGGCTCGGGTGGAACTTGAACCCGCGGACGGCGTGCTCGCTGATCAGCCGCCTAGCCCGCCGCACCGCCGCCTCGCCGGCCTGCGGGTCCACCGAGCCGAACGGGATCAGCACGTCGGGATGGGCCGCGGCCCGGTCAGCCAGCTCCTCGCTGGACAGCGCCGGATGGCCGGTCGCCGTCCCGGCGTCCACGGTGAACACCACGGCGGCCAGCCGGCGCGGCCGGTAGTACGCCGCGATCTGCTCCACCGTCGGCGCCCGGTCATTGTCGGCCTTGAAGTACTTCGCCGACGCGGCGAGCAGCTCGTCGTCGAGGGAGAGCTGCCCGTGCCCATCGGACTCGACGTGGACGTGCACGTCGATCCCAATCAGCGCGGAAACGTCCAGGTCAGCCATCAAAGGTGCGCGGCGGGTACTTCAGCCTTCAAGCCGCGTTCCCTCCCCTCACTCTCAGTGTGTGCCGACCCGGAAATGTCAGTACCGAGCCGTACGATGGGCCTACAAAACCCGGCGAGGCAACCTCGGGAGTGACCCACACCGGCGACATGGGTCGGGTGCAGGTGAGACGAGCCTACAAGTTCCGCGCGTACCCTACGCGGCCCCAGGAGGGCCGCGCGATGCGGCTGTTGGCTGACCACTGCGACCTGTACAACGCCGCGCTCGAAGAACGGCGCCAGGCGTGGGGGATGAGCCATGTCAGCGTTTCCTACGGCATGCAGTCGGCGCAGCTGAAGGAGATACGCCGGGCCGACCCGGACGGGCAGGGACGGCATTCGTTCACCGCCCAGCAGCAGACCTTGCGCAGGCTGGACACCGTGTTCAGGGTGTTCTTCGACCGTGCCAGGGCCGGGAGGACGAAGCCCGGCTATCCCCGGTTCAAGCCGTACAGCCGGTTCGATCAGGTGCGGTTCGTCGACGGTGACGGCGCGCGCTGGAGCCCGGCTGCCGGTGGTGGCTGGGCGCGGGCGTACTTTCAGGCTGCCGGGTCGGTGAAGGTGCGCCAGCACCGCAGCGTACGCGGGACGGTGACCGCGCTGCAACTCAAGCGCGAGGGGCGCCGCTGGTACGTCATCGTCATCGCCGAGACCGACCCGGTTCCGCTCCCGGCTGCTGGGCGTGAGGTCGGCGTGGACGTGGGCGTGGCCCGGTTCTTGACCACCAGCGACGGCGAGATCGTCGCCAACCCGCGGTTCCTGGCCGCCTCTGCGGAGGTGATCGCGGATCTGCAGCGCCGCAAGGCACGGGCAAAACCTGGCTCGGGGAACCGCGCGCGCATCCGCCGCGCCCTGGCCCGGGAGTGGCGGAAGATCCGCAACCGGCGCCGCGATTTCCACCACAAGACCGCCCGGGCCCTGGTCCGTGAGTGTGACGTGGTCGCGCTGGAGGGCCTGAACACCGCGGGCATGACCAGGCGCCCCGCGCCGAAGCCCGACCCCGAGCGGCCAGGAGCGTTCTTCCCCAACCAGGCGGCGGCCAAGGCCGGACTGAACAAGAGCATCCTGGACGCCGGCTGGTCCCAGTTCACGAGCATCCTCGCCAGCAAAGCGGAAGAAGCTGGCAGGCGAGTAGTGTTCGTGAATCCGGCCGGGACGAGCATTACCTGCCACCAATGCGGGCGAAGATGCGCGCGCCCGCAGCGCAAGACCGTCATCTGCCCCGTGCACGGCCAGATGGACGCCGACGTTAACGGGGCCAGGAACATCTACGCCAGGGCCGGGCTGGGCTCTGGTCAGGCCGCCGGAGCAGCCTGAGAAGCTGCCGCCTTCAAGCGACAGAGCAGTCACCCACACACCCTATACGTCAGATTCGCCCAGGCCAGCATGGTGCGGCCAGCATTTCGCCGATCCGCATTTGTGCGGGCAGCACATTGCCCCGGCCGGGCCTGCTGTGGCACCGTCTGCGATGTGGAGGCGCTAGGCCCGGTCCGCGAGGGCGAGCTGCTGTGGACGCCGGGTCCGGACCGGGTGGAGCGCGCCAATGTGACGGCCTTCCTCAGGTGGCTCGGCCGGGAATGCGGGCGTCACTTCGCCGACTATCACGACCTGTGGCGCTGGTCGGTGACCGACCTCGACGGCTTCTGGCAGGCGGTCTGGGACTACTGCGGCATCGAGGCGTCGGCGCCGCCGGCGGCGGTCCTCGGCACCAGGACCATGCCCGGCGCCGACTGGTTCCCCGGCGCCCGGCTGAACTACGCGCAGCACGTGCTGCGGAACGAGCGGCCCGGGCAGGACGCCCTCTACCACCAGTCGGAGACCACGCCGC
>Ga0116224_10001904_pt1 | contig 12642 bp, 10 predicted proteins | sample Sb_taG_9_FD_89699 | JGI IMG/M metagenome (GOLD analysis project Ga0116224, IMG submission 89699) | Peat soil microbial communities from Weissenstadt, Germany - Sb_50d_b_LC metaG | ecosystem: Environmental > Terrestrial > Soil > Wetlands > Peat | place: Germany: Weissenstadt | collected 2010-09-21 | reverse complement strand
CCCCGATCTTGCCGCGGGCGTCGCCGCCACGGCGACGACGCTGCTGTCGAACCCGTCGTACTCCCGGATCTTGCACGTCCTGCGGTCCGGGTCGGCTTCGTGCATCGCATTCGCCCGGGTGGTGATCCAGTCGCCGTGGGCGTCGGGCCATTACGACCACGACCCGGTGGGATTCTGTTCGGGCTCGATCGTGCCGGCCCGACGAGGTCATCAGCGCCACCGCGGTGGCTGAGGGCCTTCTCTCGAACTGACCCGAGCGGGCCCCGCAATGGACACCGACTCCCTGCGTGCGCTGCGTCGCGCCAAGCACCGCATCGACCGCGACTACTCCGGTGCGCTGGGCATCGACGTGCTGGCCGCGCAAGCCGGGTACTCACTAGTGCATTTCATCGGTGTCTTTCGCGCCGCCTACGGGGAGACGCCGCGGCGGGCACGAGTCGCCGCATCGAGGCGATCCTGCGCGACGATTCGGGGAACTGGTACAGCTTCACGCAGCGCGAGGTGTGACGCCGCGCCTTCACTCCGAGCGCAGGAGGAGCGCGGTCGGCGTCCGGGCCGCGATTCGCCCGGGGACGGCGGCGACGACGTTGGCGAGCACCAGCGCCCCGACGGCGATGAGGACGATCGACAGGGCGGGGACCGTCGGCGTCGGCACGGCGTGGATCTCGTTGGCGAAGACGGTCCACAGAAAGCGCCCCAGCACGATTCCGAGCGGGACCCCCACCACGGTGCCGATGGTGACGGCGACGCTCGACTGCCAGGCCACCACCGAGGCCAACTGGCGGCGAGTCGATCCGAGGGTCTTGAGCACCGCCAGGTCACGGCGGCGACGTCGCACCGACGCACCCAGTGTCAGCCCGAGAGCGACCACTGCCCCGGCCGCCAGGGCCGAGCCCAAGATGGCGGGCGTGGTCCCCATGGCGCGGTAGTTGACGATCTCGGCCGGGCGGAGAACCGATCCGACGAACACGCCGAAGTTGAAGTTCGTGGTCAGCTGATCGGAGATCCGGTTGAGCGAATCGACGGCGGCGCCGTGGTCGGCTCCGGGCCGGAAGTTCACGAAGATCTCCTCGGGCCCGGTGGTCGGGTCGTTGAAGGGGTTCCGGGCCGCGGCCGGGATGAGGTCGTAGGAGACCAGCGCGCCGGTCCCCATCTCCAGGTGGGGCCCGGGGCCGCCGATGGTCGGCATGGTGTCCACCCCCACGATCCGCAGGCTCGTGTCGGGCCCGGTCCCGGAGCTCTCCACCACCGTCTCGCCGAGATGCTTGTGGAGCTGGGCAAGGGTGATGGCACCCAGCACGATCTGGCCCGACGCGGCGAGCCCGTGGCCCGCCAGGACCGGGGGCTGCACCGCGGTGCCGGGGCGCTCGCCGAGGACGGGCACGATCTGTCCGTCGATGTGAAGGTCGTCTGAATACACCCCCGACCACGACCCGACATAGGGGTCGTGGTCGAGCAGCTGGGTCGCCCGGTTCTGGGGGATGTCCCCTGATCCGCCTCCGGCGGAGATGATGGAGTCCCAGTTCCACCCGTACAGACGAGGATGCGAGACGAGCGCGTTGAGGCTGGCGGAGAACGTGACCGTGGTGACCACCACGACGACGGCGAGCGCGGCACCCAGGATGGCCGAGCGCACGGGGACGGTGTTGGAACCGGCCCCGGGCTCGAGGGCGAAGCGGACGCCGGTGACCGCCGGCGCGGGCAGCCCGAGGGACGCCGCCGCGTTCGCCACGCCCGAGCCCTGCCCCTCGGCGCGACGACGGCGCTCGTCGGCGCGACGTGGGCCGGCACGGTAGGCGAGGAGCGCGGCGATGGCGCTGAGGACCACCACGAGGACGAGGAACCCGAGACCGAGCACCGTCCAGTCGAAGGAGACGCCGGGGGTGGGGTCCACCGGGCGCACCGGGCCGATCGGTGCCAGGGGGGAGACCGCCACCGCCACCGCCACGGCCAGCACGGCGCCGATCACGACGGCGCCCATGTTCCCGATGAGGGTGTCGGCCATGGTCGTGGCGGGATTCGCACCGAGCGCCCGCAACGTGCGCAGGTCGTCGATGCCCCGACGCGTCTGGCGTCCGATCACCTGGGCGGCGACGATCAGCGCGGCGAGTGCGGCGATCCCTCCGAAGACACCCAGGGCGATGGACTCGGGCTCGATGGCGCGTTCGGCCTTGTCGACGCCCGTGGATGTCAGCTGGGGAGCGGGAAACGCCTTGGGGAGCACCCCCTGGATCTCCGTGTCCACGGCGCCGACGTAGCGATGTGCCGTGACCTGGATGCCGGTCTCGGTGTAATTGGAGCAGCAGGCCAGCAGCGGGCGGGTGAACGCCGGGGTGAAGTATGCCAACGACACCGAGTTGTCGACGTCGTCTTCCACGAGGTTGTGGGCCGACACCACGAGCGCGGTGATGGTGACCTCGTCCTTCCGGTACGGAGCCACTCCGGCCGTTCCGAACTGCGGCAATTGGGTCTGGGCGTTCGTGTACACGCCCAAGAGGACGTGTTCGCCGAGGTGCAGGCCCGTGGCCTTGGCCACCGAGCTGAGCATGGCCACGTCGTCGGCGCGGCGCGGATCGGGGAGGCGGCCCGCCACGACGGTGAGCCGGTCCTGGTCGAATCCGAAGCCGTCGTCACTCCCGAGCCCGTTGCCGGGCGCGGGGGGGAACGTGGGGACGTTCTCGGGGGCACCGCCGGGCCCCAGGGGCAGCACGTTGAGCCCCGATGCGCTCTGGGCGTCCTTCACGTGCGGCAGATGCGTGATGGCGTGCAGGACGTTCGGGTCGTAGCCGACGTCGGAGCCGACAAGGGGGTTGAGCACCGCCGTGATGGCGGCCAGGTCGGAGGGGTTCGTCCCCGCCAGATAGGCGGGGAACGACGACTGGGTGCGGCGGCCCGCCGCCAGGGCCCCCATGGCCACGCCGCCGGTCAGCGCGATGAGCAGGACGATCGAGAGGTAGCCACCCCGCCGGCTGCCGAAGGTGGTGCGGAACCGGTACCCGGCGACCCGAATGGGTGTCCGGCTCACTGCCCTCTGCCAGGCACGACGTGCACGTCCCTTCGACCTCGGCCGGGCGCGGTCGGCCGCGCCGGTCTCTGTGGAGTCTGACCCGGGCGTCGGTACCGGCCAATGGGGTCAGCCCGTGTCCCGGCTACGTGCCTCCACCCCCTGGTCCCGCGCCGCGGCTGCGGTCAGCCGGCCGTCATCCACGGCCCGCCGCGACGGGCGTGGGACACCGCTCGGTGTGCGACCGCCACCGCTGCGGCCATCGCCACCAGCCCGGCGGCGTCGATGGCCCCGGCGTGGAACAGGTCTCGCGGTCCGGGACCGCCGTCGACGACCCAGGTGCAGCACCCGCCCAGGAAGACGAGCATCCCCAGGGTGGCGACGCCCGACAGCCGTGCCTCGAAGCGCAGCGCACGGGGCGACAGCTCCAGGCGTCGGACGGACTTGGTGGCCCCGATCACGAGCCCGATCACGGCCGTGGGACTGATCGCCATCCAGGCGATCTCACCGGCGGGGAACGACAGCAGCGCACTCGGATGGGCCCAGTACGAGGACACGAAGAGGGTCGAGGCCCACGAGAAGGCCGCCACCCCACCGGGTACGAGACCCTGGTGGGCCCAGGCGTGGCCACCGGTGCCCGGCCAGCCGTTGCCGAAGTGGCGGCTGCCGATGATCAGGATCGCACCACAGCCGAGCACGAGCGAGGTGGGCCGCACGAGCCCCTGCCCCTGCCGGTGGGCCAATCGCATGACGACCGCCCCGACGACGGGGATGGCGGCGAGCAGGGCCAGGCCCGCGAAGAGCACCATGGCGCCCGACAGCACCACCATCGCGGCCCGGGTCGCCGTGGTGTCGGGATCGGACCACTGCCAGCCGATGGTGAGCTGTGACCACATGGCGATGCCGAAGGCGAGGAAGACGGCCAGGGCGCATCCCAGTGACGCCAAGCTGGCGCGCGCCTGGTCGCGCCGGTCGAGCGCGGCTCCACCGAGGCCCGCCACCGAAAGCCGCGCTACCAACCCGTTGCGGGCCACGTCCACGGTGCGGCGCCACGAACGCGGTCGCTCCGTGAGGTCGGAGATGAGCAGCTCGGCGAATTCGTCCCCGTACCGGGCCCTCCAGTCCTTGGGGTACCAGCGCAACAGCACGGTGGCGCGGCGGACGGTCTCGACGGGGGAGTCCTGCACCTCAACCCCACGTGCCGGCGAGTCGGTGCAGCCCCACGTCGGCCACGCGGCGCTGCGCGTCGAGATGGGCCCGCAGCGCCTCGGCCCCCGCCGCGGTGAGGCGATAGGGCCGGCGCCGGTCGTCGCTCGCCACGGCCTCGATGAGTCCCTGGCCCTGGAGCCGGCTCAGCGCCTCGTACAAGGTGCCCGGCGCCAGGCGGACACCGGCGAAGGCCTCGATGTCCTTGGTGAGGGCATACCCGTGCTTGGCGCCCTCCGCCAGGCTGGCCAGGATCAACGTGGCGGGGCCGGCGTACCGTCCCAATGTTCCGAGGGACTCGGAGGGCTTGCCTGCTCGGTCCCGGCTTCCCCGTGCCTTGGCCACGGGAGGCATCCTATATCGGCCGCCGATCCATCAAGGGCGGAGCCGGTTCAACCCTCCCAGTCCGCGGCCGGGGACCACGGCTCGCGGACGTCGCTGAACGGGATGACCTCGGGAAGCACCGCACCGTCCGAGGTGCGCCGGATCGAGTACCCGTCGAGGTGCAGCGCCACCACTTCGAAGCCTGCGCTCCACGTGCCGAGATAGCGGTTGCGGACGGCGACCTTCATGCCCACCGCGGGCGCCGGAACCGTGTCGGGACGACCAGGGGTGACTTCGTCGACGATGCTCACCGGAACACCTCCCTGTGGAACCGGCCCCGACCCTCACCATCCCGTGCGGTCGAGGCCACGTCCTGATGGGTCGTCACGAACCACGAGGAACTTGAAGGAGTCACTGTCCGTGGTGGCGATACGCAGGGCCAGGGACTCGTGTGCCACCGGTGGGCCGTCTCTGGGGCGCGAGGTGCCTCGCCGCGCTGTGGTGGGAGTTCTCGGGTTGGTCACCGGTGCTCCTCGACACGCGCCAGCCGCGCCACGGCCATGGCCCTGACCGTATCGCGCCACGGCGCTCCGTTCGCGGATCCGAAACGCAGACGGCCGCGGGAAAGGTGCAGGCGGGCGCCACGGCGCAGCGCCGTACGCACCGCGTGTGACCGCGGGTCACCCGGGCAAGTCGGTGGGCTCCACCTTGGTCCACTCGCCGCCACGGTGCGCGGAGTGCCGGATGGCGTCGAGCACCGCCATCTGGGCGACGCCGTCGGCGAAGGTGGCCGGTTCCGGTCCGGTGAGCGGGAGACCCCGGATCCGGTCCCCGAACGCGGCCGCCAGGCGGGTGTAGGGCCCGTATTCGACACCGAAGGTCGTCATCTGCTCGTAGGTGGTCGTCACGGACCCTTCGGGCAGGGCCGGGACGGGCTCCGAGCGAAGCTCGTCGGGGACGGCGAGGGTGCGCACCCCCGAGTCGTCGGCCACTCGGACCTTGTCGCCGACACCCTCGATCCATGCCGTGCCGGCCGACCCCGTGACCCGTGTCTCGACGAGGATGCCGCGATCCGACGCGGTGCTCTGCAGCATGCCCACGCACCCGTTTTGCAACCGGAAGTGCACCACGAAGCCGTCGTCGGCGGTCATGGGTCGCTCCACGACATGGGCGAGCGACGCGCTCACCCCCGCGAAGTCCCCCAGTGTGGCCCGGATCTGGTCGATCAGCTGCGATCCGTGGGCGCCGAGCCATCCTCCGCCCGCCGACGTGTCGGCCCACCACTGCGGCACGACAGAGTGCGGGTCGACGAGCACGGGGACGTGCATGATCCAGGTGGCGATGCGGGGAGCGCCCACGAGATTGCTCCGGAGCGCGTGGGCCAGCAGGGCTTGCCCGGCGTCGTAGCGGAACTCGGTGCCGAGGAGATGCACGATCCCGGCCTCTTGGGCCGATCGCAACACGCCGCGTGCCTCGAGGGTATTCCGGGCGAAGGGCTTCTCGCACAGGACGTGCTTTCCCGCCGCGATGGCCTCGAGCGAGAGCTCGGCGTGGGTGTGCGGCGGGGTGGCGACGGAGACGGCGTCCACCCCCGGGAGCGCCAGCGCCTCGGCCAGCGTCGGGCAGGCGCGCGGTACCTCGAACATTCGGGCCCGCTCGGCGGTCTTGTCCGGATTGCGGCCTACCAGGGCCCGGACTTCGAAGCCGGCGTGACGCAGGGCCCGCACGTGCGTGTAGCAGCCGAAGCCGGTTCCGACGACGACCACGCCCAGCGGCTCGCCCCCGCCGCCGGAGGTGCTCACGGTCGCGGCCCTCGTGTCGTTCCGAGCACCTGACGGGTGGCCTCCGCGGCGGCACCGGCGGCGGCACGCGCCCCCGAGGCGTGCAGAACGTCGGAGAACACCTCCACTCCCGTCGGGGCGCGCACCCCGATGTCGTCCAGGGCGCCGAGGTATCCCGCCAGGTCGAGCTCGCCCTCCCCGGGAAGGGCCCGGTCGTGCAGTGTGGCGTGGACGAGGTTCTCCTCGGCGCGTTGCGGCGCGTCGCTGAGCTGGATGGCGAGCACGCGCTCCGCGGGCAACGCCCGCAGGTCGTCGACGGTGGTCCCGGTACGGGCACAGTGCCAGGTGTCGACGTTCAGCCCGCCGTTGGGCCTGTCGGCCATCCGCACCACTTCCGATGCCGTCGCCACGTCGGGGATCCGCGACCATGCCAGCCATTCGAGATGGACGAGCAAACCCTGTTGCGCGGCCCGGTCGCACAAGGACGCGAAGGCCTCGGCGCCTTCCTCCACCGACCACGTCCCACCGAAGACGTCGGCGGCGTTCAGCGAGCGGGCCCCCATCGCCTCGGCCATGCGCAGGAGGTCTTCCTCGCCGTGGCAGAACACCTCCATCGTGTCGAGCTCGGCCGGGATGTGCACCTCGTCGGCGCCCGGCGTCCACCACCAGGCCGGGTCGAGCTCGGCGACGACGAGGCCGAAGTCGTCGAGCATGACGCGCATCTCGGCGTCGCTGTGGCCGTCGCGCCGGGCCCGGGCATGGTCACGGCCCCACAGCGAAATGGCGTCGTATCCGGCGTCCGAGGCGGCCTCGAGCCGTTCGCGAAAACTCGTGTGGCGCGGGATCGTGCCCGAGCACAGGACGAGCGACTCCGGTCCGAGCGTCACAGCGTCTCCGTCTCCTGGGACGCAGCGGCCTCCGGAAACGCGGCCGCCTCCTGCGACGCAGCGGCCGCCACCGACTCCCCGGACGGGTCAGCCGAAACCGGCGCGGAACGCGGCGAGGGCGTTCGGGAAGGTGCCGTCGGTGATGTCGTTGTCCTGTCCCCCCGCCGTGTCGTTGAACGAGAAGATACACGTGAACGCCACGTTGTTGGCGGCGATCCAGTTGGCGAACTGGCTTATGAAGTAGGGATCGTCTCCCAGGCCGTACCCGTCGCTGCGGACGTCGTCGGCCCACTCCGGCAGGGCGATGGCCCTTCCCTCCGTGGCGGCGAAGTTGGCCAGCCAGTTGAGGCCCCATTGCTGGTTCACCGCGTTGCTCCACGAGGCTTGCGGTGTGAAGGGGGTCCCCCAGTACTCGTCGTACACGTCGGTCCCGATGTAGTCGACGTACGCCGATCCCGGGTAGGCCAGCTCGAGGTTCCAGCCCGAGGACCCGCCCGCGTTGGGGTTCCACAGGAACTGGAATTGTTGGCCCGGCACGGCGCGCATGGTGTCGACGATCTGGCGCCAGAAGGCCGCGAAGTTCTGGGCGTCGGTGTTGTTGGCCACGCTCCACGGGTACCAGTTGCCGTTGAACTCCCATCCGAGCCGCAAGATGGCGTTGGCGGCCCCGTCGTTGACCAGTGTCTGGGCGAGGATGGTGAAGTACTGGTTGTAGGCGCCGCCGGCGCCTTCGGCCAGCGTGCCTCCCGAGCCGCCGGGGAGGATGGGAACGCCGAGTACGAGGCGGTACCCGGAGTTGCGCCATTGGCCGAGCATCCAGTCCTCGCTGCCGCCGGCACCGTCCATGCCGTCCCAGCCGCTCGTCCGCAGGAGGTAGTCCGAGGCGATCACGGGGTGGGTCCCGGTGATGGAGGCGAACTGGGCCAGTGCCCCCGGGTCCCCTGAGCCGGCGTAGTCGCCGAGCGGAATGGTCTTGGCGGTGTGGGGTTGGCTCACCGCCGCCGCCACCGGGATCCCGCCGCGTGCCGGGGCCTTTCCCGGGGTCTTGACGGCAGCTTTCGACACCGGCCTGGTCGAGGCGGCCGTGGGTCGGACCGGAGCCTGGGGCGCGGCGGTGGTGTTCGTCGGCATCAGGTGGGTGGCCGTGCTCGTCGTGCTCGTGGTGCTGGGCTGCACGGCGATCGTGGTGGGCGAAGGCACCGTTGCCTGTGTGACCTGCGGGAACGACTGTACGGCTCGTGGTGGGGCCGTCGGCAGCACATTGTCCGCGTTGGTGGCGTCAGAGGCATGGGTCTGGGGTGAGGCCCCCATGTTCACCGCGTCCATGGCCACCACCGCGGTGGCTGTCACCAGGGGCGCGGCGACCACCTTGGTGGCCGGGTGGCGCACCAGGCCGCGTCTGTCACGACGGACGGCGTGCCGCGGTGCCGACAGCCGGATCAGGCTGAACACGGCGGCTCCCTGTGAACGTGTGTCACACGTGCAGCACGTGCATCAACGCGCGCCCCTCCCTCACTGGTCACCGTGTCCGGTGCGCGCCGAAAAGTCCTTTACGGGTCTGGGTTTCGGGCACGCGGACCGGCCATTGCCCTGGCCCCTGCGACCCTAGTGATCGCCTCGCGCCCTGTCGATTCGTTTGGCGCCGTCGGAGTCGATCGTCGGCGCCGTTTCGAGCGCGTCGTCGATTCGCTGCGCGTCGTCGATTCGCTGCGCGTCGTCGACCGTCGGCGCCGTTTCGGGCGCGTCGCCGAGGTCCAGCGACATGGGCACGCGCGCCACGATGACGTCGGTCCGGGTCCGCAAGGCCGCCGACAACAGCACCTCGACGTGGTTGTGGAGCACGCGGTAGCGCAGGCGGGTGGGGACGATCACCGGGATCAGCACCACGACCTGTTCATCTCGCTTGGCCCGCTCCCCGTCGATGAAGGCCACGATGGGCTTGACCACCGACGCGTACTCGGTGCGCAGGACCCGCAAGGGCACTCCCGGTTGCCACTCGTCCCATTCGCGACGGAGGGCGTCGGCCTGGGTGTGGTCGCCGTCGCTGAACATGACCGTCACCGCCACCACCTCGTGGCCCAGCGCCAGCGCCCGGCCCAGGGCTTGGGCCGTCAGCATCGAGATCTTGGTCACGGGGACGATGACGAAGGCCTTCGCCTCGGCGCGGGGCTTGGGGGGAAGGGTGCCGAACCCGAGGACCTCCGCCACTCTTTCGTAGTAACGGTGGATGCGGCGGAACAGCGTCACGAAGACCACGACCGCCACCAGGACGACCCATCCGCCCGAGCTGAACTTGGTGAGGAGGAAGATGACGGTCGACACCCCGGTGGCCAGTGCCCCCACGGCGTTGATGGCGGCCCTGCGTCTCCAGCGCGACGGCCGCGTCCTCCACCAGTGGACGACGAGCCCGGTCTGCGACAGCGTGAACCCGGTGAAGACGCCGATGGCGAAGAGCGGGATGAGGCGCTGGGTGTCGCCGTCCACCGCCACCAGCAGCCCAGCCGAGAACAGGGCCAGCACGACGATGCCGTTGCTGTACATCTGGCGGTCACCGCGCACCATGAAGAAGTGGGGGAGGTAATTGTCCCGGGCCAGGAGGCTGGCGAGGAGGGGCAACCCTCCGAACGACGTGTTGGCCGCCAGGGCCAGCGCCGCGGTGATGGCCAGCGACACGAGGTAGTAGCCGAAGTGCCGTCCGACGGCCTCCCCCATGATCTGGCTGAGCGCGGTCTGTCCGCTGCGGGGTTGGATGTGGAACCGGACGGCGAGGATGGCGAGTCCCAGCAGCATCGCGCCCAGGATCGTCCCGAGCAGGGCCTCGGTGCGCTTGGCGCGGACCTGCCGGGGCTCTCGGAACAGCGGGACACCGTTGGCGATGGCCTCCACGCCCGTCAAGGCGCTGCATCCCGCCGCGAAGGCCTTGAGGACCAACAGCACCCCGACGGCCTCGAGCCCGCGCGTGGCGGCGGTGGGATGGCCGAGTTGCGGTGCGTGGGCCGCGAGCGGGTGGACGAGTCCCACCGCGATGATGACGAGAAGGCCGACGATGAAGAGCATGGTCGGTAGCAGGAAGGCCCGGGCGCTGTCGCCCAGGCCGCGCAGGTTGAGCACGGTGATGATCGCCAGCGCGGCCAGGCACAGCGGGACGGTGGCCGGGGCGAGGCCCGGGAAGGCCGAGGTGAGCTGCCCCACCCCCGCCGCGATCGACACCGCCACCGTGAGGGTGTAGTCGACGACGAGCGCGGCGGCCGCCACGTGGCTGGCGTTGGTGCCCAGGTTGGCGCGCGCCACCGCATAGGCGCCCCCGCCCGAGGGATAGGCGTCGATGACCTGGCGGTACGACAGGACGAGGATCGTGAGCAGCACCACGATCGCCCCGGTGATGGGCAGGACCAGGTGCAGGGCGCCGGCCCCCGCCACCGCCAGGACCACGAGGATGGCTTCGGGCCCGTAGGCCACCGAGGTCAAGGCGTCGAGCGACAGTGCCGAGAGGCCCTGGACGGGGGTGATCTCCTCGTGGGCCGCCTGGCTCGAGGGGAGCGGTCGGCCCACCAGCAGCTGCCACAGCGACGAGGCCGCGACGGGTCGGTCGGGGCGTCGATCGGTCATCGCGCCCGCGCCCCGGACTCCGGGACCGGCCCTCGGCGCGCCGACCGTGTTGAGGCCCCCCTCCCGCTCCGGTAGACCCTTCCCATGTCCTTCCTCGAAGCCCTCGCCATCGCCGGCGCGGGCCTCGTCGCAGGGACGATCAACACCATCGTCGGCTCGGGATCGCTCATCACCTTTCCGACCCTGCTCGCATTCGGGTTCTCGCCCGTGGTGGCCAACGTGAGCAACACCGTGGGTCTCGTGCCCGGATCGTTGAGCGGTGCCGTCGCATATCGGTCCGAGCTGCGGGGGCAGCGACCCCGCCTCCTCGTCCTCGGGGCCGCTTCGGTCACCGGCGGCATCGTCGGCGCCGTGCTGCTCCTGGTCCTACCGGGCAGCGTGTTCCGGCACGTCGTCCCCGCTCTCATCCTGGCCGCCTGCGTGCTCGTGGCGTTGCAGCCGCGCCTGTCGGCGCGCCTCGCGCAGAACCGCGATCGCCACGCCCACGGCGGTCCCGTCCTGTTCGGGTCGGTGTTCCTCGCCGGCGTGTACGGCGGGTACTTCGGGGCGGCCCAGGGCGTGATCCTCGTGTCGCTGCTCGGCATCTTCTTCGCCGACCACCTCCAGCGCCTCAACGCGGCCAAGAACGTCCTCGCCCTCCTCGTGAACGGGGCCGCCGCATTGCTCTTCATGGTGTTCGCCCACGTGGCGTGGGACGCCGCCGGGCTGGTGGCGGCAGGATCGGTGGTGGGAGGCCAGGTCGGCGGTGTGCTGGGCCGGCGGCTGCCGGCCCCGCTGCTCCGGGGCGTCATCATCGCCGTGGGCGTGGCCGCCGCCGTCGCCCTCCTCGCCTGATCGCGGGCGTCGAGCAGGCGCAGGCCGGTCAGCCGGCCGGTGGCTGGTAGGTGACCTGCTTCTTGGCGGCCTCGTCGATCTCCTTCGGGGTGACCAGGACCGTGGTGCGCACCGACACTCCTCCGCCCGATCCCACGGCCAAGGCGAGGGCCGCCACCGACACGTGGTCGGGGAAGTCGCCGATGAGGACCGCGTCGGTGTCGCCGAAGGCGAAGTAGAAGGAGTCGAGCGATCCGCCCACGCTCTGGGCGGCCTCCCGGGCCGCTTTCTCCCTCGCCGAGCCACCCTGGGCGGCGACGCCCTTGAGTCCTTGGAGGGTGTAGTTCACGTGCAGCAGGTACTTCGCCATGGGGCCTCCTTGCCGGCCGGTGTCGATCGCGCCCCACAGGGTAGGCGCCGGGCCCGGGGCGGGGAAGCGAGCGGTGCTGGGCGCGGGAAACCCGCCATGATGGTCGCCGCCGACGAGACGGGGCCGCACGGCTGGGGCGGGGAGGGGTACCGGTGCGCTTGGGGATCGTGACTCCGGTGGTGAACCTGAACCCCCGCTTCGACCCCCCGGAGTGGGAGGAGCGCGGCGGCATCGAGGACGTCGTCGAGGTCGCCCGTGCCGCCGAGCGCCTGGGGTACGCGTGGGTGTCGTGCCCCGAGCACGTGGCCATCCCGCGCGCCACCGCCGCCACGCGGGGCGGCCGGTACTGGGACCCGCTCACCACCCTGGCCTTCGTGGCCGCGTCGACACGGTCCATCGGGCTGCTGTCGCACGTCGTCGTGCTCGGCTACCACCACCCGTTGGAGCTGGTGAAGCGCTACGGCACCCTCGACCTCGTCAGCGGCGGTCGCGTCGTCCTCGGCGTCGGCGTGGGGTCCCTGGAGGCCGAGTTCGAGCTGCTCGGCGCGCCCTTCGCCGACCGCGGGGAACGTGCCGACGATGCCCTGCGCGCCATCCGGGCGTCGTTCTCCCGTCGCGTCCCGAGCTACTCGGGGACGCACTACGCGT
>Ga0116224_10001903_pt1 | contig 12645 bp, 13 predicted proteins | sample Sb_taG_9_FD_89699 | JGI IMG/M metagenome (GOLD analysis project Ga0116224, IMG submission 89699) | Peat soil microbial communities from Weissenstadt, Germany - Sb_50d_b_LC metaG | ecosystem: Environmental > Terrestrial > Soil > Wetlands > Peat | place: Germany: Weissenstadt | collected 2010-09-21 | reverse complement strand
CTCGAGCGAGACGGGTGTGCCCGAGAACGGGTCGAAGTTCTCGAACGAGATGCCCGTGGCGTGGGCGCGGTGGACCTCCGCCAGCCCCGGATCGGCGCGGCCGCCCAACCCGATGCGGTCGAGGTAGGCCTGCAGAGAGGTCAGCGGGGGCACCGGGGAGAGGCTAATCCCAGGTCTCGCCGGGCCACGCCGGTCGAACGATCGTTGGTCTGATTGCCGCGAGCCACCCACGCGAATTGCAATTTGACTGCGGCGGACGGGTCGCTAGGGTTCTGCTCGACTCAGGGAAACCCAGGAGCGCCGCCGGCAATGCAGAACCATCACCCGAAGATCGCGCAACGTCCGGACCGGACGTGGGTGGTCGAGTGCCCCCAGTGCCGCAACGACCGCACTTCCGCGGTGCCGATCGGCATCGGCATGCCGCTGCAGGACCGGGAGACGGCCGAGCGGCTCCGCGAGAACCACATGGCGCGGCCGGTGCGGGCCGCCGCCTCGTAGGTCAGCGCGACGATCTGGCCGGAATGGTGGCGCCGGGTCCCGTTCAGCTCCATCCCGACCCGACCGGCGGCACATCGGGCGTCGTGACGAAGCAGAGCGCGCGCTCGGTGGGAGACACGGTTGCCCGTTTCGTCGAGCTTCTCGGGTCGAAGGGTGTGAAGGTCTTCGCGCTGGTCGATCAGCGGGCCGAGGCGCGCGCCGTGGGCCTCGAACTGCGCGAGACGACTCTGGTCGTCTTCGGCAATCCGGTGGCCGGCACCCCGGTGATGGAGGCGGCGCCGCTGGCGGCACTCGACCTTCCGCTCAAGGTCCTGGTGTGGGCCGACGGCGAGCGGGGCACGCAGGTGAGCTACACCGACCCGACCGTCCTGGCCGCCCGCTACGGCCTGCGACCCGAGCTGGCCGCGGCGTTCGAGGGGATCCACGGGTTGACCGACGCCCTCGTCGGCGCCTGACGGCGGGGGCCTCCCAGGCAGGCCGGAGCTCAGGCCGTGGTCTCGAGCCGGACGTTATGGCGGCGGGAACCCAGCGCGCGCTCCACGGCCTCCCGGATGGCCCGGCCGTCGCCGTCGGGATCGTTCCCCCCGGAGATCGTCACATAGAGGACGCCGCCCCAGCCCTCCTTGATCTCGACCCGCGAGATCTCGTAGGCACTGCCGTCGGAATGCGTGTCGGTGATGGCGCGCAGAACCCGCTTGGTGACCTCGACCCCGACCATCGCGCCACAGTGGCGGTGACGACGCTCGGCCGACAGAGGACAAGGTCCCTTTCCCCGTGGCCAAATGGGAATGATGCAACAGATCGACAACAACGAAGTGCGGCGGGCCCAACGAGCGTTGGCGCCATGGCTCCGCGGCACCTGGCGCCAGATCGGGTCAGGCGAAGAGCCGGCGCGGTGTGGCGTACTCCATCTCGAAGTACCCGGCGGGCACGGTCGGGTCCCGCAGCGCCGCGGCTGCGGGTGCGATGTCGACGCCGGGGAGGCCGGGGAACAGCGGGTCGTGGTGGCAGAACGCGACCTGGCCGGGACGAAGGAGTTGCACCTGCTCGAGCATGTAGCGCACGGCGGGGCCTTGGAACGGCTCACCGTCGACGTTGGGCCGGCCGCCGACCGAGAGCAGCGCAACGTCGGGCCGCAGCCCGTCGAAGATGCCTCGCCAGTAGCCGGCGCTCCCGCTCACCAGCATCGAACCGCCCGCCGTCGTCAGCAGGTAGGCCAGTTGACCCCCGTCGTGGCGCGAGCAGCGCTCGTTCATGGTCACCAACGCCGGTCCCGCCGGCGCCGGCGCCGCGTCCATGGCGCCGAAGAGCCCCGCCACCTTCGCGGCGCGCTGCTGTGCGCTGACGTCGAGGTCGCCGAGGCAGGGGACCGACGTGTCGGACTCGCTGTGGGCGAACAGGCACGCGTGGAGCGCGGGCAGCACCCACACCTTCGTGGTCGGGCCGCAGTGGACCGTTTCGCCGCCGGTGACGACGAGGAGCTGGTTCTCGGGCACGCCGCAGGCACGCAGGCAGTGCGCCGACTCGGGGGAGGCGACAACGGTGGCACCGGCGCCGAGCGCCAGCGCGTCGGCGCCGTAGAGATGGTCGAAGTGGGCGTGGCTCACGAAGACGAAGTCGGCCTTTTCGACCTCGGCCGTCGACAGGCCGACCGGCTCGAGGCCGGGCAACCGGTCGAGGTAGGCGTCGAAGAAGAGGTCGAGCCCGGCGTCGCGGACGCGGAAGGTGGCGGTCCCGAACCACTCGAGTGTCGTCGCCATGGCATCCCCTCCCGGATCGAACGGCGCGCCGATCGTAGGGCCACGGTGCCGCCGGCGTCGGCGGTACTAGTGGGAGAAGCGCACCGTGGGCAGGATCCGGTCGAGGGCGCGCGGCCGTCGCCAGATGCGGTGGCCGCCGAAACGCAGGATCACCGGGAGCAGCACCATCCGGACCACGAGGGCATCGAGCGCGACGGCCACGGCGAGGATGACTCCCATCTCCTTGGGCGCCAGCGGCCCGGAGAGCGCGAACGTCAGAAAGACGGCGATCATCACTGCCGCGGCCGACACCACGACGCGCCCGGAGGAGCGGACCGATCCCACCATCGCATGCTCGGGGTTGGTGTGCGTCTCGTAGCGCTCCTTCGCCGCCGAGAGGAGGAACAGCGTGTAGTCCATCGCGACCCCGAACACCATGGCGCCGAAGAAGATAGGACCCCAGGCGTCGACGAAACCCTGTGGGTGGAACCCGAGCAGCCCCGACCCGATGCCGTTCTGGAAGATGAGGCGAGCGATGCCGAACGCGCCGGCGACGGACAGTCCGGTGATGGCGACGCCGGCGGCCGCCACCCACGGCGCACCCAACGCGATGAGGAGGAGGACGAACCCGATCACGACGAGGATGCCGACCACCAACGGGGCATAGCGGGAGAGGGCCTGCTGGAGGTCGTGGTTTTCCGCCGCGGCGCCGCCCACCAGGGATCCCGGCGGCAGGACGTGGCGCAGGCGGTCGATGGTGGCACCCGTCGCCGTCGTCGACGGCCCGCTCGTTGGCACGACCTGGTCGAAGGCCCAGCCGGCCCGGCTGGGCCCGGCGACGGTGGCGGCCACGCCCGGCGTGTGCGCCAGCGTTGCGAGGGCCGCCGGCTGGCTCGTCTCGGGCACAACCACCTGGAGCGTGCCGGGTGCACCGGGCCCGAAGGCATGCACGACCTGGTCGTAGCCGACGCGCGCGTTGGCGGACGGTGGCACGATCGTGATGGACGGCATGTTGGTACGCAGGCCGATGACCGGCGCGGCGGCGAGGAAGAGGACGCCGAGCGCCGCCGTCCCGCTCAAGACCGGGTGGCGCCACAACAGGCGGCCCCAGGCGTGCAGCCAAGCGTCGACCCGGCGCTCGGAGTCCCCGTCGACCTCTGCCTTCGCCCGGCGGCGCAGCCTGATCCTCCCGGCGTTGATCCGAGTGCCCAGCCGACCGAGCACCGCCGGCAGCAGCGTCAGCGTGGCCGCCAGTACGGCGACCACGGCGAGCATGATCCCGAGGGCCATGCTGCGGAAGGCCGGGCTGGGGACGACGAGGATGGCGGCCAAGGCACCGAGGACCGTCAGGGCGCTGAAGGCCACCGCCTTGCCGGCGGTGTCGAGCGCCTCGGCCACGGAGGCCACGACGGCCTCCTGGTCGCCGCGCACCGCGCCCCTACGGACCAGCGCAGCCCGGAAGCGCACCACGATGAAGAGCGCGTAGTCGATGCCGAGGGCGAGGGCGAACATCAAAGCGAAGTTCAGGGCCCAGATGGAGACCGGCGTGACGTCGGTGATGAGGACGAGCGCGCCGGCGGCGACCAGGAGCCCGACCATGGTCAGCAGGAGCGGCAGGCCGGCGGCCACCAGGCTCCCGAAGACGATGACGAGGATGGCGATCGTCACCGGCCACGACAGCATCTCGGAACGGAGCATGGCGGAACGATTGGCGTCGTTGAAGTTGGCCCACAGCGCGCTGTCACCCGTGAGGGTGACCGAGACGCCGGGGCGCGACAGCTGTTGGAGCGGACCCTCGAGAGAGCCCGCCGCCTTCACCATGGCGTTGGGGTCCGCGCCAGCTCCGGCCGTGACAATGGCCGTCCGGCCGTTCCTCGAGAGCGAGGCCCCTGGCTGCGGCGGTGCCACCGTCGAGACGTCGGGGTTGGACAGCAGCGTCCCGATCACCCGTGCTTGGACTTGGCGGGCCACGGGATCCGCGTTGATCGGGGCGTGCCGGTCCACGATCACCACCTGCAGGGCCGTGGCGCCGAGCCCGGAGAAGTCGCGCTGGACGATGGTGCGCGCCTGCACGGACTGGCTCGTCGAGTCCTCCCAGCCCGCTCCGGCGAGCGCGTGCTCCACCCGGACCGCGAAGAACCCGAACGTGCCCAGCACGACGAGCCAGACCAGCACGACCACCCGGAGGTGGGTCGCGGTCCAGGCTCCGAGCCGGGCCAGGGAGCCCCGGTGTGACGCCGGGACGGAGCCGCCCGTTTCGCCCGCCCCGCCTGTCTGTGTCCCCGTCTGCTGAATCGTCGATGTCACGCTCGCGTCCTCCTTAATACCCCATGGGGTATCTTACACATGTTGGTCAGATACGGGTAGGGGTATATGCTGGGACCGTCCCGGCGGGCGCCGGGACCCGGTGAAGGAGAGCCATGCAGCTACCTGAGGAAGTGATCGATGACCTGCGCAAGCGCCTGCACCGCGTCGCGGGCCAGATCGAGGGGATCGAGCGCATGCTCGACTCGGGTCGCGAGTGCCGCGACGTCGTGACCCAGATCTCCGCCGCCACTAAGGCGCTCGAGCAGGCGGGCTTCCGACTCGTGGCCGCGGGCCTCACCTACTGCCTGGCCAACCCCGAGGAGGCCGAGGTCGACGGCTATCCCCTCGAGGAGGTCCAGCGCATGTTCATGAAGCTGGCCTGAGATGGGTGCCCGGCGGGTCGTGATCGTGGGTGGGGTCGCCGGGGGGATGTCGGCGGCCACACGCCTGCGTCGCCTCGACGAGGACGCGTCCATCATCGTGATCGAGCGCTCGGGCCACGTGTCCTACGCCAACTGCGGCCTGCCGTATTTCGTCGGCGGAGTGATCGAGGACGAGGACGACCTCCTCCTGCAGACGCCCGAGCGCCTCTTCGACCGCTTCCGGCTGGATGTGCGTGTGGGCACCGAGGTGATCGCCATCGACCCGGCCGGTCGTCGGGTGACGATCCGGCCGACCGGCGGCGGGCCGGAGCAGGAGCTCCCCTACGACGCGCTCGTCCTCAGTCCGGGCGCGGCGCCGGTGCGGCCGGGCTTGCCCGGATTCGACCGGGTGCGGGTCCTGCGCACCGTGGAGGACGCCGAGCAGCTGGCAGAGGAGGCGCGGGGCGAAGCGCGGACGGCCGTCGTGATCGGAGCCGGGTTCGTCGGGCTGGAGACGGCGGAGAACCTGGCGCACCGCGGCATCGCGACCACGGTCGTGGAGGCCGCCGACCAGGTGCTGATGCCGCTCGACCCCGAGATGGCAGTCCTCGTGGCGGCCGAACTGGTCGCGCAGGGGGTGGCGGTCGAGACGGGCGTCGCGGTGGCCGAGGTGACTGACGCCGGCGTCGTGCTGGCCGACGGGCGCGCCGTCGCCGGCGAGCTGGTCGTGGCGGCGATCGGCGTGCGGCCCGACGTGCGCCTGGCGGAGATGGCGGGGCTGAGGCTCGGGCCCCACGGGGGAATCGCGGTCGACCACGACGGCTGCACGAGCGATCCCGCCGTGTACGCCGTGGGCGACGCGGTGGAGAAGGAGGACTCCGTCGGCGGAGGGTTCTCCCTCATCGCGCTGGCCAACATCGCCAACCGACAGGGGCGTCGGGCGGCGGACCACATCTGCGGGCGCTTGGTCCGACCGGCGCCCTCGCAGGGCACGGCCATTCTCAAGGTCTTCGGGGTGACGGCGGCCATGACGGGATGGAACGAACGCCGGCTCCGGGAGGCAGGACGACCGTACCGGGTCGTGCACTCGCATCCGATGAGCCACGCCGGCTACTACCCGGGCGCCGAGCAGATGGCGCTCAAGCTGCTGTTCGACCCGGAGGACGGCGAAATCCTCGGCGCGCAGGCGGTCGGGGGAGCGGGCGTCGACAAACGGATCGACGTGCTGGCGACGGCCATGGCGGCGGGGCTGCGTGCGGACGCCTTGGCCGACCTGGAGCTGGCGTACGCCCCCCCCTTCTCTTCGGCCAAGGACCCGGTCAACATGCTGGGCTACATGGCGGAGAACCTCATGTCCGGCGAATGTGATGTGGTGGAGGCGTACGAGGTCGAGGACCTCGTCGCCGGTGGTTGGACGCTGGTCGACGTGCGCACGGAGGCCGAGTATGCGGCCGGCGCGGTTCCGGGCAGCGTCAACGTGCCACTCGACGCGCTACGCGAAGGCCTCGACACGTTGGGTTCCGGACCCTTCGTGATCTACTGCGAGGTGGGACAACGCGGCCACACCGCAACCATGCTGCTCCAAGACCTGGGCCGGCGGGCCCGGAACCTCGACGGGGGCTACACCACCTGGCGGGCGGCCGCGGCGGCCGCGGCCGGGGATCCGGGACGGCTGGCGCGCACCTGAGTGCGCCGCTGAGTGCTGTCTATCCGGACGAGGTCGGAGCTCCGGCGGGCGCGCCGACGAGCTTGGCCGACATCTTCACCGCCTTGACGGCACTGGTGGCGCCGGTCTGCAGCGCGGCGCCGATGACGATGAAGACGATGCCGAACCAGAACACCACGCTGCCCCAACCCAGCATCAAGATGCCCAGCCGTCCCAGCATGTACGGCGGCGAGCAGACGACCGCACCGACTGCACCGCCGACCATCGTCGCGGCAAGCTTGTCCCTCCGGGACCCGGTCTGCTTGATGCCGACGAGGCGGGCCGGCACGGCCAGGTAGCAGAGCATCATGACGCCGACCACGATGCTCTGGGCCACGACGAAGCGCCAGTGGCTCCATCGCGTGACGATGAGCGAGGACCAGGACAGCGCGAGGCCGACGCCGCAGCCCCAGGCGAGAATCACCCGCAGGTGGCGGCGGGCCAGACCGAACGCCGGACGGATCTGGGGCTTGCCGGGCACCGAGATGGCGAAGGCGAAGACCGCGTTGAGGTAGAAGCTGGCGGCAGTGAGGGCGGTGACCGCCAGCACGCACGGGATCAGGACGAGACCCGAGACCACGTGGAACTCCTTGCCGTGGAGGGTATGGACCTTCAGATCGAGCATGGCGAGCCAGATCCACATGGCGGGCACGATCTGGACCAAGGTCAGGCGCCAGTTCGTGAACAGCAGCTTCAGCCCCTGGAACAGCATCAGGAAGGCACCCACGACAAGACCGAGGGGAGCCAGCCACCGACGGCGCCGGCTCAATTCGAGGACGGCCTGCTCGACGGCTTCGTCGTCACCCGTACGGATGACATCTATCAGGCGGGCGATCGCAGTGCCGACCCGCTCGCGCCGACGCCCGGCGGACGGCGCCGGCTCTGCCTCAGACCTAGTGGCGGACGCCACCGCGTCGTCCGGTGAGGTGGCCTCGCCCGGTGCGTCCGGGCCCTGGTGGTCCAGTGTCACTCGTCGCCCCCTCGTATCCGGCCGTCCTCGGGACCCGGTCGCGTGTGCGACTCCGTCATTGTGGCCCCATCCCGGGGGGCGGTGCAGAGCCGAAGGTCATGGAGACGGTCTGGGACCAACGGCCCAAGCCAAGTCGTGCCATGAGGCGTAGCCTCGTCGACGGGGGGTTGCGCCGTGGCGCGCCCACCAGGAGAGACGAGACATGACGATCGAAGACGTGATCCGCACAGCGGACGGCCCCACTCCCAAGGTGGTCCGCCATCTGAGCGATTCGGAAAGCAAGGAGAAGGGGAAGCAGGCCCGGGCCGCGGTGCCCCGGGACAGCCATGCCATCTTCAAGCCCTCGCCGGATCGCCCTGATCCGGTCGCGCTGCTCGAGGAGCAGGCGAAGTCCCGGGTCCCCGAACTGGTGCCGATCCGCTACGGCCGCATGCTGGTGTCGCCCTTCACCTTCTACCGGGGCGCGGCGCTGATCATGGCCTCGGACCTGTCCACCACGCCCCGCTCCGGCCTCACGGCACAGATCTGCGGCGACGCCCACCTCTCGAACTTCGGGGTGTTCGGGTCCCCGGAACGCTCCCTCGTCTTCGACTGCAACGACTTCGACGAGACCCTGCCCGGGCCCTGGGAGTGGGACGTCAAGCGGCTGGCGGCCAGCGTCGTGGTCTCCGCCCGCGAGCTGGGGTTCGCCAAGGCCGTGCGCACAGAGGCCATCGTCGGCCTCGGCCGGGTGTACCGGGAGGCCATGCGGGAGATGGCGGGGATGTCCAACCTCGAGGTGTGGTACTCCCACGTCGACATCGAGAACGTGCTCCAGCTGCTGGAGGCGCAGGCGGCGACCACGGGCTCCAAGGCCGAGACGCGCATGGCCGCCACCGCGACCAAGCTGGTGGCCAAAGCCCGGACCAAGGACACCATGAAGGCGCTCGACAAGCTGACGACGGTCGTCGACGGCGAGCGCCGGATCATCAGCGACCCGCCACTGGTCGTCCCGGCCGACGAGCTCTTCCCCGACATGCAAAAGGAAGCCCAGCTCGAGCTGTTCCACGAGCTCCTGCGCCGCTACCGGGCCAGCCTGCCGACCGACCGGCGGCACCTGATTGAGCAGTATCGCTTCACCGATCTGGCCCGCAAGGTGGTCGGGGTGGGGAGTGTCGGCACCCGGGCCTGGATCCTCCTCCTGCACGGGCCCAGTCCCGATGACGTCCTGTTCCTGCAGGCCAAGGAGGCCGAGGCGTCGGTGCTCGAGCGGTTCACCAAGAAGAGCCAGTACGACAACCACGGCGCCCGGGTGGTCGCGGGCCAGCGGCTCATGCAGGCGGCCAGCGACATCTTCCTCGGCTGGCAGCGCACCGAGGGCCTCGACGGGGTCTCCCGCGACTACTACGTGCGCCAGCTCCAGGACTGGAAAGGGTCGGTCGACACGGACAACGCCATTCCGGCCGGGATGAAGGCCTACGGGGAGCTGTGCGCCCACACCCTGGCCCGTGCTCACGCCCGCTCGGGCGACCGGATCGCGATCGCGGCCTACCTGGGCAACAACTCGACCTTCGAGAAGGCGCTGGCCAAGTTCGCCGAGTCGTATGCCGACCAGAACGAGCGGGACTACGAGGTGTTCGCCGCCGCGTGCACGAGCGGCCGGCTCCATGCCGAGCAGGGCATCTGAGCCACCGGTGCGGCCATCGGGATTAGGACTTTCGACCTTGTTGTGGGATCGTAAGGGGCTGTAAGACGCCTGGCCGCGGGCCGGGGGGCCATCTCGCATAGACGCCATCTCAATCAAACAAGGAGTTTTTCTGCATGCTTGCCGCCACCTACCAATACCCGATCCTCGACTTCTTCCTGACGATGCTGTACTTCTTCCTCTTCATCATCTGGATCTGGTTGTTGATCACTGTGTTCGTCGACGTCTTCCGCAGCCATGACATGGGCGGAGGCGCCAAGGCACTGTGGTGCATCTTCGTGATCATCCTGCCCTTCCTGGGTGTCTTCGTGTACCTGATCGCCCGTGGTGGCAAGATGCACGAGCGGGCGGCTGCGGAGGCGGCCCAACAGCAGAAGGCATTCGACGCCTACGTCAAGCAGACGGCCGGGGCCACAGCGAGCGGCGACGGAGTGGCCGACCAACTCTCCAAGCTCGCCGACCTCAAGGCGAAGGGGGTCATCACCGACGCCGAGTTCGAGGCGCAGAAGTCCAAGGTCCTCGCCTCCAGCTGAGCGGGCGGCAGCAGCGACCAATCAACGGCACCAGAGTGAGCAACGACAGAGGAGACACACCATGACAATGGGTCCAGTGAGTTACACGGTCATCGCCTTCCCGGGCAACAAGTTCAACGGGAACATCGTCCCTGAGATCGGGAAGCTGGTGGCGAATGACGTGGTGAGGATCCTCGACCTGGTGTTCGTCATGAAGGACGAGAAGGGCGACACCGTCAGCCTCGAGTTCGACCAGATGGACGAGCTGGCGGCCTTCGGTGACATCGAGGGCGAGGTCGGCGGCCTGGTCAACGCCGAAGACCTCGACCACGTGGCTGCCAACCTGCCGGAGAACAACTCTGCCCTGGTCATCGTGTGGGAGGACCTATGGGCGAGGCCCCTGGCCGAGGCACTGCGCGGGTCCGGCGGCGTGCTGGTCGACAGCGCTCGCATCCCGGCCGACCTCGTCGAGGCTGCGTTCGAAGAGCTGGCGCAGGCGCTCAAGAGCTGAGAACCCAGAGATCGAAGAAGGAAGAGAAGGAGAACGACCATGCCGATGATGCGACGCCGTCCAGTGATGCGGACGGTAGGGAGGACGGCCGTGATCGCCGGGACGGCGACTGTCGTGGCCGGCGGGGTCAACCGCCACCAGCAGCAGAAGTACGCGCAGCAGCAGGATGCCGCTGCAGCGGGGCAACAGGGTGCCGCACCGCCGCCGGTGGAGGCCGCGCCCGACTCCGACGAGCTGATCAACAAGCTGAAGGAGCTCGCCAACCTCAAGGACCAGGGCATCCTGACCGAGGCCGAGTTCAACGACCAGAAAGCCAAGATCCTGGCCGAGATGTCCTGACGCCCCGGGGAGTCGGTGTCGGCGATCTGGGCTCGGCCCGATGCCCCTCCCTTACGCGACGGGAGAGGACACCGAGATCAGCACGTCCTCATCGGGACACACCCGCCCCCACCACTCGGACGGGATGTGACGCGACCGGTTCGGGATCATGTTGCGCAGCCGGTGGGAGGCCAGGAGCCGACCTCCCTGGGTCACGACGACGCGGGGATGGTCCAGAAAGACGCGGGACCTGATCAGAACGGGCTCGTCCAGATGGTGTGCGGGATCTACCCGGTTCGGCACCACCCAGTGCAACGGGTCCGCTACCAACACCCGTTCCGTCCCGCACCGCACAGTCCGGTCTCCACCTTGGCGTAGCCACTCCGCGGCAGCCCGACCGACGGACAGGGCCCGCTGTGCGGCCACGTCTGCGGTCTCGGCCGGATGCACGACGTTGCCGGCGGCGAAGACCCCACAGGCCGTCGTCACCCCCCCGGCCGCGCAGGCAGGACCGCGTGTGCCGGGATCGATGGAGAGACCGGCCAGGCGGGCCAGCTCATTGTCGGGGATGAAGTCCCCAGTGAACACGACGGTGTCGACGGTCACCTCGCGTCGTCCGCCGTCGGGCCCGCGCAGCAGCACGCGGTCGACCCGGTCCTTCCCGTAGATACCCAGCAACGAGGTCCCGGTCCAGGTCGGCACTCTGAGGCCGTACCGGGTGAAGAGGTCGAAGAGCCGGAAGCTCTGCGGGCGCGGGTGCTCGGTGACGAGCGCGACCGTCCGCACCCCCGCGTCGCGCAAGGTCAGCACCGCGGAGTACGAGACGTGCTCGGCGCCCACGACGATCGCGCGCCGGCCGACCGGGAGGTGTTCCCGGTGGACCCACTGCTGCAGCTGGCCGGTGGTGAAGACCCCGGCGGGCCTCGTGCCCGGGACGAGGCGGGCGGCCCGCGGGCGCTCCCGGGCTCCGGTGGCCAGCACAACGGCACGGGCGTCGATCTCGAGCAGGCCCCCGGGGCCGGTCACCTCGGCGCGACCCTGCGCCAACCAACCGGTCACCATGGAGCGGGTCCGGACGTCGGCGCCGGCTGCCGTCGCCCGCTCGACCCAACGCCGCGCGTAGGCCGGACCGCTCAGGACGCGGTGCAGATCGCACAGGCCGAAGCCGGTGTGCGCGCAGAGGCGGGGGATCCCGCCGGGCTCGTCCTCCCGCTCGACGATCACGACGTGCTCAGCGCCCGCGCCCTTCAGCGCCGTGGCCGCCGCCAGGCCGGCGGGGCCGGCCCCGACGACCAGGGCGTCGACGGTCAGGGACGCCCGCGTCACGTGCCGACGGCCGCGGACAGGCGGGCGGCGATCACCGCGCCGCACCAGAACCCCTGACAGCGCCCGTTGGTCGCCCGCGTGCGGCGGCGCACACCCCCGATGTCCACCGCGGGGACCGTGGCGCCGAGGGCGTCGCGCACTTCGCCCTCGGTGGCGCGCTCGCAGAAGCACACGACGTGGCCGTAGGCCGGATCGCCCTCGATCTTCCCTGCGTCCTCGAACGCCCGCGTCCCGATCTCCCCGAGCTGGGGCAGGCGGGGGATGGCCGGTTCGTCCTCCGCCTCGGCCAGCGTGAGCCCGGCGCTCTCCATCTGCGCGACGACGTGCTCGGCGATGGCCAGCGACGCGGTCAGGCCGGTCGACCGGATGCCCGCGACGCAGGCGTAGCGCTCACGCTCGTGCACCGAGATCTGGTAGTCGCGGTGCTCGGTCGCGGCCCGCAGCCCGGCGTAGACCGCCGTCACCTCCTCGTCGACGAGATCGGGCACGATGCGGCGGCCAGCCGCCATGAGCGCGCCGAGGCCCTCAGCCGTCGTCGCCGTGTCCCCCCGGTCGTCGAGGTCCTCGGCCGTCGGGCCCAGCAGTACGTTGCCGTACACGGTCGGAGCGACGAGCACGCCCTTCGTCCGCTCGGTCGGCACTGGGAGGAGGATGGAGGACAGGAGCGGTCGCGCCAGCTTGTCGAAGACGATCAGCTGTCCCCGGCGGGGGGT
>Ga0116224_10001899_pt1 | contig 12673 bp, 10 predicted proteins | sample Sb_taG_9_FD_89699 | JGI IMG/M metagenome (GOLD analysis project Ga0116224, IMG submission 89699) | Peat soil microbial communities from Weissenstadt, Germany - Sb_50d_b_LC metaG | ecosystem: Environmental > Terrestrial > Soil > Wetlands > Peat | place: Germany: Weissenstadt | collected 2010-09-21 | reverse complement strand
CCCTATACCGGAGCGTGCTTTCCACAGCCGCGGTTCCGGACGTGGCTTCCGCGCTATCACGCACCTCCGGCGAGGTGGTCTGGATTGCCAGCGTCGCGCCGGGCTCGCGAGAGTCCGCCGGCACGGCCGGCGTCGATCACCTCGCCCCGCTTCGCCTACACGGCATTCGCGTCGACACCGTTCTGCACGATCCCACGGCGACGCTCCGTTTCGATGACACTGTTCTCGCGACGTACGGCGTGCGGTCTGTAGCTCGAGCCCTATGCAGCCGCCGAGACCGCGCTCTGCATGATCCCGCCAGACTGCGCGCGGCGCTCGAGGAGATGATCGGCTCGCGGGTCAACGTCCCGGTTGGGGACTGATCGCTCCGGTCGACGAAATCGGCGAGGCGTCCGCGGTGGTTTACCCGCCGCCGCTGACCGTTCCGCTCTGGCCCGAGCCGCCGCCGGAGGTCCCGGTTCCGGAGGAGCCATTCGACGAGGTTCCAGTGCCCGTACCGGAATGACCGCCAGATGACGTGGGCGGCGTGGAGCGGGTCGGTGCGGTATGACTCGGAGGGGTGCTTGGCGCGGGGCTGACCGTACGCGTGCTGCCGCCACCGCTGGCGACATACGTCGGTCGGGTGGTTCGGGGAGATGGGGCCAGCGGGGCAATGTGCGTCCGGGCGACGTGATGAGTCGAGGCCGAGGATCGGCTGGTGCGCGCGACGGTCTTCACGCGGGTTGAGTGTGCGGGACGGTGCCTCGACGCGGCCTTTGCAGAAGGCCGGACCGTCCGAGGAGCAGCAGGCGTAGACGCGATGGTGCTTACGGCGGTTGCCGGCCGAGTGGGACGGGTGGCCGCCGCCGAGTTCACCGTCTGCTTGGGACCTCCTGTGAGCGAGTAGCCCAGCGCAACCGCCGCGGCGACAACGAGCAAGACCGGCACGAGGACCAGCCCCAAACGGCGGCGGGCGCCGGCTCCCTCGCGACGGCGTCTTCGCCGCTCGCCGCGCGGCTTCGCGGGCGAGTCTGGGCGTTCGACACCCCCGCCGCGCGCGAGTGTTGCGTCTGCCGGGGAGATCGTCGGGGCCAAGACGCCTGGGAAGTCCCGGCCCGGGAGCGGCGCGTCGCTATTCAGGGATCCGTTCGGGGCCGGCGCCGGATGCTCCACCGCGCCGAGCAACGCTGCGAGGTTGAACGCGGCGTTCGAATCGCCGCGTTCGTCGGCGCGCTTGAAGGCTGCCTCCGCACCTCTGACATCGCCCTGCTCGGCCAGGATCGCGCCAAGATTGCACGCTGCTGCGGCATGGCCCTTCTCGTCGGCGAACCGGTAGGCCCGTGCCGCGCCGTTGACATCGCCGCGCTCGTCCAGCAGCACCCCGAGATTGAAGGCACCGTTCGGGTCGCCACGCTTCTGGGCACGGCGATAGGCCGCCTCGGCGCCGGCAACATCGCCGCGGCCCTCCAGCAGCACTCCAAGGTTGACGGCCGCCGCGGCATGACCCCTCGAGTCCGCGTCGCGATAGGCGCGTTCTGCCGCGGCGAGACCGCCGCGTTCTTCCATCCGAACGCCAAAGTTGAACTTGCTGACAGGGTCGGGCCGCTGATCAACTGCCCGGTACGCGCCCCTCGCCATTCGCCGCAAGCTCTGAGATTTGCTAAGCGATGACTTGATCACGCAATTGTAGAGCAGGATGTGGTTGAATGGTGATGTTTTGAGAGCCTAGGAGCTAAGAACTACCCGCTCGGCGGGGTTTTTTCTGGACGAGCCGGCTTCGCCCGGAACTGTTTAGACTGCGGCCGCGTGTCGCCCCGCTGGACCGGGATTGGTGTGATGCTGGCAATTCTCTGCGGCTTGCTGCCGGCAGGGGCACGCGCGGCGTCCCGTTGGACGCCTCCGCAGCAGCTGACCTGGTACTGGCAGCTGACGGGAACCCCCAAGGCCGAGCCGGTGGCAGCGACCGACATCGACGGTTTCGACAACTCGTCCGGCACGGTCGCGAACTTCCATGCCATTGGGCAGCGCATGATCTGCTATATCGACGTCGGGACCTCGGAGAACTGGCGACCCGACGCGAGCCAGTTTCCCGCCACCGTTCTTGGAAACGGCAACGGCTGGCCGGGGGAGCAATGGCTGGATGTGCGTCAGCTCGCGGTGCTCGAGCCGATCATGACGGCGCGCTTTGAGATGTGCCAGCAGAAGGGCTTCGATGCGGTCGAGCCGGACAACATGGACGGCTATGAGAACGACACCGGGTTCCCGATCACTGCGGCCGACCAGCTTGCGTACGACACGTGGATTGCCCAGGAGGTGCACTCACTCGGGATGGCGGTTTTTCAGAAGAACGATCCTGACCAGGCCGCCCAGCTAGAGCCATATTTCGATGGGGTGATCGACGAGCAGTGCAATCAGTATTCCGAGTGTTCCTCCTACCGGCCGTATCTCAGCGCCGGCAAGCCGGTATTGAATGCCGAATACGACGCCTCGCTCTATCCGTCGTTCTGCGCGGCTGACCAGGCAGCGGGAATCATGGGTGCCCTGTACGCGACCGCGCTTGACGGAAGCGTGTACGAACCATGCTTCGGGCCGAGCCCACCGCTGCCTCCGATTTCTTCCTCCCCCACTACCGGCACTTCCGGGGGCCAAGTGTCCGCGCCTCGCGTACGCATCCGCTCAGTGACCGCGACCGCCAACCACGTTGCGGTGGCGATCAAGCTGGCCTGTGCCGGTGGAAATTCCTTCTGCGCCGGCACCATAAGGCTCGCCGCGGTTGCGCGTGCGCTGCGTGCACACGGCCGCCGCTCCCGGATAACACTCTTGCTCGGCGAGACGCATTTTCGAGTCGGCGTCGGCCGCACCAAAGTCATCCTCGTCAAGGTGCGACGGAAGCCGGTGAAGCGACTGTCCCCACGGAAGCGACCGTCCGCGAAGAGATCGATCAGCGCCGTCGTCACGGCGACCGCGACGGACGCCGGCGGAGGGGTGGCAGTCGCTCGGCGGAGCGTGCAGCTGAGACTCCGATTGCCGGCGAGCTGACCGCGTCAACTCGCCGGCGCCGGTGCCCGGTCCTGCGTGACCCGCACGCCGTCCTTCGGAGCGAGTGTGATCCCGCGGAACTCGACCTTCGCCGGCTTGGGGTCGGCGGCCCGAAGCCCCACGGCGCGCTCGAGCACGCGAGCGATGACGATCCGCATCTCCATCAGCGCGAAGCTCGCGCCCAGGCAGCGGCGCGTCCCGCCCCCGAATGGGATCCACGTGTACGTGTCCGGCGGGTCGTCGGTGAGGAACCGCTCGGGCCGAAACGCGCCGGCGTCTGGGAACAGGTCCTCGCGGCGGTGGATGATGCGGATCGAGGGGTTGATCTCGACCCCGGGCGGGATCTCGTAGCCGTTCAGGCGGAACGGCTCGCCGCGGACCACGCGCCCGACGCCCGGGATCACCGGCCGCAGCCGGAGCGCCTCCTTGACGACCGCGTCGAGGTACGGCCCGTCGCCCTGGCGCGCGTGCTCGAGGACCACTTGGTTGTGCAGTAACAGGTCGAAGCACCACGCGAGTCCGGTGGCGGTCGTCTCGTGCCCGGCCAGCAGCAGCGTCACGAGCTCGTCGCGCACCTCGCCGTCGGACAGCCGTCGTCCGTCCTCGTCCTCGGCGAGCAGCAGGGCCGAGAAGATGTCATCGCGCCGGTCGAGCGCGTCGGGGTCGGCGCGCCGGCGAGCGATCTCGGCGTACAGCACCTCGTCGACGGCTTTCCGCGAGGCCTCGAATCGGGCGGTCACGGCGGCGCGGTCGCCGCGGACGTGAGGCAGCGCCGCGAGCAGCATCATCGCGCGTGGCCGTGACAGCGGCTCGAGCATCGCCCGCAGGCGGCGGCGAAGATCCTCCTCTTCGGCGCCGGGTTCGTATCCGAACACCGCGCGCAGGATCACCCGCAGCGTCAGCGACTGCATGCTTCCGAGCAGCGGGAACGGCTCGCCGACCGGCCAGCGGTCGATCTCGAGGTCGGCCGAGGCGCGCATCGCCTCTGCGTGAGACTGCATCCGCCGGCCGTGGAACGGCGCTCCCATCAGCCGCCGGTGGCGCAGATGCTGGGGGCCGTCGAGCAGCAGCACCGAGCGCTCGCCCACGATCGGCCCGAGCATCACGTTGGCCTCGCCGGCGCGGAGCTGCTCGGGCGGGCCCTGGAACAGCTCCCGGATCAGATCCGGGTGGAACACCATCACGAACCGCTCGTCGAACAGGGTCCCGAACGTCACCGCGTCCCCGTACCGGCGCCGACAGGCGTCGACAAAGCGGGGGCCGGTGAACATGAAGCCGAGGGTCTGCACGGCGCGCGGCAGGCGCGGGCCGGGAGGGAGGCCGACGAATGTAGTCATGTTCATATGTGATCGTTGCACAACGCTAACGCCGCGTTCCCTAGCCTAAGGCGTGCGTCGGCATGCCGGGTCGGCGGCGCTGGTCCGTGCGCCGGACCGGGGAGTCATCCAAAAGGGAGCACGTGCGAGACGATTTCCTTGTCTTCGGGAGTCCGTTGATCGGCGAGGCGGAGATCGCGGAGGTGGTCGACTCGCTGCGCTCGGGCTGGATCGGAACCGGTCCCAAGGTGCAGCGGTTCGAGGAGATGCTGTCCGAGTACGTCGGAGCCGCGCACTGCCGGTGTGTGTCCTCGTGCACGGCGGCCCTGATCCTGTCGCTGCGCGTGCTCGGGATCGGTCCCGGCGACGAGGTGCTCGTCCCCGCGATGACGTTCGTCGCCTCGGCCAACGCGGTCGAGCACGCCGGCGCGACGCCGGTATTGGTCGACTCGGAGCCGGGTACAGGGCTTATCGATCTCGAGGTCGCCGAGGCGGCCATCACGCCGCGTACGCGCGCGATCATGCCCGTCCACCTCGCCGGCCGTCCGATCGACATGGATCGCTTGGGTGCACTGCGGGACCGCCACGACCTGCTCGTGATCGAGGACGCGGCGCATGCGCTCGGCGCCGAGTGGCACGGCCGCCGGATCGGCGCGTTCGGAAACCTGACCGCGTTCTCGTTCTACGTCACCAAGAACGTCACGACGATCGAGGGGGGCGCGCTCCTCACCGAGGAGGAGGCGCTCGCGAAGCGGGTCGAGCGCCTCGCGCTCCACGGGCTGAGCCTCGGCGCATGGCAGCGGTTCTCGGACGCCGGTTTCCGGCACTACGAGGTGGTCGAGCCCGGCTTCAAGTTCAACATGACAGACGTCCAGGCAGCGCTCGGCCTGCACCAGTTGCCGCTGCTCGGGCAGTGGATCGATCGCCGGGCGGAACTGTGGGCTCGCTACGACGGCCTGCTGGCCCACTTGCCGGTGCAGACGCCGCCGCCCGCCGAGCCCGACACCCGGCACGCCCGCCACCTGTACCAGCTGACGCTCGATCCCGACGCCCCGCTCACGCGCGACGAGCTGCTCGACCGGCTGACCGCGCGCCGGATCGGGACCGGCGTGCACTACCGCGGCGTCCATCTCCATCCGTTCTATCGCGACAGGTACGGCCTGACTCCGGAGCAGTTCCCGGTCGCCACCGCGATCTCCGAGCGGACGTTGAGCCTGCCGCTCAGCCCGAAGGTCTCGGACGCCGACCAGGACGACGTGGTCACAGCGCTCGTGGAGGTGCTGCGATAAGCATCTCGGACTATTCGGCGCGGCGGTTCGGCGGTCCGTTCCCGCCCTGGTTGCGCGATGCCGAGACCGCGCGGCCGATTCCGGCAGAGGTCTGGATCACGGGCGCGCTCGTCTGATCGCCCAAGACGATGATCCGGATCATCGTCTTGGGCGATCAGAGCTTCTGGCAGGACGAGGCGCTGACCGCCTACGAGGCGCAGCTCCCGCTCGGGGCGATGATCACCACGGTCGTCCACGTCGAGACCACGCCGCCGCTGTACTTCGTGCTGATCTGGGCGTGGGCGCACGTGTTCGGAAACGGCGAGGTGGCGCTCCGATCGGTTTCGATGCTGGCCGGGGTCGCGCTCGTGCCGATCTCATACCTGGCGGCGCGCGACCTGGTCTCGCCTCGCGCCGGAGTGTTCGCGGCCGCGTTCGTCACCTTCAACCCGTTCCTGATCTGGTACTCGCAGGAGGCGCGCGCGTACATGCTGCTGGCGGCGCTGTGCGGCGCCTCGTTCCTGTGGTTCGTCCGTTCGCGGCGCGACCCGAGCGCTCGCAACCTCGTCTGGTGGGCGGTGTGGTCGTCGCTCGCGCTGATGACGCACTTCTTCGCGGGCTTCCTGGTGGCGCCCGAGGCGCTGTGGCTGCTGTGGGTCGCGGGCTCACGCCGCGCCGGCGCGGGCCTCCGCGTGGCCGGCGGTGCCGTCGGCGTGGTCGCGCTCGTCCAGGTGGCGATGGCGCCGTTCGCGCTGATCGATACCGGCCACGGCGTGGGGTGGATCGCCCACGCCCCCAGGGAGGTCCGGCTCTCGCAGGCGATCTCGGAGTGGGGCGTGAGCATCCTGTACCGGCGTACGACCGTGAATCAGGGATTGCTGGGCGGCGCGGCGTTGCTCGCGATCGCGGCCGTTCTGCTCATGGCTGGCGGGGATCGCCGGACGCGGCGTGGTGCCGCCGTGGCCGGCTCGCTCGCCGCCTTCGTGTGGGTGGCACCGCTCGTGCTGGGGCTGCTCGGCCACGACTACTTCCTGTCGCGCAACGTGATACCCGCGGTTGTCCCATTCGCGGTCGTGCTCGCCGCCGCGTGCGCGGCCCCTCGTTCCCGCGCGTTCGGGGCGGCGCTCGCGGTGGCGCTGGTCGCCCTGTTCGTCTACGCGACGATCCAAGTGCAGACGAAGTCCTACCTCCAGCGTCCGGACTGGCGCGCCGTCGCCCATGCGCTCGGTCCCGCCACGGTCCCCCGGGCGATCCTCGCGGCCAATGGGCAGACCGCGATCCCGCTCAAGATCTACCTGCCGCACGTCAGCTGGGTCCAGCCGCAGTCACAGGAGGTGCGGATCGGCGAGATCGACGTGGTCGGAGACATCAAGCGGCTGCCGCTCCGACCGATCCGGATCGTTCTCCCGAAGCAGCAGCCCGTCTGGTACAGGCCGGTCGCCTCGCCGGTCCCGAGCAACGTCGACGTCGCCGGCGCGCGGCTGGTCGATCGCTTCCGGGTCGACAACTGGATCGTGGCCCGGTACATGCTCTATTCACAGAAAGGGTTGAGCGTCAAGCAACTGCTGGCGCTCGCGCCCCGATACTTCCGGCGTACGCCCGCGGCGATGCTCGTGTTCTTTCAACCGCCGGGTCGGTGAGGCGTGCCGAGCGACGACACCCTCCTGAGCGTGGTCGTACCGGTGTACGGGTGCGCGGACTGCCTGGCGGCGCTCCACGCCCGGCTGACCGACAGCGTGCGGACGATCACCGACCGCTACGAGCTCGTGTTCGTCGACGACCGCAGCGTCGACGACGGCTGGGCCGTCCTGGTCCGGCTCGCGCGCGAGGATCCCCACGTTCGCGCGTTCCGGCTCAGCCGGAACTTCGGCCAGGACGCCGCGATCACCGCCGGGCTCACGCAGGCCACCGGGGCATGGACGGTGGTCATGGACTGCGATCTCCAGGAGGCGCCCGAGGACATCCCGCGGCTGTGGGCGGCGGCCGGCGAGGGCTACGACATCGTCCGCACCGTGCGGCGCGGCTGGCGCCACTCGGCGTTCCGGCGGAGTGCAAGCCGCCTGTACCGGCGCTTGACCCTCGAGACCGACGTGCGCCCGGACTACAGCAACCTGAGCCTGCTGTCCCGGCGCGTCGTCGACGCGTTCCTGCGTCTCGAGGACCGCGATCGCGAGTACATGATCGCGCTCGACTGGCTCGGGTTCGACTCCACTGCGGTCGAGATCGAGCACGACGAGCGCCACGCCGGCGAGAGCGGCTACACGTTGCGGCGGCTGATCCGGGTCGCGCTCGACGGGATGTTCTTCCGCAGCACGGTCCTGCTCCGGCTAGTCGTCCTGCTCGGCTTCCTGGTGGCGTTCGCCGGGATCGTCGTGGCGGGGTTCGAGGTCGCCGACTACTTCCTCGAGCCCGAGAAATCGGTGCCGGGCTACACCAGCCTCGCGGTGCTGCTGCTCGTCCTGACCGGCTTCATCATCGTCAGCGTCGGCGTCGTCGGCCTGTACGTCGGGCGGATCTTCGAGCAGGTCAAGAACCGGCCGCTGTTCCTGATCGATCAGCAGGCCGCGGGAGCGGAGCCGAGTCTCCCGACAGCACGTACACCCACTCGCGCCCGCCCGGAATCGGAAACGATTTCAGAATCCGTTCCCGGTAGCGCGCCATCACGGCCTCGAGCGTCGCCTCAGTGAATCGCTGAGCGTGACCGCCTACGCCCGGGTCGGCGGCGCTCCGGCCGAGCCGGCCAAGCAGCGGGAGGTTGCTCGAGGCGAGGTTGCGAATGGGCTCGGACACGATCGCCCGGTCGCGCGCCGCGGCCAGCATCCGGTCGAGGATCCGCTCAGGGTGCGGCAGGAAGTGGTACAGGCTGGCCTGGAGGATGACGGCGTCGGCGTCCGGGAGCGGCTCGTCGCTCGCGGCGAGGTCGAGCCGGCGCGCGTCGACCCCGCGGCGCTCGAGCTGCTCCACGAACCGGGGGTTGACGTCGATCCCGACGTAGCCGCTCGTCCGCGTTCGCAGGTACCGCAGGTACAGCGTGCCCGGACCGCAGCACAGCTCGAGCACCGAAGCCCCGTCGGGCACTTCGCCGGCGACCGCCCGCATCCGGTCTGAATAATGGCGTCCGTACAGGGCGCGCATCACGAGCTCGTAGCCCGCCGGGCTGCGGTAGATGAGGCTCGTGCTCAACCCGTTTGCGTGGGCGCCTGGGAGGCCGCGGCCTTGCCCTCGAGGTCGGCGAGCGTCAGCTGATGTGCGGGGGCGCGGTCGAGCGGCCGCGTGATCGTCACCTTCAGGTCGGACTCGACGTGAAGCAGCTGGCCGGACTCGAGCGCGCGCCATCCCGGGTCCTCGTCCATCCGCTCGCTGGCCACGACCACGGCGGGGCGGCTGGCGAGATCGCCGGCGCGGACCCGCATCGAGCCGCGCGCGCTGGCGTGCTCGAGGTGGCGCTGGCCGGTCGGGCCGCCGGCGGCGCGCTCGAGCACGAACAGCTCGTGCACGTCCGGATACCGAAGCGCCCACAGCTCGGAGTCGGTGATCAGGATGATGTTGAGCGCGAACACGGGCAGGTTGTCCGCGATCCAGCTCGTGGCGCGGACGATCGCCTGGCCGATGTCGCCGTCGCGCTCGATCTCCTTGGTGATCAGCGCGAAGTACCGCTCGGAGTCGGTCTCGCCGCGGACGAGCTTTGCGAAATCGCCGAGCTCGGGCTCGATCCGCTCGGGGTCGCCGATCACGCCGTTGTGGGCGAACAGCCGGCCGCGCTGCTCGAACGGATGCGTGTTCTCCGGGCTCACCGCCCCGGTCGATGCGTACCGGACGTGGGCGACGAATGTCCTCGAGCTGACCTCGCGGGCCTCCTGGGCGAAGGTCTGGTCCTCGTAGGCGGCGAGCGGCTGCTTGGAGACGATTGGGTGCCCGTGCTCGTCGAACGTGCCGAGGCCGGTCCCGTCGGGCTCGCGCCGGCTCTGCTGCGCGAGCGAGTCGGGAGCCTCGAGCAGCCAGAAGGTGGCGCGGACCGGCTCGCGTCCGCCACTCATGCCGAACAGGCGGCACACGCCGGCGACCTTAGCGCTTGCCGGCGCGGTCCGGCGCGCGGCACCCGGTTCCGGGCAATGGCGATCACCGCTGCCCGCGACCACTGTCAATGTAATTTCAAAGTCGTGCCCTATGGTGGTCGCAGGACACGAGAAAGGTCATGCCGTGATGAAGCTACTGCGCACCATCTCCACCCAACGTCTGCTCGCGATCATCGCCGGATTGGTGATCGCCGTCGCCGGCGGCACCGCGATCGCCTTTGCCGCCGCGGGCAGCGGGCGCCTCCCGGCGCGTGAGTCGCTCGCCACGGCGCTCCACCAGGCCGCCGCGGCACCCGCAGTGAACGCGATCAGCGCCAGGATCAGCTTCACCGACAACCTGATCGACTCAACCGCCCTCCAGGGCTCGGATCCGATCCTCTCAGGCGCCACCGGCCGCCTGTGGCTGTCGACGAGCACGCACCAGCTCCGCCTCGAGCTCCAGGGCGCGAACGGCGATGCCCAGATCGTGGTCAAGAACGGCGCGTTCTCGATCTACGACCCGATGTCGAACACCGTCTACAAGGGCACGCTGCCGACCGGGGGCTCCCAGACCGGCAAGGCCACGACCGACACGCTCCCATCGGTCGCGCAGATCCAGTCGGAGCTGAAGCAGCTCGCGCAGCACATAGACATCGCCGGGCCGTACCCCCGCAACGTCGCCGGCCAGCCGGCGTACAAGGTCGTGCTCACGCCCAAGCACTCGGGCGGCCTGCTCGGGAGCGTTCAGCTCGCGTGGGACGCGACGCACGGCGTCCCGCTCGGAATCGCGATCTACTCCACGGGCAGCAGCAGCCCGGTGCTCGAGCTCAAGGCGACGCACATCTCATACGGCGCGGTCTCCGCTCGCGTGTTCAAGGTCAGCCCGCCGGCCGGCGCGAAGGTGGTCCGGATCTCGACGCCCGCCGGGCATGCCGCCGCCCACGCCAAGGTGGCGAAGGCTGCGGGCAAGTCCAAGCACGGCAAGCACGCCGCCAAGCCGAACACCGAGATAACGGGCGCGCGCGGGGTCCAGGCCCACCTCCCGTTCACGCTCGCCGCACCGAAGGCGCTCGACGGCCTGCCCCGGCAGTCGGTGCAGCTGCTCGACTGGGGCGGAAGCCCGGCGTCGCTCGCCACCTACGGCCAGGGCCTCGGCGGGATCGCCGTGATCGAGCAGACCGCCGCCGGCCAGTCCTCGTCCGGGTCGGGGAGCCAGTCCCCGGGCGGCCTCAACCTGCCGGCCGTGTCGATCAACGGGCATAGCGCGCAGGAGCTGCCGACCGCGCTCGGAACGGTCCTGCGGTTCTCCAGCGGCGGCGTCGAATACACCGTGCTCGGTTCGGTGCCCCCGACGGCGGCCGAGATGGCGGCGAGGCAGTTGGTGCCCTGAACGACGTGGCGGACACCGCGCCCCCGGTTGAGATCCGGGGACTCGTAAAGCGCTACGGCGAGCTCGAAGCGGTCGCCGGCGTGGACCTCACCGTCCATGCCGGCGACGTCTATGGCTATCTCGGTCCGAACGGGGCCGGCAAGACGACGTGCCTGCGGATGATGCTGGGTCTGATCCGGCCGACCGCCGGGACCGTGCGGCTGTTCGGCCGCGATCCCCAGGAGACGGTTCAGGCGCTCGACGGCGTCGCCGGATTCGTCGAGGCGCCGACGTTCTATCCGTACCTGACCGGCCGGCGCAACCTCGAGCTGCTCGCCGGGTTCGACGGCGGCGACGCCGGCGACCGGATCGACCGGGCGCTCGAAACGGTCGACCTTACCGACCGGGCGCGCGACAAGATCGGCGGCTACTCGCACGGGATGCGCCAGCGGATCGGGATCGCGGCGGCGCTGCTGCGGGATCCGAAGCTGCTGCTGCTCGACGAGCCGGCCACCGGGCTCGACCCCGCCGGGATGCGCGACATGCGGCTGCTGATCCGGCGGCTGGCCGATCAGGGGATGACCGTGCTGCTCTCTAGCCACCTGCTCGCCGAGGTCGAGGAGCTGTGCAACCGGGTGGCGATCGTCCGCACTGGCAAGATCGTGTACGAGGGCGCGATCGCCGACCTCAAGCGCGGCGCCGGCGCGACCTATCGGCTGTCGACGACGGATGACGAGCGCGCGATCGCGGTGTGCCGAGCCCAGTCGGGGATCGCCGACGTCCGCGTCGTCCACGGAAGGATCTCGTTCGCCGCCGACGAGCCGGCGGTCGCCGATCTGTCGCAGGCTTTGATCGAGGCCGGCGCGCTCATCCACTCGCTCGCGCCACAGACCGTGACGCTCGAGGACCTGTTCTTCTCGCTCACCGAGGGCGACGGCGTCGTCAACGGCGGCGCGCCGGCGGGCGCTCCCGCGCCGGCGGAGGCGTCGCGATGAGCTCGGGCGTCGGCACCGCCGAGACGCCGCGCTTCGGTGCCGGCGTCGCGGGGCGATCGCGGTCGCGGCCGGGGGTCGCGACTGTGTACCGGTGGGAGCTGCTGAAGCTCCGCTACCAGAAGCGGACCTACCTCGGGCTCGGGGCGGCGGCGATCGTCCCGATTCTGTTCGTCGTCGCGATCCACTTCCGCCACCACCGCCAGGGCGGCGGGGACTTCGCGTTCGCGTCGTACCTGACCAAGAGCGGGCTGGTCGTACCGCTGGTGCTCCTGCTGTTCGGCGCGGTGTGGATGTTTCCGCTGATTACCGCGCTCGTCGCCGGCGACATCTTCGCCTCAGAAGACCACAACGGCACGCTCAAGACCGTGCTGACGCGATCGCTCGAGCGGTGGCAGATCTTCACCGGCAAGGCGCTCGCCACCGCCACCTACGCGGTGACCGCGATCTTCATCTCCGGGACCGTGGGCGTGATCGCGGGCAGCATCCAGTCCGGCTTCAACTCGGTGCAGACGCTGTCGGGGTCGATCGTGTCGGCGCCCAAAGGCGTCGAGCTCGTCTACCTGAGCCTGCTCGTGTACCTGATCCCGATCGGAACCATCGTGTGCATCGGCCTGCTGCTCTCGACGATCACCCGCAACAGCGCGGCCGCGGT
>Ga0116224_10001898_pt1 | contig 12700 bp, 12 predicted proteins | sample Sb_taG_9_FD_89699 | JGI IMG/M metagenome (GOLD analysis project Ga0116224, IMG submission 89699) | Peat soil microbial communities from Weissenstadt, Germany - Sb_50d_b_LC metaG | ecosystem: Environmental > Terrestrial > Soil > Wetlands > Peat | place: Germany: Weissenstadt | collected 2010-09-21 | reverse complement strand
TTCCCCGGTCGTGCACGGCCCGAAGCGTGGAGAGTTCTGCCACCTCCGATCGCCCGCACCTGTCCGGTATGGCCGATCACCCCTCAGGCCCCTGCTCGCCACGCCGATCGGCCGTCACGTTCCCGCAAGTCAGGGCGTTCCCATGTCAGCTACTTGACATGATCGGCATGCCTGGTGCGGCTTCGCGGCTGCGGAGACTCTGCGCGTCGGCCCCGGTCAGGGCCGACACCGCGAGCAGGCCATATCGAATCGGTACCGCCCAACGTAATGCGAACAGCTCGTCGCATGCCGTCGCCTCCCCGGACCAGCAATCGCAACTTCACCACATTCTGACGGAATAAAGTTGCGATCGAAGCAACTACAGTGGGAGCGTAGAGCTTGGGAGCGGAGGGAGGCGGCGTCGTGACAGATGGGATGACTGGGCTGGTTGCGCTTGGCTTGCCGGAGACTTCGTTGGAGTCTGAGGAGCTTGAGCAGCATGCCGCGCAGGTCGGAGCGCGCGTGGCGGCGGCCCGGAAGCAGCGTGGGATGACCGGGACTGAGCTTGGCGAGATGGTGGGACTCCGTAAGGACCAGATCTCGAAGATCGAGTCAGGTCGCCGACGGCTCGATATTTCTGAGTTGCCTCGCGTTGCGGCTGCACTAGGTGTCTCAGTGCGGTTTCTTCTTGGGCAGGCTGATCGACCTGCGCTGGCGATTGCGGCTCGGCTGGCGGCTGACGCGGGCGCTGATGCGGTGCGCGCCGTGCGTCGGCGAGCTCGTCAGTTGTTTGAGATCGACGACTTGCTGACTCAGGTGACCGGTATGCCGCCTGCTCGGCCTAGCCCTCAAGGCCTCCGGGTTGTCGAGCAGGCTCGTGGCAGCTTCGGTGCGCGGCCTAGATCGAAGGCGGAGGCGCAGCGTCAAGGGCGTGAGCTTGCTGAGCTGACGCGGCGCGAGCTCGATTTGGGCAGCGATGCGCTGGGTGACATCGCCGGCCTGATTGAGCAGCACTTTGCGGTTGATGTGGCGTTGTCCCCGTTGGGGGCCGACGTCGATGGGTTGTGCGTGCACAGCGGCACGGCCGCGCTCATTCTGGCTAACACTGATTCATCCGATGGCCGGGTGCGGTTCACTCTCGCCCATGAGCTGAGCCATCACCTGCTGGGCGATCCGCGTGAGGTCATCGAGGAAGCTGAGGGCGACATGTTCGCCAGTACCGCCGTCGAGTGGCGTGCGAGCGCGTTTGCTGGTCACTTCTTGATGCCGGATCGAGGCGTTCGATCGGTACTGGCGTGGCTCGGCGAGGAGTCCAACACGGTCAGTGAGCGGGCAGCAGTCGCGTTGATGGAACACTTTGGCGTGTCGATGGCGGCCCTGATATACCAGCTCAACATCCTCGGCGTGCTGAGCTATGACGATGGACAGCAGTTGCGCGGCTGCGGCGTAACGCTCCTTGTCGAGCGGCACCGGGACGTCGCTCCGTCAAAGGCCGCGACGACCATCGGGCATGTTCGCCGTGCCCCGGAACGACTTACTCGACGAGCGCTCGCCGCGGCCCGCGAGCAGCGCCTAGGTCTATCGGTCGTCGCATCGCTGCTCGAACGCGACGACGACGAACAGCTGTGGCGGGAGGTCATGGCGGATCATGTACAGGCCACGGCGAGCACCGATATTGTCCTGTGACCTCCGAATCGCCCGCGCGAGCCGTCGATGCCAAGCCGCAAGCTTGGTTTCTTGAGACCAGCGCCTTGGTGACGCTGGCCGTGCATCTGCCGCTGCAGCAAGCGGTAGTGGCAGCACTCTCGCCCTCGACCTTCCACCGGGTACTGGTCAAGGCAGTCGTTACGGAGCTGGAGGAGTTGTCCATGACTTCCGATATCACGGCAACGTGGGCAGGCACCGCGCTTGGCCAACTGGACTGGCTTGGCAGCGCGGTCGCCCTAGATGACCCGGTCGGCGTGGAATTGGCGGTCCAGCTTCAGGAAGAGATCGCTGGCGGCCGACCGCTGAAACACCCTATGGAGCACTTCGGCGAGGCTGCGGTGATCTCCCTGGCATCTCGTGCTAGGACAGTGCAGCCCTGATGCTCTGCGACGACTACGATGCGCGCGTTGCAGCGAAGAATCGCAACGTTGAGCCGGTTAGCGTGCACAAGCTGATGTACCTGATGATCAGGCAGGGCAAGCTGACTGCCACAGAAGCGGGGGCCTTCGCCGACGCACTGCACACGGCAGGACGACACCAGGACTATACGGCGCAAGAACTCGCCTCCGGTCGGCTTGGTCGTGTCGGGCAGCCGTGACGGGCTGTGCTCGCATCCGCGATGGCCCGTGCCAGGACGACCCTCACACGGCGGAGGGGGAGGGATGACGATGGGCCAGGACGCGTCGTGGCGGTCAGCCTGGCCGAGGCTAGGGCGGTTCGCGCTTGCGGGCTCGGGACACGGCCTGCCCGGAGCCCGTTGCTGCCAGGGCCGATAGCTTCGGAGAATAGCCGGAGAAGTCAGCATGGCGAGGACGTAAGCGCAGGTCAGGGCAGGTACCGGAGATGGCTGTAAAACCGTCGGCTCAGCCTACGTTGGTTCGAACCCAACACCTGCCACCAGCAATGTCCCAGATCAGAGCCGGTGACGTGGAAGTGCGTCACTGGCGCTGAGGCTGGGAGGGAGCGGTTCTGTAAACCGCTTGTGGGCTATGCGTGGGTCAGATCGCGGGGCCCTGGCGGTGTATCACCCGCGCGCAGGCCTGGCGAATTCTTCCTCTGACCTGCAAATTGCTCCTTGGTCACCCGAAGGTGTGTTCGGTCCTCCTGCTAGGTGGCTGGTGTCGCGCCGCTTGGCGTGGGCCATGCACGGACATATGACGGGCAGGCTCACGGTGGTAGCGGCGGTTCGGCGAACCGCTTGCTGTCACCGGTGGTGGTTCCTGCGAGGTGCGAGAGTAGGCGTTGAGAGCGTCTTCGATCCGCTGGCTGATGGCATCTTCCTGGCCGCCGACGCAATGCACATAGACGCTTTCCAGGACGTGCACGCTGGTGCCCGCGCGGGCGGCGACCTCGGCGGGCGCGCCGCTGGCGTTCAGCCAGAACGACAGGGCCGCGTGCCGCAGATCGTAGGGGCGGCGGGCCAGTGGGGTGGCCGCCAGGGCAGGGCCAAGCGCAGCCTGGCGGGCTGCATGCCAGACGCGGCCGTAGACCGACTCGCTGAGCAGGCCGCCACGGGTGCCGCAGAACAGCCGCCCATCCAGGGCGGTGCCGAACTCGCGGATGTGCTGCCGGAGCAGGCAGACCAGGATTGGAGGGATCGGGACGATCCTGACGGTGCCGGTGGGGCGGTGTTTGAGCCCGTGCGGCTCATGCGGCCTGCCATTGCTGGTCCAAGCGGCGGCGGTGCGCGGGCATGCACCGGTGAGAATCATCTCCCCGCGCCCGTGCGAGGGGAGGGTGAGATGGCTTTGGCGAAGCGCGACGGCTTCTTCTGGGCGCAGCGCCCCGTAGTACAGGCAGGCGAAGAACGCCACCAGGTCCGCCCGCATCAGGGCGGCCTGAGCCAAGATGGCCTGGACCTGCGCCGGACTGGCGACCGCCTGCGGGCTGACCGCGGCGGCGGCCTTGGGTACGCGCCACTGCACCTTGCCGACCGGGTTGGCGGGCAGCAGGCCGAGTTCGACCGCGTAGCCGAGGGCGTTGTGGAGCACCGCCCGCTTGCGGGTGATGGTGTTCGCTGCCGCAGGTGAGCCGTCCAGCCGCACGCACAGCCCGTCCAGGGCAGCCCGGATGACCTGCGGGTCGCTCAGACAGCTGACCGGCAGCGAGTTGCGCTCCAGCCAGGCAAGCGCGCTGGCGGTGGCCGGCTCGGGTGCGCGTGAGCGCCGCGGCGGGCTGAACGCATACCCGTACAGGGTCGCCCGCGGCATCCGGGCCGGTGGCCTGCGGCTGGTTGTCTTGGTCAGCAGCGGGGTGACGGTGGCCAGCGCCTCGGCCATGCTGGCCCGCGAATGCGCCGCCAGGTGCGGCCATTTCATCGCCGCATACGCCACCGCGTGCTGATACCAGGTGACGGTCGCCGACACTGGTGCGGCCCATGCCAGCGGCTCGCCGGTGGCGGGGTCGAGCTCCAGCCCCCGCCGGGCGGCGCGGATCAGTTCTGCGCGGTAGCTGTCGGCCAGCGCCCGCGTGATGAAGGACCGGGACTTATCGCCCCCGGCTACCCGCCAGCGGACCTCGAACACCCGGCGGCCAGGCCTGCGCCGGATCGCCAACACGCGGACATCGAACGAACTCACTGAGCCCTCCTGAGCGTGATCAGCGGAATAACGAAACTCCAGCCGATCACGCGAGTCCCCAGCCTGCTAACTCCGCCTGACCGGCGGGCCGGTGGTTACTCCCACGCGGCAAGCCCGGTCACCCCCGGCAGATCCCCGCTGGGCCGGACCGAGCTTCGCCCGGTTCTGCTGTTCGCTCTCCGGCAGCAGTGCGCGGGTGTCCGGCGGTACAGTCGCTGCCTTAGAAGGGCCGAGCTGGGAGGGCTTCATGGGTCGCACGGCCCGGGAACGGCTGGCCAAGCTGCTCGACGACGCGCAGGCGTCCGGGGCGTTCAGCGCGCAGATCCTGGCACCAGCCGGCGCGCTGCAGGTCGAGGTCGATGGTGTCGGAGCGTTGCGCCCTCCCGTGCGTGCGCCGCTCGCGAAGAAGCTGATCGCGGTGGCGCGGCCGGCGATGTTCGGGCGCGGGGAGCAGACGCTGACCGACACTACCGTTCGTGACACGTGGGAGATCACGTCGGACCTTGTCACGCTGAGCGGCCCGGCCTGGGAGGCAACGCTCGGCGCCGTGCTGGACGACGTCCGCGATGAGCTGGGGCTGCCGCCCACGACGAAGCTGCGGGCCGAGCTGCACGCGATGCTGGTGTACGGGAAGGGGCAGTTCTTCCTGCCGCATCAGGACTCGGAAAAGGACGACGCGATGGTGGGCACGCTGGTGGTGTCGCTGCCTTCGGCGCATACGGGCGGGGAACTGGTCGTGGAGCATGGCGGCCAGAGCGTCACGTACCGGGGGCCGAGGGAGGAGCTGTCTTTCGTCGCGTTCTACGCGGACTGCCGTCACGAGGTCAAGCCCGTGAGGTCCGGGTACCGGGTGACGCTGACGTTCAACCTGCTCGCGGACAGCGAGGCGGACGCGCAGGGAGCCGGACCGGTCGCCGACCTGGCGCACTGCCTCACCGGGCACTTCACCACGCCCGCCACGCGACGTTATGGCCGCGGCGAACCTGGCCCGCCGAAACGGCTGGTCTTTCTGCTCGACCACGAGTACACGCAGCGGGGCCTGAGCTGGAACCGGCTCAAGGGAGCTGACGCAGAGCGCGCCGCGCTGCTGCGCGCCACGGCGGAGCGTGCCGGGTGCGAGGCGGTGCTGGCGCTGGCCGAGGTGAAGGAGACGTGGGATGCCTGGCCCTCCGACGGCGACGCGTGGGACGACTACGACTTTTACGACGAGGAGGAGGACGACGAGGAGGAGGACTACGGCGGCGTCGTCGTCTCCCGGGGCCGGGACGGCGATCACGATGACTACCAGCTCAATGAGCTGATTGACGACGAGATCACCCTCGGCTGGTGGACCAGCCCGGACGGCACGAGCGGCGAGCCGATATCGCTGCACGTCCCCGACTCCGAGGTGTGTGCCACCACCCCGAGCGCGGACCTGGTGCCCTACCAGTCCGAATACGAGGGCTACATGGGCAACTACGGCAACACGCTGGACCGGTGGTACCGGCGGGCCGCGGTCGTGGCGTGGCCGCGGGACCGGGCGTTCGCGGCGCGCGCCGAAGCCGGGTCGCAGTGGGCGCTGTCGGAACTGGGCACCCGCATCGAGGCCGGAGATCTGGAAGGGGCACGTGCCGGAGCGGAGTCGCTCGCGCCGTTCTGGGGAAAGATCGGATCGCAGCCGGGCCTGCTGGGCACGGCGCTGCATGTGGCGGCGGGCATGGGCGCGGCCGAGACGGCGGCGATGCTGCTGGAGCCCTTCCGGGTGGAGACGGTAGCGCCGGAGCACGCGGGCGGGCTGGCGGCGGCCGGGCGGTACGGCGAGGAGTGGACGCGCGGGGTCATCGCCGGGTGGTTCGGGCCGAGGCACTACCTTGAGGCGGACCGATACGAGTGGGTGGAGAGGCTGCCGGGGCTGTGCGCGGCGCTGCGTGCTGCCGGGGGTCCGGAGGTGGCGCGGCTGCTGGCCGTCGGCGCATGGGGCTGGATGGGCGATCAGCTGCGGCTCTGGACCACCACCGCGCGGACCGAGATCCGGGAGCCGCGGCTGGAGATGCTGAGCTCGCCGCTGGTGCGGCTGCTGGAGGCGGCCGACGACGAGCTGCGGGACGAGATCGTGGCGGCGCTGGGCGGGTACGGGGACAACGTGCTGGGGTGCCTGATGCCGGCGCTGCGTTCGGCGGCTGCGCTGCCGGCGGACGCGCGGCGGGCGGCGGGGCTCGATGTGGTCGCGCGGGACTGCGGGCAGCGGCTCGGCGCGGTGATCGCCCGGCCGCTGCGTGACGAAGACGACTGGTCGATCGAATGGACCGGGTGCGGGTGCGACCTGTGTGGCACGCTGGGGACGTTTCTCGGTTCCCGGTCGCGGCGGATCTTCGAGTGGCCGCTGGCGACGGACGGGCGGCGGCACGTCCACAGCCAGATCGACTCGGCTGCGCTGCCGGTGCGGCACCAGACCCGGAGGCAGGGGCGGCCATACACGCTCGTGCTGACAAAGACCGGTGAGCTGTTCACCCGCGAGGAGGACGCGCGGCACAAGGACGTGACCGACCTGGCGTGGCTGACGTCGGCGTGGGGTGACGGTCCGCCGGGAACGTTTTTGACTTCCTTACTGCACTTCATAGAGCTGCGGTGATCCTCGCTCAGCAGGTGGACCGTGCCGATAGGCGCTTCAGCGCCGCCACGAGCGGCCGAGCGGATAACGCCGGGACTTGCGGGGAGGGCGGGAACCCCCCGGTCGACCAGGCGACATGATGGCGAGGTGCGCCCCTGGAAACGACGCCTGTCTGATGACGAGTGTTCTGTCCTGCTGGCCGAGTTGCTCCTTCGGCACCCTGAGCTGGCCGCCGAGGCAGAGGAGATCACGTCCACGCTGCTGGTGGTGGAAAACGAACAGGAATTCGGCGACGAGATCACGGCCAAACCGCGGGCGCTACGTGCCAACGGGCCGGTGTCCGTCGATGCGGGACGGGGACGGGTCCTGGATGTGCTCCAGCCGTACATCGATGACCTCAGCCGGCGGAAGGAACGCGGTGCCCGGCGGGCGGCCGCCGATATCGCGATCGCCGTGCTGTCTGGGTTGTACGGATGTCGCGAGGACACCGAGGAGGACATGCTGCTTGTCCGGATGGGCCTGCCTGGCGCGGCAGATGACCTTGCACGCATGGTGTACACGAAGCGGCAGATGACCTTGCACGCATGGTGTACACGAAGGTGAAGCCACTGCAACTCTCGTTGCCGTCGCTGGCGGACGAGTGCCCCGAGTGGGAATGGTACGAGGAGAGCTGAAACCCGTATCGCGGTCGTGGTGGGCAGGGTCATTGCCGTGGCGAGCCTTGCTCGCCGAGTTCGGAAAGGAGCGCGGCTCGCCTTTCCCCGAGGGCGGCGAACTGAGCATACAGCTGCTTCAGCTCGCGGTTGATCCGCGCCAGCTCGGTCCGCGTCTGCTGTTCCCGCAGGTAGCGCTCGCCATGTAGGGTCCTGGCGAGATCCTCGACCTCGCGGCGGAGCAGCCGCAGCCACGGGTTCCCGTGCATCGCGGCGGGCCGGTACTGTAGCTTGCCCGCGTCGATCGCCGCGAAGATCTCATCTTGCGTCAGGCCGTACTCCTGGCGAGCCGTCTTGTCGCTCAGCGTCGCGCCCTTGCGTCCCCATTCTCGATCGTGGAGGTCCATGTCCGGCCATTATCTACCGACGTACCCGCGCAGCACGTCGGTGTACTGCTGGCCGGCCGCGAGAGCCGGGTCGGCGAACAGGCGCGCAGCATCCCGTACTCGTTATAGAAGTTAAGCCCGCCGGTCTCGGCGTAGATCATGCCGATGGTGCCGGCGTCGGCGAGTTCAGGCGGGAACTCGAAGGCTGGCGCGTCCATGCCGGGGAGATTCCGCAGCCGACGCTGGCCGGGCTGCCGGGCGAGCGCGGCCTCCTGCCGGTGACGGTAGTAGGCGCTGAGCCGTTCCTCGGCCTCGCCGGGCGGGAGGACCAGCTCGTCGTCGCCGAAGAACTCCACGAACGCGGCCCTGTCCTCCCGCATCAGCGTCCAGGCTTGCTCGATTTTCTCGGGATTACGGCAGACCAGTTCGGGCTGTTTCGTCGCCACCGCGAGCGCGGCCTGCGCGATCTGCGCAGCGCCAGACTTGCGGTAGGCCGACATCGAGCCGGAGACCAGCCAGGCGCCTGGGACCGGGCAGATGGGCACGAGGCGGACGTGCACGAATCCGCCCTTGCGCAGCCGACGGAAAGCGGCCGGGCCCATGTTGGAGTACACGCGGTACTCCAGGTCATCGATCAGGTTCAGCAGGACGAGCGAGTCCCGGTCCTTGCGGCGGATCTCGAAGATCCCCTCCACCGGGTCGCGCCAGCCGCCAGCATCTCCCGGTCAGCCGCGGTCAGATCCGGCCGGCCGGCCACGAACTGGTCCAGCATGGTCTTGCCGTTCGGCAGGCGGTGCTGAAGCGCGAACCGGTCGATGACGCCGACCGCTTCACCCTCGCTCAGCTCCTGGCAGGGATCGGCGGCCTCGACCATGAACTGCTCCAGATGCCGTTCGAACCGCAGGCTGAGCGCGAAATCGACCAGGGCCCGCTTCAGTTCCGTGCTGCGCTCGGTAAGGGAGGCGAGCGACGGCTCGCCGCCACCGCAGTTCACGGCCCGAGGTGCCACTTCACTCCTCCGCCTCGCCGGGCCCGGCCAGCTTGCGGTTGACCTCGGCCAGGTCGAACGGCTCGGGTTCTCCGGGGTCGTCCTCGCACCAGTACTCCACCGGGGAGTCGCCCTTGTATGCCACGCAGACCGGGTAGTCCTGGTCACGGTCGCGCGTCACTACCTGCTCCAGCGCGATCTGGTGCTCCCAGCAGGCGCCGAGGTCATAGGTGTAGCCGATCTTCCCGCCCGGCGTCAGGACGTCCCGCACCCGGACAGCGTTGTCGTCCGCGGTCCCTTCCAGGCTCACGAACGGGTCGCTGTACTGTTTCTTTCCTGCCTGGAACAGGTGCAGGTGGTCGCCATCCCAGCCGAACAGCACCTGGATGACGTCGTGCAGGTCGCCGAGGGTGGCCATGACCGGCAGCCGCACCCGGCGCCAGATCGGCGGACGGGAGCCGGACAGCGAGACCTTCAGCTCGGCCACCTGGTCGATGCTGCACGGCGCGCCGGAGGCGGCGAACTCGGCCACCGCCTGCGAGAGTTCCGCGGCATCCGGGTGACCCGTGGCCCGCACCTCCGCGAGGCACGTGTCCAGGTCCGTCCCCGGCATGCTCTCCCAGACGCGGCTGAGCGCCTCATCCGGGCCCTTGTCCTGCAGCGCGGCAACCGCGGCCTCCACCGCCAGCCAATCCCAGTCAGCGTCGCCGGGTTCGGGACCCTGGCCCCAGGCGGCCAGCACCGCGCGGGCGTGCGGGCCCACGCGCGGCGCGGCCGTCAGCTCCCGCCAGGCAGGCAACGCGTCTTCGCCAAGTCTTTCGACCACGCCGACGGCCACGCCGCGCAGCAGCGGCGACATCCCCTCGGCGGCGGTGAGGATCTCCCGTGCCGCTTCGGCGGGCTGGCGCTCGGCCAGCCATCCCCACGCCACATGGCCCCGCTGTTCCTCATCGCCGAACCGGGCCACTTCGGCGATCATCTCGCTGGCCGGCAGGCTCGGGTCCGCCAGCCCGGGCAGGCCAGCCGCCAGATGCCCGGCCGCCCAGCAGCCCAGCGGGGTGATCAGCGGCCTGCCCGGGTCGTCGGCTACCGCGCCGAACTCGGCCAGCAGCGCGACCAGCCCGGCAAGCGGCGTTCCGGTTTCCAGGTCGTGATACCTGTCGGCCGCGTGCAACGGCTCCCAGGACGACTTGTCGTATCTGTCGCACAGGTCGCGCAGCGCCGCATGCACCGGCCCCCACAGGCCGCCGGTGCGAGGCTCGCCGTCCTCGCCGAGCACCGTGAGCAGCGCCATCGCCAGCAGGCGCACGCTGTCCTCGTCCTGCGGGTACGACTCCGCGGCGCACACCGCGCGCAAGGCCGCCAGCCATCCGGACAGCAGGTCCGCTTCGCCGGGCGGCCAGCGCTGCAGGGCGGGACCGGCGGTCACCCACCCGCCGCCGATCTGCAGCAGGCCGGTCGCGACCGCGACGCACCAGGGCCGGTGCAGCGCCGGGATGTCGGCCATAGTGCGCAGCCGGGGCGGCACGCCGACGCCGAGAGCCGCGCCCGCCGCAGGCACGTCGGCCTTGCGCAGCACCTGCCCGGCGGTAACCGCACGGCGGCCGGTCCCAATCCAGCGAGCCAGCGTGACGGCCCGGCCAACGACAACGCTTTCACGCGCGAGCGGCGCGGCGTCACGAAGCTCATCCTCGGAAGCTGCTATGTCCACATTAGGACCCTAGTGCGACCCGGCTGGCCGTGGCCGACAGCAAACCGCCGTGTCGCTGACTGAACAGATCGGCCTCCACGTACTGGGGCAGGTAGCCGGTCAGGCTGGGGCATTGCCGAGGTGCAGGGACGGAGGGATACTGCGCCAGCGATGCCGGCGATCTTCCGGGATGAGAGAAGACGGCGGCATGGGGAGCAGCCGGTGAGCTAGGCACCGGAGGAGTTGTCCAGGCGCGTTGCCCGTCTTGCGGTAACGCTGCGCACGGGAGCATCATCCGTGCGTGACCACCGGATCTACTGCCGACGGTGCCGGTGACGTTCCGCTCGCCTCGCCGGGGGCGCGGTGCACACGCGAGGAAGAGGAGGAGCTCGTCGCGGCGGTGCGAGCGGGCACAGACCTGGCCGTGATCGCCGAACGGCACGGGCGGACACTCGGCGGCATTACGTCTCGGCTGCTGAAGCTGATTCCCGCTGGTGAGGACATCCCCGTAGACGAGCGGCTCGGCTGGATCACGGCCAGGCTGGCCGACCCAGGCTTCGACCGGCGTACGCCGCTGGCCCAGCCTCGACTCGCCAGGCGGGACTCCGTGCCTCAGGTACTCCCCACCCTCCGATGCCGACGCGCTGTTCGCGACGATGCCGGGCGGCTCAGCGAGGCAGCCGAGGCCCGAATCCAAGGCCAAGCGCACGCTGTGCTTTGTTCATAACAGTCTGTAGGCCTTAGGAGACCACCGCGCAGTGCACCGCCTGCGGCTTCCGCTTCGACTGTCGCGAGTACACGGCCTATCTAACCGGCGGGAAACAGCACCGTGACTGACGATCGTCCGGCTATAGGATCGACAGGTGCTCGGCCCGAGCGCCATGAACAGCGGTCAGCGCAACCGACTGATCGAAGGTCGCAAAGCAGCCTCCATGTGCGACCGCCAGCGCCAAGAGGTATGCGTCCGTCACTTGCCGCGGGCCGAGCAGCCTCTCGCGCTCGATGACATGCTCGTTCAGCAGGCTGACCGAGCATGGCCAGAATTCGTGACTGCCGGAGCTGGTGGCCCGCGCCAGCCGTTCCACCGCTTGAGCCACCGGAACCGGACTTGGGTAGCGAGGCTGGCTGATAATCCGGACGAAACCGTTCTCGGTGATCGCGCAGGACGCCCACCCGGATCGGATCTCGCGCTCCAGCCAGCGCCTAGCCCGCTCGTGGTCGACGTGATCGCTATCCAGCAACGCGAGCAGCACGTTGATGTCTAGCAGCGCGCGGCTCACGCGACCTCTTCTTCCCGGAGCTGGTCGATCAGGTCGTTCGAGACTGCTGGGCCGCGGTGCGGAAACGGCTCGAAGCCAAGGAACGGCTCGGGCGTCACCTCTGCTTCAGCGCGATACTGACCGGTCAGTGCCTGGCGCGCGAGATCAGACAGCACCTCGCCGATACTGCGCCGCTCCCGCTTGGCCCGCTCCTTGACGGCGAGGAGGACGTCATCATCGAGTGACAGTGTGGTGCGCATGCATCTGATGCTAACACATCACCGCTTGGCCAGGCCGTGCTGGCCTGGTGCACGGAGGTCAACGGGCGGTGCACAGCCAGATCTGCACGGTGCCACCGAGCGGCCGGTGACGGAGGGGGAGCCTTTCGGCCCGCTGCCGTCGCTGCGGCCAGCACGGGCAAGCTGGGACGGCGCAAAGTCGACCGGCTGTCCTGCGTGCGGTTTGGCTCGGCCGCTATTGCCGTTCTTGATCTTGCCGGCTCCTACCAGGCGCCCTGGTGCGCACTCGCCGTGCTGGCCCGGCGCGGCGCCCGGCGTCACTATCTACCGCGCGGCGTTTGAGGCCGACTGCGGTCCCGCAGACCGCTCCCAGATCGCCCCCGCATCCAGCCGCAGCACCAGGCCTCACCAGCGCAACCTTACCCGCCAGCCCTGCGCTCCGCGACGTCGTCAGATTGCACCCCGGAAACTTCTCCGCATATTCTCCGCGCAACGCCGGCGCACCGGCAAACGGGCACCGCGTCCACAGCGCTGACCAGGCAAAACGTGTCTCCTGTCGGCCAGCCGACCGTGTGACGCATCGCTCCCGATATCTCGGAAACGAGCACCTCAGTAACAGGGTCTGACCTG
>Ga0116224_10001892_pt1 | contig 12731 bp, 13 predicted proteins | sample Sb_taG_9_FD_89699 | JGI IMG/M metagenome (GOLD analysis project Ga0116224, IMG submission 89699) | Peat soil microbial communities from Weissenstadt, Germany - Sb_50d_b_LC metaG | ecosystem: Environmental > Terrestrial > Soil > Wetlands > Peat | place: Germany: Weissenstadt | collected 2010-09-21 | reverse complement strand
CTGGCGCATGATCTCATTGGTGCCGATGCCGTCTGTGCTCAACAGCACGATCGCGGCCCGCCAGACATGCTTATGCGGCGCATTGCGATCCCGTACGAGCGCCTCCAGACGGCGGCGATCCCCCGGGCATGAGAGTAATGGAAATTCCAGTTCGCATGCGCCAGACTCGCATGCGTCGAATCCGGTGGGAATCCTCTTCGGGATTCAAATGTCAGATTTGATCCACTAGTTAGGGTCAAGGGACGCTCACTTGGCCTTCAGGGGCTGGCGCAAGGCTCAGCGCGGATCAGTCCCGCCTCGGGCTGTAGACTCCGGTCGCCGGGTCGCGCTCCAAACGCACGATGCCTTCCGCGTCGCGCTGCTCCATGGCTTGCCGCGCGCGGGCGAGCTCAGCGGCAATGCGCTGGCGTTCCTCGCGATACCAACGCCTGGCGAGGAGGACGCCGGCGCCGGCCGCGAGCAGGATGAAAAGTTGCGGCATGGCCTAAAATCCAAAGCGCGACCAGAGCGCACGCGCCTCGATAGCAGAAATGACATCGGCCGCAAGCCCGTTCGGCGTGAAGCCAAATTCGAACCCGCCGTCTCGCAAGGCGACGCTCCGTTTGCGGCGCAGCCAGCTGGTGGAAGGCGCGACCAGCCTAAAGCGGACCTCCTCTCCATAAAGCTCGCGCATCTTGGAGCGGAGGTCGGTCAGGCCGTCGATTAGGCCGAGCTCGAGCGCCTTCTTGCCGGACCAGAACTCCCCGGTGAACAGGCTCTCACCCGCCCCCTCGATGCGGGAGCCCCGCCGCGCCTTGACGAGCGCGATGAATTCCGCGTGCACGTCGCGCTGAATGGCCTTCACCCGCTCCACGTCGTCGGGCTTCTCGGGCAGGAACGGGTCGAGCGTGGTCTTGTTCGCGCCCGCTGTATAGACGCGCCGCTCCACGCCAAGCTTGTTGATCAGCTCATGCACCCCGAAGGTGGCGGTGACCACGCCGATCGAGCCGACGATGGAGCTTGCATCGGCGTAGATCTCATCGCCGGCAAGGGCGAGCAGATAGCCCCCGGAGGCGGCGACGTCCTCGGCGAAGACATAGACCCTCAAATTCTTCTCCTCGGCGAGCGCGCGGATGCGCTTGTAGATGAGCACCGACTGCACCGCTGACCCGCCGGGTGAGTTGATCTGAATGGCGACCGCCTTGGCCCCCCGCATGGAGAAGGCCCGTTCTATGGCGGCAGCGGTGGTCGACAGCGCGAGGCCTGGCCTGAGCGGCGTCATCATGCCGATTGCGCCGCTGAACCGGAGCACCGGAACGAGCGCGCCTCGCCCGGTCCAGGCCGCGGGCAGCAAGCCGCCGAGCCGCTCCAGCACCGAGGGCCCAACCTCGTCCGTCTGATTTTCCATGCTGCTCAGCCTACAGACACAAACGGTCAAATCAAGGCGGGAGGCGAAATCTGTAGAGACAAGATGCCCGCGGCTCTAAGCTTTGCTTAACGCAGTCTTCGCTCTCGCCATCAAGCTGGCGGGATTATTTGTTATATTGAATATTGAGGCGGACCAGTTAACCCCAGCGCGGTGCTTTGTCGCTGGCGCCGGTCGAGCAACCCCTCAGGAGGACATCAGATGAAGAGGCTTGCAACGATGCTGATTGCGGCGTGCACCCTTGCGCTTGCGCTCGTCGCAATCTCCCCAGACCAAGCGTCCGCCGGGTGGCGACGCTGGGCTGGCTGGGGTTACTACGGTCCCGGCGTCGGGGTCTATGTCGGACCCCGCTACGGCTATTACGGATACGGCTATCGTCCCTACTATTATGGCGGCTATTACCCCTACGCCTATTATCCCTATTGGCGGCGCGGCTGGGGCTATTAGGCGAAAGATGCTCTCAGTTGAGCGGTTTCCAAAGGGCCATTCTTGGCGGTGGGGATGGCCCTTTGGCTTGGCCCGCGAAGCCGCCGGCAAGCCGTGAACGCCATGAACGGCGCCCTCAGCTTCGGTTCAGCCGTTCCAGCTAAAGCGGCATCATGAGCGAGGGAGAGCCCAGAGCCCTGCCCTCCGCTCGAAGCCCAACCAGACGCTTCGGATGGCGTCTCTAGCTGGAGGTTGACCCCGATGTTCAAGCGGACCCTGATCGCCGCCGCCCTTTTCCGCTCTTGCGCTCGGCGCTTCGCAGGCTGAGGCCCATGGTTATGGCTTTGGCTACGGCTACAATAACGGTTACGGCTACGGCTATCACCACTCCTACTATCAGCCGAGCTGCTACTCCCAATCCCGTCCCGTGACCATCCAGGTTTGGGACGACTATTCCTGCGAATACGTCCTTAAGACCGTCTATCGCGACTACCAGGTCTGCGACTAGCCGACCCTGGGAGGCCCGAGCCACCCTCACGCTCGGGCCAATCGAGGGCTGCTGCCTTAACCCCCAGGCGGCAGCCCTTCGTTTTGCCGCTATTCGCTAAAGCTCCAGGGCCTCGCCTGTCCTCAAGACCGCTTCGGCCTTTGCCGTGTAGCCGCCATCCGCCTCGTGCAGCACGAGACCGGGCAGAAGCGAAACCCCGGCGCGGCTTCCTTTCAGCGCCTGGACGATGATGCGTGTGGCGGGCTGGCCGGCTTTCGGGAACAGCGGAAAGACGGTCGTGGCGCCGAATCGGCGGTCGAGGAGCGGCAGCAACTCCGGCAAGGCCTGAGGCTGGTGGACCAGCGTCAGCAGCCCCTTTGGCGCGGCCATGGTAGTGAGGAAGCGAACCCAGGCGGCAAGCGCCCCCTCTTGCATCACATGGGCGGCGGCCCGCGCCTGATCGGGGCCTGGCCGGACGGTGCGCTCGCGATAATAGGGCGGATTGGCCATCACCTGGTCGTAACCCTCTCGCTTGAGGCCCTTGGCCAAGAGCGCCTCCGCCGGCGAGGTGACATCGGCGTTGACGACCTTGAATCTCGCAGCAAGGCCGTTCCGCGCGGCATTGGCCTCGGCGAGCCCACAGAGCCCTGCATCGATCTCGACGGCGGTCACGTGAAGTCGAGGGAAGCGGGCGGCGAGACACAACCCGGCGACGCCGACGCCCGCGCCCGCATCGAGCACGCGGCTCCCCTCGCGCGCCGGAACCGCGGCCTGAAGCCACACCGTGTCGCTCCCGGCCCTGTGTCCCTCCTTGGGCTGCGACACGGTGATGCGGCCGCCGAGGAAGTCGTCCAGCGACGTCTGGGGGGCACTCCCGCCCGGGCCGCCCGATCGCTCAGTTTTTGTCTTCATTGACAATGACATGGCCGATCCCGGCGCCGGTGAGAATGCGGCGCGCGCGCGCCATGCCGTCGCTTTCCACGAGAACGCGGCGGGGCAGCGCGCCGATCGAGCCCTCTAGCACGCTCATATTCGCGTCGGCGACGATGAAGCCGATGCCCTCTTCCTCGAGCAACGCGCTCACATAGGAGATCAGCACCGCGTCGTTTGACCGCAGCAGTTCTTTCATGCCCAAAAACCCTATGCGGAGCGCCTTGACCTTGAAGCTGGCGCACCGACAATATTCCCCGCTAAGTCAATCGCATCTTAAGCGCAGCCGCTTTGGGAGAAGTTCCTTGGGAGTAGTCGTCCAGTTATCCGGTGCACGCGATCCGAGAGCGAGCCTTGCGCCGCTGTTAGCGCTTGTCGAGGAGGATATGGGGCATGTCAACCGTATCATCCTCGACCGTGCCCGCTCCCATGTGGAGCTGATCCCCGAGCTTGCCCGTCACCTGATCGATTCCGGCGGCAAGCGCCTCCGGCCGATGCTCACCATCGCCGCGGCGAAGCTCTGCGGCTATGGCGGCGACGGCCATGTGCGGCTCGCGGCGAGCGTGGAGTTCATGCACACGGCCACGCTGCTCCATGACGACGTGGTCGACGAGAGCGATCTCAGGCGCGGCAAGACCGCGGCGCGGATTCTTTGGGGCAACGAGGCGAGCGTGCTCGTGGGCGACTTCTTGCTGGGGCAGGCCTTCAAGATGATGGTAGATGTGGGCTCGCTCGGCGCTCTTCGCATCCTGTCCGACGCGGCGGCGGTGATCGCCGAAGGCGAGGTGATGCAACTCATCACCGCCAAGAACACCGAGACGACCGAGGACGATTATCTGGCGGTGATCGACGCCAAGACCGCGGCTTTGTTCGCGGCGGCGGCGGAGGTGGGCGCCGTCATTGCCAACCGGCCGAGATCTGAAGCCGCGGGGCTTAGATCCTATGGCCGCAATCTCGGGCTTGCGTTTCAGCTCGTCGACGATGCGCTCGACTATTCGGGGGAGTCGTCCATGCTCGGCAAGAGCGTCGGCGACGATTTCCGCGAGGGCAAGATCACGCTTCCCGTCGTGCTCTGCTACCGGCGCGGCAATGAGCGCGAGCGGGGCTTCTGGCAGCGCACGTTGCGGGAGGGCGCGATCCGCGAGGAGGATCTCCTGGAAGCCATGGCGCTGATGCAGAAGCACAATGCCTTGAGCGACACCATGGAGCGGGCTCGCCATTACGGCGCCATCGCCCGTGACGCGCTGGCCATCTTCCCCGAAGGAGACGCCAAGGGCGCGCTGCTGCAGGCCATCGAATTTTCGGTCGAGCGTCCGTTCTAAAGCCTGATCCCGGGTTATGCAGCTTCGCAAAGCGCGCTTGCCGCCACCCACCAGGCGGGATGTGAGGCGGCGAGCCGGCGAGCGGCATGCTCAGCCTCCCCGGTTTGGGCGAACAGCGCAAAACAGGTCGGCCCGCTGCCCGACAGCCTGACGAGACGCGCCCCCTTGCAGCGCCGGAGCGCGTCCAGCACCTCGCCAATCTCAGGGACAAGCCTTAGCGCGTGCCCCTCGAGATCGTTGCCGCGGGCGCTCGCATAATCGATCAGCCGCTCGAAGCTCAAGTCGAAGTCCGGCGCCTCGCTCGCGGTGCGCGGGGAGGGAGACAAGGCGGCCGGGTTGAGCGCGCCATACACGCTTGCGGTGGCAAGCTTCAGCCCTGGATTGACGAGCACCACGCCGCAAGCGGGCACGTTGCGCAAGGGATGCACCCTCTCGCCGCGTCCGGTCATGAGGGCCGGCCGGCTTTCTAGGCAGACGGTGACGTCGGAGCCGAGCTTGGCGGCAATCGAGGATATGACCCCTTCGGTTAGCGCGTCGGGATTGGCCTGCGCAAGCAGCCGCAAGGCGGCAGCCGCATCGGCGGAGCCGCCGCCGAGCCCCGCGGCGACCGGCAGGGTCTTGACCAAGCTGAAGCGGCCGAGCTCGATGCTGGGAACCATGGCCTTGGCGGCTTCGGCCGCCGCGATGATGAGATTGACCCCTTCTAGCGCCGCGGCCATCGGGCCCTCGACCTTGAGCGCAAGCTCTTGCCCAGGGTCAAGCTCGACGCCATCGCCGAGCTCCGCGAAGGCGACGAGGCTCCGAAGCTCGTGATAGCCGTCGGCGCGGCGCCCGAGCACCTCCAAGGTAACGTTGAGCTTGGCCTTCGCCGTCTCGCGGAGCGCCATCACGGCGAAGCTCCACAAGCCCAATCGCGGCAGGCTATTCGGCGACCTTCTGACGCGGCGGCACGGCCCGGTTGGCCGCCTTGGTCTCCAGGCTGTCGGGAAGGCCCGATTTCAGCTTGTGCTCGATTTCCGCCACGAGGTCGCTGTCCGGCTTCAACGAGAGAACCTGCTGCCATTGGTATTTCGCCTCGAGCGTGCGCCCGATACGCCAATAGGCGTCGCCGAGATGGTCGTTGATGACGGGATCGTCTGGCTTGAGCTCGACGGCGCGCTCGAGTTGCTCGACCGCGGATGGGATGTTGCCGAGCCTGTAATAGGCCCAACCGAGACTGTCGACGTAATAGCCGTCGTCGGGCTTGAGCTTCACCGCCTTGCGGATGTAGTCCATCGCCGTTTTGAGATTCTGGCTCTGGTCGACCCAGGTGTAGCCGAGATAGTTGAGCACGGGGGACTCGTCGGGCGAAAGCTCGAGCGCCCGCTTCAAATCCGCCTCGGCGGCGGGCCAGTCCTTCAGCCGCTCACTGGACACGCCGCGGGCGTAATAGAGCGTCCAATTGTCCTTGGTCGGCTTTTCGATCAGCGCAATGGCGCGGCTATAATAGTCGCGCGCCTCGGCGTAGCGCTCGTGGGAGCGCAGGATGTTGCCGAGCGCGTCCAGGGGCCGAATGTCCTTGGGGTACTTGGCGACGATCTTTTCCAGCAGCGCCTTGGCGTCATCGACCCGGTCGAGCGCGTTCAGCGCGAAGGCCTTCTGAATCTGGACGTTCAGCCAAAGGGGCGAGTCCTCTTTGATGGTGTCGAAGGCCGCAAGCTCGAGGTCATATTTCTTGGCGCCGTCATAAGCCTCGGCCAACGCCACCTGCGCGAGCGGGAAATCCGGCTTAATGTACAGCGCGAACTGCAGAAAGATGATGCCCATGTCGAGGCCGCCCTCGCCGGCGAGCGCGTCGCCGATGCCATAGAAAACCTCCGCGAGGCCATCATTGGGTGAGGTCACGAGCAATGGCGGGGTCTTGCCCGCGTCTATGTCGTTGAGCAGCGCTACAGACAAGGGATGGCTCGCCGACTTTGCGATGTGGGTCCTAAGCGTCTGCCGCGCGAGCTTGCGGTTGTTCTCGTTCACGGCATGCCGCGCATAGGCGTCGGCCACTCTTAAGGTCGCGGGGTTCTTCTTGAAGGCCTGGGCAAAGGCGATGCGCGCAATATCGTGCCTGCCGCCGAGATCGGCGATCAGGGCGCGATGATAGCGCTGATAGAACTGCGCCCAGTCGGCATCGCTCAAGGAGTCGAGCGTGGCCAAGGCCTCGTCGGTCTTGCCGCTCGCTTGCTGCACCCAGGCCCGGGCCAGGATTGAGGTCAGATCGGCGATTGGACCCTGGCGTGCTGCGGCGAAATGCTCGTCGGCTTCCTGGTAGTTGCCGCGCTTGAAGGCATCGCAGCCCAAAAGGAACTGCGCGATGCGGTGCGACGGCTCGATCTTGACGAGATCGCGGGCGAGCTCGATGGCGCGATCCCAATGGGCCGCGGCTGTTTCGAGCAGAAAGGTCTGTTCGAGGATCAGCTCATTGGAGGGGTCGTCGGCCAGGGCCTTGGAATAGAAATCCGCCGCGGCAACGGTATCGTGATCGCCACGGGCCACACGGCCCGAGAGATAGTTGCCAAGCAGGGTGCCGGGGCTCGGATGCTCCGGCTCGTTCGAAGCCACCTCAGAATAGGCCGCGGGAGCGGCGAGAAGGGCTAGAAGAAGGCAAGACCTCCGCGCCCATTTGCGGAAGACTGCGTTGTCGATTGTCGGCATTTTCATGCGGCTTGCCCTAACACTGCGGCTCTCAACGCCCCCATGGAAGGATTAAGCGTTTTCGCCCCGTCTGCAACCCAAAAGCTTCCTTGGCGCCTAAAGGCGGCGCGTTTGTGACCGCCTCCCGCGACAAGCTTACGCGGCAATTCACATGTTTACGTAATTGGGCCCGTCGCCGCCTTCGGGGGGCACCCAGTTGATATTCTGCGCCGGGTCCTTGACGTCGCAGGTCTTGCAGTGGACGCAGTTCTGCGCGTTGATCTGGAAGCGCAAACTGCCGCCCTCTTCCACCACCTCATAGACCTGCGCCGGACAATAGCGCTGCGCGGGCTCCGCATAGTCGGGCAGATTATGCTCGATCGGCACGCTGGGATCGGTCAGCACGAGATGCACCGGCTGGTTCTCGGCGTGATTGGTCCCCGACAGGAACACCGAGGAGAGAATGTCGAAGCTGAGCACGCCGTCGGGCTTCGGATAGTCGATCGGCTTTGACTTGGCCGCCTTCTGTAAGCTCGCATAATCGGGCTTGGCGTGCTTCAGCGTATGGGTGAGAAACGGGAACAGCGTGTTCAGCCACATATCGATGCCGCCGAGCATCACGCCGAGACGCGTGCCGAGGCGCGACCAGAGCGGCTTCACATTGCGCACGCGCTTGAGCTCCTTTGTCATCGAGCTTGCGCCCACGCTTTCGGGGTAGGCGTCGAGCACGTCCCGCGACCGGCCGGCGTCAAGCGCCGCGAACGCCGCTTCCGCCGCCATCATGCCGCTCAGCATGGCGTTGTGGCTCCCCTTGATGCGCGGCACGTTCATGAAGCCCGCGGCACAGCCGATCAGCGCTCCGCCCGGAAAGGCGAGGCGGGGGATCGCCTGCCAGCCACCTTCGGTAAGTGCGCGGGCGCCATAGGCAATGCGCCTGCCGCCTTCGAGATGCGCGGCGATGCGGGGATGCGTTTTGGCGCGCTGAAATTCCTTGTAGGGGTTCAGATAGGGGTTGGCGTAGTCGAGATGCACGACGAAGCCGACCGACACGAGGTTCTCGCCGAAATGGTAGAGAAACGAGCCGCCGCCGGTCGCGTCGTCGAGCGGCCAGCCCATGGTGTGCTGCACCAAGCCCGGCCGATGCTTCGCTTTCGGGATCTCCCACAGCTCCTTGAGGCCGATGCCGAATTTCTGCGGGCCGCTCTCGGAATCGAGGCTGAGGCGCTTGATCAGCCGCTTGGTAAGTGAGCCGCGTGCACCTTCGGCGACCAGCGTATATTTGCCGAGAAGCGCGATCCCGGGGGTATAGCCGTCCTTATGCGTCCCGTCCCGCGCCACCCCCATGTCGGCGGTGATGACGCCCTCGACCTCACCCTTCGGTCCGATGATCGCCTCGGTCACGGCGATGCCGGGATAGATTTCGACGCCCAAACCCTCCGCCTGCTCGGCAAGCCAACGGCATAGGCTGCCGAGACTGCCGATATAGCAGCCATGATTGCTCATGAGCGGCGGCATCAGCATCGAGGGGAGGGGCAGGCCGCCCGTCTCCGTGAGATAATAGAAGCGGTCTTCGCTCACTTCCGTCTCGAGCGGCGAGCCTTGCTCGCGCCAATCCGACAAGAGGCGGTCGAGCGCCACCGGATCGATCACGGCGCCGGATAGGATGTGGGCGCCCACCTGGGAGCCCTTTTCCAGCACCACCACGGAGAGGTCTTTGCCGCTCTCGGCCGCGAGTTGCTTGAGCCGAATCGCGGCGGCGAGGCCCGCGGGCCCGGCGCCGACGATGACGACGTCGAACTCCATGGTCTCGCGTTCGGTCACGTCGGTCAAAGGCTTTTCTCCAGGTCGGGACTTGCGGCGAAGGGTTTTAGGTCATTCCCGCGAAAGCGGGAATCCAGTATTCCCTATGGCCGGCGGCTCATTCGAGAGGCTTCGAGATAGTGGATTGCCCGGTCGAGCCGGGCAATGACAAATCGGGAAAGCCCGGAAATGCCGAATATGGGGTCGCTGAGAAGGACTTGCATGGTGGCAGCGGAGGACAAGGCAGCCCGCACGCTCCTCGCCTGGTATGAGGCGATGGGCGCCGACGAGGCGATAGGCGAGGTGCCGCTCGACTGCTTTGCCGGCGAGAGGCTTCAAGCAACGCAGGCGCGGGCGGCGCCCGCGCGCAAGAGCGTCACGAGCACCCCGCGCCTCGATGCGGGCAACCAAGCGAGCATGCCGGCGGCGCGAGCGCTCGGCGGGCAGGCCACGACGCTCGTCGAGCTTGAGGCGCTCCTCGCCCAATTCGACGGCTGCTCGCTCAAGCGCACGGCAAAGAGCCTGTGCTTCGCGCGCGGCAGCGAGCGGGCTCACGTCATGCTGATCGGCGAGGCGCCGGGCCGCGACGAGGATTTGCAAGGCAAGCCCTTTGTCGGGCGCGCCGGCCAGCTGCTCGACCGCATGCTCGCCGCGATCGGGCTCAGCGAGAATGAGGTCTACATCACCAACACCGTCTATTGGCGCCCGCCCGGCAACCGCACGCCGACGCCCGAGGAGATCGAGGCCTGCGCGCCGTTCCTCGCCCGCCAGATCGAGTTGCTGTCGCCGAAGCTCCTGGTGCTGCTTGGCGGCGCCGCAGCGAAGAACATTCTAGGGGTGAGCGAGGGCATCATGCGGCTCCGGGGCAAATGGCTGACCTACATTTCCGCGGGCCGCGACCTGCCCGCGCTCGCCACGCTGCATCCGGCCTATCTGCTGCGCAACCCGGCGGCCAAGCGCTTCGCCTGGCGCGACCTGCTCCTGCTCAAGGCGGCGCTCGACGCCTAGACCAGCATTGTCATCGCCGGGCTTGACCGGGCACAGCAAGAATGGACGTGGAAGGAACGCCATGAGCCGCATCGACGAGAGCCTCCCCTTCATCCCCTTACGCATCGCCGTGCTCACGGTGTCCGACACGCGCAACGCGAAGACCGATAAATCGGGCGCTCTGCTCGCTTCCATGATCGAGCAGGCCGGCCACGAAGTCGCCGGGCAGGCGATCGTGTCGGACGACGCTAAGAAAATCCGCAAGCACGTCAAGCAATGGATCAAGGACCCGGAGGTCGATGTGGTGATCACCACGGGCGGCACGGGCTTCGCCCCGCGCGACGTGACGCCGGAGGCGGTCAAGCCGCTGTTCGAGAAGGAGATCGACGGCTTCTCCGCCCTGTTCCACATGCTGAGCTACCAGACCATCGGCACCTCGACGGTGCAGTCCAGGGCCTGCGGAGGGCAGGCTGGCGGCACCTTCATTTTCTGTCTGCCGGGATCGCCCGGGGCGTGCAAGGACGGCTGGAACGGCATCCTCAAACTTCAGCTCGACAACCGCCACCGTCCCTGCAGCTTCATCGAGGTGATACCCCGCCTGCAGGAGCACGGCCAAGTGAAGGCGAAGTCCTGATCACCTCTTAGCGCCCCGAGCGGGAGGGAATGAGGCGCTGCCACTGTCCACGGAGCTGGCGGTAAGCGTGCTCGCTATCGACGTCGCTCAGCATCGCGGCGAAGGCCACGCGGCGTCCTTCGAGATTGGCAAGCGTATTGGCAAGGGAGTGCGGGCTCGACCAGCGCACCCGGGCAAAGGGCGCAAGCAGCCGCGGACTGCGCCGCAAGCCTACCAGCCAGTAGCCGCCGTCGGCCGCGGGGCCGAACACCGCATCGGCATTGCCAAGGAGCCGGAAGGCGTTGGCGATCTCGCGCGGACCGATGGCCGGAATGTCGCTGCCGACGATGATCGCAGGACCGGGCGGCAGCGCTTGGAAGAGTCGCTGCATGCGTGTCCCGAGATCGCCGCTGCCTTGCGGCAAGCGTCCGATCCTTCCTGGCCGAGCCGCGCGTGACCAGAGCGCTGCCGTCAAGTCGGTGTCGGGCGCAATCGCGAGCAAAGTGCGCCAGCGCGTGTCTCCCCCGAGCCGGAGCAGAATATGGGCGAGACAAGTGCGAGCGAAGCTCGTGGCGGCCGTGTCGCCGATGCTTCGCGCGAGCCTCCGCTTGACCCGTCCCGCCCGCGGGCTCTTGGCCATGATGATGAGGCGTGGCGCGAAGGCGGCGCGGGCGATCCGGCGCGTCCGCTCGTGAAAGCGAAATCGCTTTAGTTCGGATAGCGATTTCGCGCTCAATTTCGTCTTGACGCATGACCTTGTCCGAAAAGTCTGCAACTTTTCGGGATCATGCTCTAGCCATAGAGGCGCACAAGCACGCGCGGCGGCACGCGAAGATAGTAGAGGGCGATGCAGCAGAAATTGCGCAAGGAGCGCGCGACATAGCCTTCGCTGCGGTAGCGGGCTCCGCTCGTCAGCGCGCGCGATTGCAGCATCACGCGTTGGTGGCGTTTCAGCCGCCGCACGAGATCCACATCCTCCATGAGCGGCATCGGCCGGAAGCCACCAAGCTCGGCATAGAGCTTCCGCGAGATGAGCAGGCCCTGATCGCCATAGGGAAGCACGAGCAGCAGGCATCGCATGGCGACCAGCCATTCCATCAGGCGCGGCATGAAGCCGTCGTCGTCGAGCGCGAAGCGAAACGCCGCGGCGGCGGGGGCGCGCCGTCCCGTTGCCACCCGCTCCATGAAGCTGTCCGCCTCCTCTGCCCAGCCTGGCTCGAGCACCGTGTCGGCATGCAGGAAAAGAAGCCAATCGCCGCGGGCGGCGGCCGCACCGGCATGGAGCTGGCTGCCTCTGCCGCGTTTGGCGCGCACGAGCTGCGTCCCCGCCGCCTCGCCGATGGCAATCGTCTCGTCGGTCGAGCCGCCATCGGCGATGATTGCCTCCATCACCACGCCGTCGACCACCGCCGGCACGAGCGCGGCGAGCGTAGGGCCGAGCGTCGCTTCGGCGTTGAAGGTGGGGATAACTACGGAAATCATGCGGCGGACTATAGCGTCTGGGCGGCGTCCAGCAATTGCTCGCTTTCGATCTCCCACGATGTTCTTGATTTGTTCTTAATCAGCCTCTATATGGGGGCATGTCCGTCGCCCTCAGAAACTCCGCGGAGTTCGACAACGCCCCGCTTGAGATGGGGGGCGTTGCGCGCGCGCGGCTCAATGGCCGCGGAGCGGTGACCAACCGCTCCGGCCGCTACGAGCCGATCGCCTACGAGCCCGTCGACGATGGCTGGGAGTCCCTTGCGGAGCTCGAAGCGCTCGCGACCGAGGTGCAGGAGGTGCCGGCGCGGCGCATCATCACCAGGAATTCTTCTCCCGACATCGGCTTCGACCGCTCGATCAATCCCTATCGCGGTTGCGAGCATGGCTGCATCTATTGCTTCGCCCGTCCGACCCACGCCTTTCTCGGGCTGTCCCCCGGGCTCGATTTCGAGACCAAGCTGTTCGCCAAGACGAATGCCGCCGCGGCGCTTGAGCGGGAGCTGGCCGAGCCCTCTTATCGCCCCCGCACCATCGCCATCGGCACCAATACCGACCCCTATCAGCCCATCGAGCGCCGCTACCGCATCATGCGCCGCATTCTCGAGGTACTCTCCG
>Ga0116224_10001890_pt1 | contig 12735 bp, 8 predicted proteins | sample Sb_taG_9_FD_89699 | JGI IMG/M metagenome (GOLD analysis project Ga0116224, IMG submission 89699) | Peat soil microbial communities from Weissenstadt, Germany - Sb_50d_b_LC metaG | ecosystem: Environmental > Terrestrial > Soil > Wetlands > Peat | place: Germany: Weissenstadt | collected 2010-09-21 | reverse complement strand
TACGGGGTAGCCGCGCAGCGCTCGTAGCCTGGCGAGCAGCGCGCTCTGGCCGCCGAGCAGCTGTCCCGCCTCCCGGTGGAGCGCGTTCAATGGCGGCGGGGAGCCGGCGAGCTCGGCCTGCGTCTGCAGCGCGCCTGATGGTTGGTTGGGCCGGGTCAGCGCGCCACGGACCTCCTGGACCAGTGCACGGGTTGCCAGCCAGCCCGAGGTCGAGATGTCGTGGTACCAGAGAATCCTGCCCGTGGCTGACACGAGCACGAACCAGGGCTCGTCCTGCACGCCGTAGCCGTCGGCGACCCGACCGGTGCTGTCGATCGCGACCGGGTAGGAGAGCGGGCGGTCCAGCGTGCCCAGGAACCGCGGGAAGGCGGCCGGCGCCGGCTCGACGCTGGCTTCGTCGACCGCGACCAGCTTGGGCAGCCCCCGTGCCGCCGCGGTCGCCTCGTACCGACCGAGCAGGTCGAGCTGTGCCGCTAGGTCGGTGACCTGCGTATCCCACGTGGCGAAGAACACGAGCAGGCGGGGCGAGCCCGGCCCGAGCTGGACCGCTCCGCCGCCCGCGCGCGGCAGCGCGACGCGCGCGCGCGGGTAGATGACCGGGATCTGGGCATAGGAGAGCCGCGAGTGCACGCGCGGGTGGCCGGGCAGCAGGCTCGACGCCTCACGGGCGAGCAGCTGCGCCTGCTGACCGACGCTCGCGTAGGACATCTGCGTCAGGTACACCTTGTCGAACTGCCCAGTGGGCGTGATCATGAACAGGGCCGGGGTGTGGTCGACCTGGCCGTGTTCGATCGCGACCGCGACGTGATACTCCGTCCAGACCAGCTTCAGCTCCGGCAGTCCGCCGGTCAGGAAGTGCCAAGCGTGAACCATGCCGTGCAGCTCGGAGTAGGTCCGCACGTCTCCGATCGAGATCGCCGTCGGGTTCGCGTCGACCCCGAGCAGGGCGACACGTGACCCGGCCTGACCCAGCAGGCGCTGGGCGGCGACCATCGCCGTGGTGGTAAGCGGGCAGATCGTCGTGCACTCGGAGTCGTTGAAGGCCAGGATCACGACCCGGCCGCGGAAGGAGTGCAGTGACACGCGCGCACCGAACTGGTCGACGAGGGTGAAATCGGGCGCCTGACCGGAGAGCGGCGTGCCCGGATCGAGGCTGAGCGTGAAAGCCGGGGGCGGTGATGACCGTCTGCTTGATCCAAACACGAGCGTCGCCGCGACCACCAACACGAGCATGACGGGTAACCCGAGCCAGCGCGCGCGCGGGCGGACCGGCGTGCTCATGCCCGCTGATCGGCGCCGCGATCCAGTGGGGCGGTCCCGAGCCGGCCGGCGTTCGCGCTCGCCGCCTCGTACTCACCCCACCACCGGTGCGCCAGCGCCGCAATCGCGATGGCGAACGGCATATCTCCGGCGGTCCACATGAACCCGGCCCCGAGTTGCTGGTCGGACAGCGCGGAGATGCCGCCCGGGCGGTGGGCAAGCATTGCGTACGGGCTGTATAGCGGGTGCTGCGCGAAGGCGAGGTACATGGACAGGCCGATGTTGCAGACGGTCGTGGCGGCGAGGTAGCCGATCCGCTGAGGGATGGGCATCCGCGGCCGCGCCGGTGCCAGCGCCATCACCTGAGCCCAGAACAGGATCCCAAAAGCCAGGAACATTGCGTGTTCGAGCACGTGTACGTAGAGGTTGCGGAGCGTCAGGTCGTAGAGCCCGGGCGTGTGCCATGCCACCAGACTGAGGTTGAACGCCAGCCACGCGCCGACCGGGGTCGCGAGCCCTCTGAACGCGGCGCGCAGTGGAGCCACCCAGTGGGCATGAGCCAGCGTCCCGGCGACCGCTCGGCGCAGGCCGAGCGGGAGCGGGCGCCAGATCGACATCCACGGCTGCCCGAGCACGATCAAGGGTGCCGCGACGACGAGCAGGAGCAGGTGCTGAATCATGTGGACCCAGAAGAGCTTGTCGGCCAGTGAGTCGATCGGCGACTGCAGGGCCACTAGAACCGTCAGCAGCCCGGCGTAGAAAGTCAGCGCGCGCCTTCGGTCTCGCCGGCTGCGCGGCCGACCCGTGATCACCGCTGCCTGGCGCTCGCCGAGAATGTGCAGGCCGAACGCAAGCGCCGTCAACACCGTGGGGAGACTGTCGACCAACGCTCTAAACGCCTCCGCGCTCCACGCTGAGCGCCCGCGAGCTCACTTGACGGCCAGCGTCAGCACCATTACGACCACCGCCGTGATCGCCGTGTACCACAGCCACCAGCCGACTATCTGTATCACGTATTCGCGCCCGCCGATCCGCCCGCTGTACATCCGGCCGAGCGCGATCGCGCCGATCACCAGCGCGATCACGAGGTGCCACCCGTGGAACAGCATGAACAGGCCCATCGAGCTGGCGTAGGCGTGGAGTGGCAGCGGCGCGTGGTAGTTGAGGAAGAGAATCACGCTGGCGACCAGCCCTGCCAGCGAGAGCAGCCAGCCAACCGTCACGCGCACGCGCGCGCCAGCCCCGTTTCCGGAGCGCGCCGCCCGGTACCCCCACGTCCACACGCCTGCGCCGGCCAGCGCCCCGACCGTGAGGAGCAGCGTCCCGACCTTGGTCGGCACCGGCTCCGTCGACGGCTTGAACGCTCCCTGGGTGTTCAGCGCGTCCAGGTACAGGTAGCCAACGTAGACGGCGAGGGCGAACATGGTCCAGGACGTGATCATCAATCCGGTGCCCCAGCGCGCCATCGAGGCGCGTACCGCCTGGCTGATATGTGGCACGGCCGGAGCGGGCGGTGCACTGTCGACCGCAGCACCAGCGATCGCCGGCGTACCCATCATCGTTCGCGGTCCGCCCATCCCGTAGTCGTACGGGCCGGCGGACACCACCACGGGATGTTCGAAGTTGACCAACGGAACGGGGCTTAGAGTAGTCCACTCGAGCGTCCTGCCGCCCCATTCGTTGGCCTCGGCGCGCGCCCCCCTGAGCCACGAGTTCAGCACGTTGTAGCCGAACACCGCGACCGAGGCGATGATCGCGGTCACGAACAGGCTCGAGATCAGGTTCTGAGTGCCGAACTTCGGGTCGATGTAGGCCTGCCAGCGGGGCTCTCCCTTGAGACCGGCGTAGAACAGCGGCATGAACACCCCGACAAAGCCGATCTCGAACAGCCAGAAGTGCAGCTTCGCCAGTCCCGGATCGAGCCGTCGGCCGGTCATCTTCGGGAACCAGTAGTAGAAGCCGGCCAGGAAGCCGAACACCGCTCCGCCGATGAGCGTGAAATGGAAGTGGGCGGTCACGAACATGCCGCCGTGGTAGATCGTGTCCGTCGGCACGTCGGCCAGGTAGAGGCCGGTGACTCCGCCGATGATGAAGTTGATGATGAAACCGATCACGAACAGCATCGGCGCCTCGAGCCGGATCCGTCCGCGCCACAGCGTGCCGATAATGGCCAGGAACACCAGCCCGGTGGGAATCGAGATCAGCTCGGTGTCGAGCATCGTCGGGAGGTCGAGCGACGTGTTCGCACCCGACCAGTAGAGGTGGTGCATCCACACGACGAGACTGAGGGTGAAGACCCCGATGATGCCCCCGACAACCAGCCGATGGGCGAACAGCGGCTTGCGAGTGAACACCGTGATCACCTCGGCGATGACGCCGAACGAAGGCAGCACGATCACGTAGACCTCCGGGTGTCCCATGAACCAGAACAGCTGCTCATACAGGAAATTGCTGCCGCCGAGGCTGGCCTGGTAGAAGGAGGTGCCGAACACCCGGTCGAGCAGTGTCAGCACGGCCGCCGCCGAGAACGTCGGGAACACGAGCAGCCCGAGCAGCGTCGAGAACACGACCGCCCAGACGAACACGGGCAGCCTGGTCAAGGTCATACCGGGCGCTCGCATCTTGAGCACGGTGACGAAGATGTTCATCGCCCCCACGGCGATCGAGAGGCCGAAGACGATGATCGTGAAGCAGTATGCGTCCATCCCCACGGCTGCCTGGTCGGCGAGCGGGGCGTAGCCGGTCCAGCCGGTCGGGAAACCGCCCAGCACCACGGTCGAGAGCAGGACCGGCACGGCCGCGAACAGCGTCCAGTAGCTGAGCGCGTTGATGCGTGGGAAGGCCATGTCGTCGGCGCCGATCATGATCGGCAGGATGTAGTTTCCGAACGAGGCGCTGACCATGATGATCGTGGTGGCGATCATCACGAGCCCGTGCATGCCGACGAGCGTGTTGTACGTCGCGGGCGTGAACACTTTCGCGCCTGAGCGCGCCTGTTCGAGCCGTATCATCCACGAGGCCAGGCCGCCGACCGCGAACAGCACCAGGATCGTGACCAGGTACTGGATCCCGACGACCTTGTGGTCGGTGCAGAAGCGGAAGTACCGCCATACCCCCTGGCCCTTGCCGGCCAGCTCGAGCTCCTCCTCATGCGTCGGGTCGGGCCGCCCGAGCGCCCACCGGAAGAGGTAATTGGGGGCTCCTAGCCCGATCAGAAAGAAGACAAACCAGGCGGCGTAAGCGGCAACCACCGTCGCGTCCGCCTCGCGCTGAGAACTGGCCAGCCCATGCACAATGATGCCCACGACGACGGCGCCGACTACGCCCAGCACCAGCCCCGACACGATGCTGGGATAGAGGGCACGGCGCCGCCTGGCGGGCGGGCTCGACGCTCCGGGTGCTGTCGCGATCGTGTTCATCACGCTCCCTTCTACGAACCCGCCGCGCTCGCGTTGCCGCCGTTGGCCGTCACCCAGGTGGCAAAGGCCGAGCGGGAAACAACGTTGACCGGCGACCACATGTACGTGTGATAGAGGCCGCACAGCTCATCGCAGCGCGTCGCGTAGCTCCCGAGCCGGCTCGGCGTCACCGTCGGCGCGACCGTCCACCAGCCCGGATTGGCGTCGATCAGGACTCCGAGGCCGTCGACATCGAAGCCGTGGAGGACGTCATCTGAGGTGACGTGGAACTGCACAGGACGGCTGACCGGCAGCTCGAGCACGCTGCTCTGCACCCCGATCGAGGGGTACCTGTACGTCCACGTCCACTGCTGGCCGGTCACGTAGACCACCAGCGGCTTGGCCGGAGGGTCGGTCGTCTGCTTGTAGAACCCGAACATCCCCCAGCCGACCAGGAAGATCGCCAGCGACGCGGTGATCGCGAGCCACGCGATCTGGTACCCCGGCTTGGCCTGCAGCGGTGGCCCGTCCTCGAGGTCTTCGATGCGCCCGCTGGCCGGCTTGCGCGCGCGGAACACCACCAGGCTGTAGCCGACGAACACCCACACGAACAGCCCCACCGGGACCGCCATCGCCGTGAACAGGACGTTAGTGAGGTTCGCGAACCCCGCCGATGCGCTCGCCGAGGATGGATTCACGATCGGGGCGAGGACGATCACGAGCACGACGCCGATCACCGAGAGCGCCGCCCAGATCTTCAGCACGCGCCGGACGTGCGAGACCTCTGGAGCCGCAGAGGTGACTGGCCCGTCGTCCTGGGATTCGGGCGTCATCACATGACCGTCAGCGTTCCCGACATGTACCCGGTCGTTGCCATCGGACCGCCGAAGTTGTTCTGGCCGGTCAACCCATCGCCGGCCAGCCCGGTTCCGCACGGGATGTAGCAGTGCCACACGTACGCCCCGGGGCCGCCGGTCCTGAACCGGAACACGATCACATTTGGCCTCGGGTACTGATTCCCGTTGATCTTCACCGCGTTCGGCGCAGTGTCAGGCACGCCGAGCAGCGGGACACTGACGAACAGGTACGGCTCGTGGGCGTTCGGCGGCGTCTGAATCGTAAAGGTGTGGCCCGCAGCGTCCGGGCTGAGCTGCTCCACCCGCTTGCCGTTGACGGTCATGATACCGCCGACGGTGCCGCGGACGTGGTCGAAAAACGCGTTGTGGAGCGTCGTCGCGCTGTCATACTGCATGACCGTAACGGTCACGATGCTGTTCGCGGGCACCTTGATGCTCGTGCTCGGGCAATACGTCACCCATTCCGGGTGTGCTCCGCCACCCGATCCGTGACAGACCATGCTGTCCGGAAACGCCGAGAGTGCGATGTTGGCGCCGGTGGTCTGTGAAACCGCCGGCGGGTTGTAGCCGAGGCCCTTGCCGGCCCGCACGGCGAAGACGAGCCCGACGAACAGAGCACAGATCACGACGAATGCGACCGCCACCCCGACAACGCGGCCCGTGCCTCGCTGTGTCACTTGCGGTCTCTCGATGGCCCGATTGACAAGCTCTCGCTTTTGGGCACGGCCCCTCCTCACGCTCCACGCTATCGACGGTCGGCGGCGCGCAACCACCGATGCGGCGCCACACTAACCGGACGGCGCGGGGTGAGCATCCGCGACATTCGCGGAGCATGGTCAGTAGTTCCCCGCAGCGTATGCCGGCGGGTGCGCACGGCGCAAAACCGCCAATCTCGACCCGAGCGGCGACGCGGAGCGCGGCGGGGTATGGCTCGTGACTGTCCGAGCGTGGCTATTCCCGGCGCGGCCTCCGGTTGCTCCGCGTTGCTCGGTCGTGGCGTTCGGTGATGCAGATGGCCGACGTAGCGCGATGCAGGTTCCTATCCACGCCTTGACGCGTCACGGCGGCGACTTCAACTAGTCGCTCGACCCGGAGCGTAGCCCCTGCTGACCGACGCGCCCGCTTTGCCTCTGGGACCGGGAGCCAGCATCGCCGCTGACCTGGTGCCCGTCGCGGAGGACACCCGACAGCGCCGCGTTCGGGCCGGCACCCATGACTGCTCTCGCAGGCCAAGCCGCAGCCGGCGTGGCGACCGCCCTTAGCTCATCGATCGCTCGTCGAGGCGTTGGTGTTTGCTCGTAGCCGTGCACCCAGCACACGATCGAGCCGCGAGAGCGGAAGTCTCGACCCGGCCGGAAAGCTCTTCCGCTGCGGACAACAAACGCAACTGATGGGGCCTAGGGCGATCGGCCGCGGCGAGACGCGAGTTCGTCGTCCATACCGGGAACGGCGGGCAGCGACTTCTCGGTCTCGGGTCGAGAACCTCCAGCTGTGCGCATCACACAAACCGCGCGGACGGTCGCAGACGAGGGCGTCGTGGTCGAGCAACAGCTCCGCAACGGCTGGATGCGGAAGCGCCAGACGCGCGGGAGCGCGAGGGGTGACTAGGCTGGAGACTGCACCCGCGGTCGCGACGGTGTATCGCGACCGCGGTGCCGTCTCGGTACAGATCACTTGATCGTGATCGTGCGCTCCATCCCGACCTGGGTGTGCTCGCGTCCGTCCTGAGTGTCCATGAAGCAGGCCAGCACGTACACGCCGGGCTTGGCATTGATGACCTCCTGCTGCATGCCGCCCGGCGACAGGGGACCGGCGAAGTTGGCAAAGCCGCTCGCGAGCCGCATCGCCAGCTTGTCCTTGCCCGCCAGCAGCGCCGCGGTCTCGGCCGTGGCGACCGCCCGGTTCTTCACCCGGATCCCCACGACCATGTGCACCAGGTAGCCGTCGTTCTCGAACCGCACCAGCTCGCCGCGGCGGAGCAAGCTCGCGCCACGGAACCCAAACTCGATCGTGCTGACCGTGCCGCCGGGCGTCGGCAGCGCTGCCGGAGAGGGGGACTGGCTGACCGTGAATAGAGCGCTGGCCGGGGTGCCGTTCCCGGTGACGTTGAGCGCGACCCACGCGCCCGGGGTCAGCACGGTCTGCGCCGTCCCGGGGGCGCCGGCATCGAATACGAGCGCGTCGCCGAGCGCGGTCAGGGCGTTCAGGTCCCCGTGATGGCTCTGAACTGCCTGGAATCCCTGTGCGAGCGCCTGCGCGGGCGGCACCGCGGGGTTCAAGCGCACGAGAGCGGCCTGGCCCTGACCCTTGCCGGTGAACGTCGAGGCCACGTTGACCGCACCCGAAACCTCGGATCCGGAAACCGAGATGCCGGTCTTCCCGGTCAGTGCGAGGTTGAGCGTTGGCAGCGTGGACACGCCGCTCGCAGCGGCGGCTTCGCCGGCCAGCGGGACCAAGCACGCCGCCACAACGGCGGTTACGACAATAAGCGATCCAAATCGCTTCACGACAAACTCCTCTCATTGGTGCCGACGAGTCAGGACGCCCGTGCCGCCAAAAGCGGTTCGGCCGGACCACCTGACGGCGATGCGATGCCCGGCGCGTCCCAGCACCGGGACCTTCCCCGAGGGCTGGGACGCGGATCCGGAGACGCAAAACAAGAGACCCGGCCGAAAGTTGCGGGCCTGCGGTGGCTCATGCGCGCGATCCGTAATACATACGTCGCCCCGTTGCAGTATTAATCGGCTGCCTTGGCAGGCTGGCACCTCGTCGGGTGCTTCTCGGACCGGTAGCCACCACTCCTTCCACCGACTTGGCGCAGAGTTTTGCGACGATCGACTTCCGGAAGCCGGATCGTCCGACATCGCGATCAGCTCAGTGCTGCTCGTACACGACCAAGCGATCGTCAAACCGATAGACGGACGAGACGACTACAACGGACAAGCCTCGACAATCCTGCCGGGAGATTGCAGCTCTCCTGCCGTGACCCGGAGAGGCAGAAGAACATCGTGTGCTGCCTTCGAGGCAACAGACCCTTCCGGTCGCCTCAGTTAATGGGGAAGCGCCACCGCCCTGACGTCGACGTTTTCGCGGCTCGTCCCGAGCGCGCACGAGAGCAGCGAACGCAGTGGCTAGCGCTCGCCGAGGCAAGGCAGGCGTCGCTTCGTCCTCCCTCCCGCGCGACGACGTTTTGGGGCGTCCGATCGCGGTCGTGGCTGCGAAAGGGTCGGCGGAGGCGCGCACGAGTAGCACCGTGAATGATCAGTCCAGGTGCGGACGCGACGCTTTGGCGTCCTCGGGCGGCTCCGCTGGCCGTCGGGAGGTGGGCGATCGCGCGCTCGGCGAGGGCGGTGATCGTTAGGCTCGGGTTCACGCCGACGTTGGCGGGGACGGCAGCGCCGTCGCACACGAGCAGGTTCCGGTAGCCGAACACGCGATTTTGCGAGTCGACGACGCCGCTGTGGGGGTCGTGTCCGATCACGGCGCCGCCGAGGATGTGCGCGGTGCTCGGGATCGATAGCAGTGCCTCCGTCACGACTGCTCGCGGTGTGCCGCCGATCCTGTTCTGGATCCATTCGGCGGCGCGGTAGGCGGCCGCGATCTTGTCCGGATTGGGGTTCTCGGGGTCCTGCTCGGTCGTCAACACGACGTTCCCGTTCGGCCACCGGCGCTTGACCTTCAGCCGTATCGCGTTATCCAGCGTCTGCATCACGAGCAGGATCATCGTTCGCCGCGACCACGCCCGGATCCGCATCGCCCGCGCCGCCAGGATCGGGTGGCGCGCTATGTTCGCGAGCAGGTGCACCGGCTGGTTGCCCCGTCCGCCCCTCTCGGTCATGAGCGCATACAGCAGCGACTGCGAGTCCGCGCCCTGGCCGTAGGTGACGGGTTCGATGTGCGTGTCCGGGTCGGGGTAGATGCTTGAGGTGATCGCGACGCCGCGGGTGAAGTCGCGACGGTCGTCGGGAGCGGTGACCGCGAGGATCGACTCGCTGTTGGTGCGGACCAGGTAGCCCAGTCGGTCAGAGATGTTCGGCAGTGACCCGCGCAGCTTGCAGCTGAACAGCAGTTTGTTCGTGCCCAGCGCGCCGGCCGACACGACCACGCCGCCGGCGGTCAGCTGCTGGCGATCGCGGGCCAGCCACGCGCCCGAGCGTTCGTGCGTCACCGCGTAGCCGTCGGATCCGTCCGCGACTCGGAGCGGGCGGATGTCAGTCACGGTCCGCTCGGGCAGGATCTCGACGCCGCAGCGCTCGGCGAGGTACAGGTAGTTCTTCACCAGCGTGTTCTTCGCGCCGTGACGGCAGCCGATCATGCACTGCCCGCACCGCACGCAGCCGGTTCGCTCCGGCCCTTCGCCGCCGAAGAATGGATCCGGCACCGTCCTTCCCGCCTCGCCGATGAACACCCCCACGCTCGTCTTCGTATACGTGTCGCCGAACCCGTGCTGGTCCGCGTACTCCTTCAGCAGCAGATCCGCAGGCGTGTCCTGGTCGTAGGTGGTTACGCCGAGCATCCGCTCGGCCTCGTCGTAGTGGGCCGCGAGTTCGTGCTCCCAGTCGGCGAGTCCCGCGATCTGCGCGTCCCGGTAGAACGCCGGTCGCGCGCGGTACAACGTGTTCGCGTATCCGAGTGAGCCGCCGCCGACCCCGCAGCCTGACGCGACGAACACGTCCTTGAACAGGGTCAGCCGGAAGATGCCCTTCAGCCCCAGCTTCGGCATCCAGTAGTAGCGGGCGGCCTCCCACGTCGTCCTCGCGAAGTCCTCATCCGCGAACCGCCGCCCGCACTCCAGCACCGCGACCCGGTAACCCTTCTCGGCCAGCCGGAGCGCGCTCGTTGACCCGCCGAACCCGGAGCCGATCACCAACCAGTCGTAATCGTGGCGCTCAGTAGCCGTCGCCAGCCACTTTACGAGGCGAGAACCGCCCGGTGTAACGCCCCGCCTGAAATACGACACAACCGCATCGGGCCGCCATGGGTCGCGACCGGCGAGCCGCACCCCGCCATCCTGATTCGGTCCCGCAAGACGCACGGAAAATGGATCCGAGTGACGTCCCGGGTCCCATCATGCATTTCCCTAGGTTGACGATCAGATCGTGGCGACGCAGGCGAGCAAGCCGGTTGGTCGTCGGACCCGAGATCCGCGGCGCGCACCCCGTCGCGCGCGGGAAGCGGGGACCGTGACGCGTCGCGCTTGGCGCGTGGTCTCGTGGCTGCGCAGAGGGGGCGTTTGGTGGATCCGGTGACATCGCCTGCGATCAGGCCCTGCTGCGGTGATGACCGCGCCGACGTGTCCGCGCGACCCACTCGTGCGCCGCTCGATGGACCGTGTTCAGCGTGATGCGGGGCCTTGGCGACCCGTCGCGAGCGGCCGCGCGGATCGCCGCGGGTGCAGAGGTCGCCGGAACTGCGAAACCCGACCTCACATACTGAGCCATCCCGACGATCAGGGAGAGCGCGGAAACGCGAGCCGGCGGAGCTGCCGGTCCCGGTCTATCTCGAACACTGTGGCCGGGGGGCGAGACTCCGAAGGTGGTCGTGGTCTTGCCTGGCTCTCGTCACGGCGCGCCGGCTGCTCGGCGCTGGGGCCTGTCCTTCCTTTCGCGCGGCGGGCGGGGAGCATCGCTCCGCCAATGGGGGGATTTGCGACGAGCGGGCCTGAGGACGTGGCGGAGCGTCTCTACTATCGGCCGGTGGGGTCGCATGAGATACAGCACTTGGTTCACGTGTACGGATGCCTGCTGGTGTTCGTGGCGGTGGGGTCGCAGGCGGTCGGCCTGCCGGGCCGGGAACGACTGCGCTGGTCGCCGCGGCGCTTTACGCGGCCACGGCTCATGGCCTGCCGATCATCGGTGTGATCGCCGCGGGAGCACTCGGGGCGCTGGCCGGGACGTCCGCTGGCTTCGCGGTCGGCCGTTGGGGTGGTGAAGGGGTGTTGTTGCGCGTCGGGGGTCGCCTGCGGCAGAGCCCGGAGCGTGTGCAGCAGCTGCGGCGCCAGTTTGCTTGCCATGGCGTTGCGTGGCTGTTCGTCGGGCGGTTCATCAGCGGAGTACGCAACGCGACCGGGTTGTTCGCCGGCGCGAGCGGGGTGTCGCTGAGCCGCTTCCTTCCCGTCAGCACAGCCGCGGCGCTGACGTGGGCGCTCGTCAATGCGCTGGAGTACTGCTGGTTCGGTCACGCCCTGCTGGGAGCGAGCACTTGGGTGCAGGTGGTCATGGTGGGCGCCGGTATCGCCTGGCTGGTGTTTTCTCTCAACCTGCTGCGCCGACGAACCCTGCGGCGGCTGCAGCGCGCCTCGTCCGCAACCAGCCTGAACTGAGCATCCTCAACGCCATGCGAGGTCTGTCAGGCGCGACTGCTTTCGGGGTGGCCGAAGCCCGGTCGCCCGGCTCGCGTCAGGGCGACGAGCATGCACCTGCACGTACGCGCTCGGCCGCCTGGGTCGTCTGCTGGTGGATGCTTCGACAACGACGAGCTGCCCGGCCCCGCCGATCCTCGACCGCGGCAACCCGATCTGGCTTGGCCTTGTCGGCGTCTATTCGGAATCAAACGGTCGCAGTCGAATGCGATCACGGGCGTTGGGTGATGTCGGGTGCCTGATCTCAGCGGCCGGGAGCTGCTCACCGAATGGCGGAAGGTGATGGATTCGATGGTCGCCTCGGCGACATCGGTCGGCGGGGCCACAGTTCCGCGCCAGCTCGTCGACGCGATGCAGCGGCAGCTAGAGCTTGTGCAGGAGGTGGTCGAGCGAGAACGCAGAGCGCAGAAGCAGTTGGCGGCGCGTCTCATCGCGCCCGTCGACGCGGTCTTCGACCTGCTTGAGCAGACCGGGGTGACGCTGCGCCGCCAAGCGGAAGCGCTGGAGACGGCGGGGCGAGCGCTCGAGGAGACCGCCCGGCTCGTCAAGACTCAGGCGGAGCTGTTCGAGCGGACGATCGGTGCGTTGCGCGAACCCGCCGAGATCACGAAGACCGCGGTGGGACTCGAGCGAGGGACGCGTAAACGCACGGCTAGACAGCCTCGTCGTGGCCGTCCCGGACAGAAATGAGCGGGCACGCCCTACGCTCAGGCCGCTCCCGGCCGCTCGGCTCTCGCTAGGAGCGTGGGTCAGTAATCGGCCGGGGTCCGTCCGGCGCGTTTAAGACGATTCGCCTGCACACGACCAGGAGGATCGGATGGCGACGGCGGTGGCGCAGGAGCGGCTGGTGGAGGTGGAG
>Ga0116224_10001874_pt1 | contig 12812 bp, 9 predicted proteins | sample Sb_taG_9_FD_89699 | JGI IMG/M metagenome (GOLD analysis project Ga0116224, IMG submission 89699) | Peat soil microbial communities from Weissenstadt, Germany - Sb_50d_b_LC metaG | ecosystem: Environmental > Terrestrial > Soil > Wetlands > Peat | place: Germany: Weissenstadt | collected 2010-09-21 | reverse complement strand
TTGTAGGAGAGGGTGACGTTGTTGGGGCCTGTGTTGCTCAGGGCGACGGCGCCGCTGAAGGTATTGGCCTGCTCGAGGGTGATGGCGCCGTTGGTGGCATTAAAACTGGCGGTGCTGGCCGCGGTTATGGTGGTGTTGGCCAGCTGGCTGATATTGCCTGTGGCGGTGAGAGTCAGGCTGCCGGTGGGCACGCTGATATTGCCAAGAGTCAGCGCGACCCCATCGGCAAGAGAGACGTTGCCCGCCCCCGTGTTTGTCAAAGACACGTTGCCGTTAAATGCGTTGCCGGACTGAGTGAGAGAGATGGAGCCGTTGCTGGCTGTGAAGGCAGCGGTGCCGCCGACACTAACGCTGGTGTTGGCCGCTTGGCTGATGTTGCCGCTGGCGCTCACGAACAGATCGCCGGCAGCTACGTTGCTGGTGCCCAGCACAAGCGCCTTAGTGTTGTTAAGGGTGACGTTATTGGAGCCGGCGTTCGTCAGCGCGACCGCCCCGCTCAATGTATTGGCTTGATCGACAGTGATTGCGCCGTTGGCGGCGTCCAGGCCGGTTGTCCCGTTGACAGCCAAAATAGTGTTTGCAGCCTGAGATAGATTTCCACTAGTGAACACTCCCAAATTGCCCGAGAGAGTAACGTTTCCCAAGGCAAGAGCGGTACCATCAACTTCACTAACAGAAACGGTCTGGGAAGCTGTGGATGATGTAGCCCCGAATTGTCCGATGTCTGTGAGGATGATTCCCAATGAGGGAGTCGCCGTCAAGTTTACGATCGTAAGAGAGTTTGTCCCTGTGCTTTCATTGAAAATAATGTTTATGACGGCGTTACTAGCAGCAGAAAACGATTGCGGTGAGCCGACGCCTGGGATGACGTCGACCTGGTTCGAGATGATCGAATCCGGCTGCACGGTAACCGTGTCGTTACCGCTTCCGCTCAGGATGAGATTCCCGGTTAGCGAGTTCCAGCTGATGGGATTCAGCGAGGGAAGCAAGCGTTCATCCAGGCATTCCAAGCTAAGACTCGGCCAAAGTTTCCGATAGGCTGGCCGTTGCCTCCTAGCGCGCCGTGAACTTCCCCCGGCTGGAAGAATGAGTTGTTGCAGCTTCGCTGCTAACCTAGCAAGAAAGGAATGAGTTCGGAATGGAGGTGACACGAATTAGATCTCCTAGGCGCCAAGTCTTACCGTAACAGCATTGTTCCGCGGCGGTCAGAGTGCGAAGGACGGTTCCCGAAACTGAGTGATCAAGTTGCTGCGGCTGATAGACTTCTACCGCGTGTAAGAATCATCCTTCAATTTCTGCACCGTATGTGTGTCAGGGCATGGAGACATACATAAGTGAGCAGCATCGGCGTTTATCCACGCCAAGCTAATGATGGAGGAATTCTAAGTAGTTCAAATCGCAACATCTGCCCAATTACCCTTCAGTCCGGAGACATGACGCTCATCCTAGGCAAACCGAATTTGGCAAACAATACTATTGTCGCGAATAATCAGCAAACAAAGACAAATTGGCACTAATATTTCACATCGTCTGCAAAGTTATCCTAGCTTTCGCGGCTTACCGAAAAAGCAACGACCGGGACAACCTGACATCCATGGGAGACTCCCCCCAGTCGGAAGTGTTTACCAACCTGTCGGACTGACGCCTCTCTGAAATGCATTGCTGAGACGGACGTGCCAGCCATGAGGCTCGCTAGGACAAGATTCGTGTGGTATAAGATTTGTATTTCCGATCGACGCCGACGGCGCACCTCCGCCGACGAACAGAGTGATCAGTCCCTTCGGAAGGGATGACGATTTGCTGCAAGAACCGACAGTGAGAACAGAGTATGACGCAGCTTAGGCGTGTCGTCGTGTACACGGACGATCCCGACGAGGGCGGGGTGGCTGTTTATAATCACGCGATCCTGTGTGAGCTTGCCCGGATTGGATATGATGTGACATGCGTACAAAGCGAGTCCCAGAGTCCCATGATTGCCAGGCAACGGGAGCTTGGCGTCAAGCACCATTGGCTTGGGTTTCACAGTCGTCGTGATTGTGTGCGAAACTCCGTAAATATGGAAGATGCGGATCGTGCGTTTAGTGTCACGTGTCCGGACGTTGTGCTTTTTACCAATTGTTCTCCATTCTCACATATTGCCGCCAAAACGGTGGCAATTCGCCGAAACCTCCCTTTTATTGTCGTGGAAGGTTACGTCGCGGTATTGGAAGCCGTTGTGCCTGAGGTTGCCTGGTACCTTTATCATCTCGAAGAGCACTACAAACAGGCAAAGGCCGTGATTGCAGTGTCTCAGGACAACCTCGATTTACTGCACCGACAGTATCGGCTTGCCGTAGGAAAGGGAGATCTTATTCATTACGGCAGGCCAGCATCGTTTTTTGAGCCCCAGCGCCCGCATGTTCGCGAGCGTCTGCGAAAAGAGGCTGGTATCCCTGAGGACGCTGTGGTTTGTCTAACTGTTGGTCGTCTGGAACCAGTGAAGGGGCACCGAGTTCTCGCCGAGGCTGTTGCGGAACTGCGAAAGAGCCCGGTTTGGCCGCGTCTATACTTCGCCTGGATCGGGACCGGTTCGCTTCAGAGGGAACTGGCGGACATTCTTCACTCCACTGGCGTTGCCGAGCACGTCAAGATGCTAGGGCAGCGCTGGGATGTCGCCGATTGGTTAGACGCTAGCGATGCCTTTGCGCTTCCATCGTTTTGTGAAGGCATGCCATTGGTCATCATGGAAGCAATGGCAAAGGGCCTGCCAGTGGTGGCCTCTTCAGTTAGCGGAATTCCCGAAGAGCTGGGAGGTTCCGGCAAGTTGCTTCCGTCACCTCAGACTGATCGATCTGGCACGGTCCGTGAAATAGTTTCGACATTGAAGGAATGGACGACGAACGCGCAATTGCGCTGCCAAGCAGGCCAGGCTTGCCGCACTCGGGCGGAGAAGTTATTTCGAGAGGAGCGGATGCTCCATCTAACCATGCAGGTCATCCAGCGTGCCGTGATGCCGCCGCGCGATTACATTTCTCCTGGGCTGGAAGTAGTCCGTCCCGATCCTTGTTTTCCACATTTAGACGTCGGCGATCCGGAAAAAGCGTCGTGGCAGCATCTACGTCGCGGCATTCCTCACAATTGGTATGTGGATCGCCGGGTGCCGGACACGGGCTTCGCCAACAGGGATGAGGCACACATCCTGTACAACATGGCCCGACGATTTAAAGGGAAGGAGGCCCTAGAAATCGGTTGCTGGCTGGGATGGTCCGTTTGCCACCTTGCCCTTGGGGGCGTTCACGTGGACGTCATCGATCCGGTGCTGGCCAGACCGGATTTCCTCGAAAATATCCAACAGTCCTTGGACGCAGCCGGCGTTCGCGCGCGTGTAAACTTGGTTGCGGGCCTTAGCCCGTCTCATGTTCACAGTCTAAGCCGGGAATACAACCGGAAATGGCCCTTCTTCTTTATCGACGGCAATCACGAAGCCCCCTACCCGGTCTTCGACGCTGCCGTGTGCGCCGAGCACGCTGAAGATGATGCAGTCATTCTCTTTCACGACCTTGCCTCCCCCGACGTGGCGCACGGTTTGGAATACCTTCGCCAGTGCGGCTGGAAGACCCTGGTCTACATGACAGCGCAGATCATGGGCGTTGCATGGCGCGGCACCGTCGAGCCGATTCATCATGTCCCCGATCCTTCGTTCACTTGGCACGTCCCCAATCACCTGAGACACTATACGATCTGCGGAATGCAGAATGCCTGCAACCAGTGAAGATAGCTCCCTCGGAAGCCGGTTCTAGCGAGAATCACTATACCGGCCCGTGCTTCACGTCGTTGGGAGTCTGCATGAGTTGGCTTTGGTTCTGCTGGCCCGCGCATGCGACATACGTCGCAGTCCTTAAAGATCGGGCTCACGACCTATGACTTCAGAGCATCATCTGGGCGAAACTGATGTGGAAGCAATGATATATTTGTGCTACTTAATTCATAGGACTATGACAGGTCACCCGTGATACGCTTCATCTGCAACAGGAGAATCCATGCTGAAGCCCTCTGTTCCCGGCAGTGTTCAAGTCGAATCTCGCGAATTGCTCCAGCTTTACCTTAATGGCGAGCACGACACGCTGACGGCCTCCCTTTGCAGCGTATTTGACTACCTGGGCCACACAACGTACTTGGAACTCAACGACGACAATCGAGCCAGCATCATCCAATTCGTCAAGGTCTTCCTCACGATTTTCACTCAGCCCGATTACGTGATCCCTGAGCAGTACATAGCCCATTTTGTGTCCCTCAATGAATTGATTTCGAATCTCACGGCGATGACGCCGTTCCGCAATACGGATGGTTTCCTGGAGCTGCTACGCTACCAGCCCTCGAACCTTGTGAAGATCCTGACGCTTTATTCGGCCCGAAACATTGTGCGGTTCGATGTCCGGCCGTTTTTTGATGTTCAGCCAATTCTGGCCGCGCAGTGGTATTGTCGATTCTGCAACCTCTACAAGAGCGGGTTAGTTCGCGACGACGTATGCCGGCACATGGCGGAGCATCTCAACTACCGCGATGAACGCATGCCGCTCACCCCTGACATCACGGAGCCATATTTCGGGTCAACTTATGTGGACGAATCGATTGATCGACATGTTAAGCCGTTCCTCAACCAGGTGGTGCGACGCTCGACTCAGCTCTACTGCAATAACCGGCCAAACCCTCGAAAGATCGCGATCATCAGCGATATGTGGGAGCCGACCCACTCTGTGTTTCGGACTCTATCCGGTTACGTGCGCTCGCTGAAGGACCGGTTCCATCTGACTTTCTTCCATTGTCTTCGGCGTGAACACCTTGACTTCAGCCTTTTCGACGAGGTCCACCATCTGGAATTCCGCGACCTAAGTCTTGACGTTGGTCCCCTGCAAACGAACGATTTTGCGGTTGTCTATTTTCCTGACATCGGCATGACCCTGCCAAGCATTATGCTGTCCAACTACCGGATCGCGCCCATCCAGATTTGCGGGACGGGGCACCCGGTGAGTACCTGGGGGTCGGAGATCGATTACTTCATGAGCGGTGTGGAGGTCGAAGATTCTGACGGCCAAAGGAACTATTCGGAGCGATTGTTGTTACTCCCGGGAATGGGCGCCATCCACAATCGGCCGAACTACGAGCTGACCGGCCGGAAGAAGAGCACTTCAGATATCATTATCAACTTCCCTTCTTCGGGTCAAAAACTGAATGCCCGTTTTCTGGCGACGCTCCGTAAGCTTCTCGACCAAGTGCGGCGGCCGGTGCGATTCCGGTTCTTTCCCGCTGTGCTTGATATGGAGAACAGTTATCTACCTTTCGTGGCCACCGTGCGAGAGGCGCTGGCAGGGACGTCCGCTATCCTTGAGATCATGCCATTCCTGCACTATTCGGAATACATGGGTCTGATGGAAGAGGGCGATTTCACCCTCGATACTTATCACTTTGGAGGCTCCAACGTCGTTTCGGACAGCCTCTTCGTGCGCAAACCAACCGTAGCATGGCAGGGCGACAAATGGTACAACCGGATTAGCGCTGGCATGCTCCGGCGTGTGGGCCTGGACGAATTGATTACTCATAGTGAAGATGAATACCTGGCAACGGCGCTGCGGCTGATCCACGACGACGCATGGCGCGCGCAGTTGACAACACGAATTCAGACTGTTGACCTCAACGCGACAGTATTCAGTGACGCAGAAGCACCGTCCTTCCGCCGCGCGATCGAGTTCCTCATTGCCAACCACGACCGACTCAAGATGGAGACGAACCGAAAACCGATCCGCATTCTCTGATCGAAATGGTGCGAACGATCGCTGCGTGGCGGGCCGCTTGCACCCACAGCAACTCTGCCCGCCGAAGCACGCCTTTCATCCTTTCTACAGTCGAATTTCCCGCACGAGCGCTGGCGCCTTATTTCTTGTTATGCAGGCGTTGCCCGATGCCGGCGTAACCTCCTTGCCACATGCCAGGCAAAAACTTCTTGGCGAACCACGCAGGGTGTGGGTACGATTTCGCCCAACAACGTCTGCGTATCTTGCGGAGAAGTTCAGGGGAAAGACCCTGCTCCTTTGCCGCGCCTGCTCCCCGAAAAAATGGCCCTGCTTTGCGGGGAAGTTGTCGCCAATAGACTGTCTCCGATGTCTTTCGGAGATTCACCCTGATTGCTTCGGATCCCTTGGTACTTGTCCAAGCGGACTTGTTGGCCGGTCGATATGATTGCGTGAACTGGATCATCTTGAATGCGCATTCCCCCACGCACCTGATGCGCAGGGCCGGCCGATTCAGTCGATGCGTTCGTGGTTGGGCGAAGAAAGAGACTAACTACCCGAGGAGAGTGCTATGCCGTTCAAAACGCTGGGCCTCGACCCTTCGCTCGTGCAGGCTACGCGCGACATGCGCTACGTCCAACCCACGGCCATCCAGGAAGCGGCGATTCCACCTATCCTTGCCGGCCGCGACCTCCTGGCCACCGCACAAACGGGCACCGGCAAGACGGCGGCCTACCTTCTGCCCATCCTCCACCGGCTCCTGAACCTCCCCCGTCGCGCCACGCAAGTACTCGTCATCACGCCGACCCGCGAGTTGGCGCAGCAGATCGACGAGGTCTTTCTGGGCTTGGCCTACCACACGCCGCTACGGGTGGGAGTCCTTGTGGGCGGCGCGGCCATGGGCCCTCAAGAAAAGGCATTGCGGGCCGGCGTCGAAGTGCTTGTCGCTACGCCGGGCCGGCTTCTGGACCACATGCGGCAGAACCAGCCGCGCTTCGACCACGTACACACCCTCGTTCTGGACGAGGCCGACCGAATGCTAGATATGGGCTTTTTGCCCGACCTGAAGCGCATCCTTTCGCGCCTGCCGGCGCGCCGCCAGACCCTGCTGACCTCCGCCACCATGCCGCCGGTGATCGCTCGGTTGGCACAAGATATCCTGCGCGATCCGGTCCGGATCGCCATCGGACACCGAAATGCCCCTGCTGTGGGTATCACACAGGCAGCTTATCCCGTGCCGGAGCAACTCAAGACGGCCCTCCTGCGTTACCTCCTGCGTCACACGGAAATGCCCTCGGTATTGGTGTTCACCCGGACCAAGCGCTCAGCTCGGAACCTGGCACGGATCATCGCGGCCGATGGCCTCGGGGTCGGTCAGCTGCATAGCGACCTCACACAGCCTCAGCGGAACAAGGCCATGGAAGCGTTTCGCCGGTGCGACTATCAGGTGCTCGTGGCAGCCAATATCGCGGCGCGGGGCCTGGATGTGGAACACATCACTCACGTCATCAGTTATGACGTACCCACGGTGCCCGACGACTATGTCCACCGGATCGGCCGCACGGCCCGAGCGGGAGCCGAGGGCGACGCCTGGGTGATGGTCTCCCCAGGCGAGGAAGAGTCGCTCATGCAGATCGAGCGCCAGATTGGCCAACGGCTACCGCGAATCATCTTACCGGACTTTGACTACACCATGGCTGCGTCCGACGGCGCAGGCAGAAGGGATCAGCGACCCCGCGGAAGGCGGGCAGCATCGAGTCCGCACGTCTCGAAACAATTCGGCAAGAAGGGACAAGAGCGCCGACGCAGACACCGGGGGTAATCAAAGCGATGGGCTGACCTCGGCTAGCCCACTATACACGGTAAGGCTGACCTTTCACGAGTTCCTGGGATATTCTTGCCGCGGGTGGGAGGTGGAGGGCTGTGAGGGAGCAATGGCCGTGGCCATTGCTCCCGAATTCGCGCGAAGGGGTTTAGGCCAGCGTGTTCACCTTGCCGCCGCCCCCGGAACCATCATGATCCCCGTCACCGTCCGTGCCAACGGTTGCGGCCGGAGCTGCCGATTTGGGTGGTGCTGTGTTTGCTGTGCCTTTGCCCCCGGATAATGCGGCAGCCTGAGGCAGCGCAGACACGATTGCCTGACTTCCGACGCCTGAAATCCCCATCTTTACACCTCCTGTACCGACTCGCGTGCTCGGCGAGGCGGACAACACAAAGATTCAGCGCGCCTCAAGAAATCTACTTTCAAGTCTAACGGCTCATGCGGCGCCGGCAATTTGTGTTCTCCGTGCGCGTCGGCAAGGATGCAAAAACTTTGGGGGTTATGCCGGTTGTGCGGAATAGGCCGGCTTAGTCGTTCGGGCTCAGGAGGTGTCACGAGGGGCCAGGCTCGCCGGGCGTCCCGCCAGCCGGCGCCTGGGGAGCAGTGGAAGGCATTGTGACCTCGCAGCAAGGGAGCCGCGCTGCCGATGCTGCTTCTAATGACGGGCCACTGAGAAGGCCCGCACCGTGGCGAAACGCTCGTCTTCCGAATTGCCGCAACATCAGGTCACGGTCAACAAGACCGGAGCCGAGGGCTGCACGGTCCAGCGCGCAGCCAACTGCGCCAGAAGCCAAAGATGATTGACTTGCTTCCAGACCTGCGCCGTGAGAAACTGTGCCAAGCCCTCGCGAAAGGAAACCGAAGTCTGTCTCCTGAGCCGTTTCTCCAAGGTCGAAGTTCTTGACGGCGTTCGGCGGCTCCGTTTATGGTGCGACGGACGAACTCGGGCTGGCGGCAGTGGAGAATCGGCCAAGCGCACGCGATTGGCACGCGACGATCCTTTATCTCCTGGGACTCCATTACAATGGACCCTCCTTCGCTCAAAATTGCCTCATGGAGAAACTGACCGGCGTCAACGAAGCTCATACTAGGAAAGGGATTCTCGCATGATCAAACCAGTCAGAGCCATCTTCAAAACTCTCTTTTGTTGCTGGTGCCTGATCAACGGATCGAGCAACCCGTCCTGGGCTAGCGATCCGGCGGATAACCCGATTTTCCCCAAGGGCGCCAAGCTGGAATTGCTGCACACCCGCAAGGCTAAGCTGAATAGCGGCCTCACCGAGGGCCCTGCGGTCGCGCCCGATGGGACGATTTACTTCACGGATATGCCGTTTGGCAAAGATAATGGCATGATCCTTCATTTCGACCCAAAAACCAAAAAAACCACTGTTTTCACGGATAAGGCCTTCAAGTCCAATGGATTGACCTTTGACCTGAAGGGCAATCTCCTTTCCTGTGACGGCGCGGACGGAGGAGGCCGTTGCATCCGCCGCTGGGACCTGAAGACTGCCAAGAGCGAAGTCATCGCCGATCGTTACAACGGCAAGCGCTTGAATTCGCCAAACGATCTCTGCGTCGATGCGAAAGGCAGGATTTATTTCACCGATCCGCGCTACGGCGGTATAGAGCCAAGGGAGTTATCTCAGGAGGCCGTCTACCGTATTGAGGAAGATGGGACCGTCATTGAAATCACTCACGATGTTGAGAAACCGAACGGCCTTGCCTTGAGCCCGGACAACAAGACGCTTTACATTGCCGATCACAACAACGGCGGTAATCGCCTTTCTCCGAAAGATCCCGAGCCCAAACGTGGCGCCATGAAGATCTACGCCTTCCCGCTTGACGAGGAGGGCCGCGTGGCAGGCAAGCGCAAGACCCTCGTGGACTTCGGAAAAGAGAATGGGTGCGACGGCATGAGGCTCGATGCCAATGGGAATCTCTACATGGCGATCCGCAGCCTGGCCCGCCCCGGAATCATGGTAGTCGATCCTGAAGGCAAGGAGCTGGCGTTCCTGCCGACGGGACCTACCCATCAAACCGGACTGTTCGAAGATTGGAAGGGCATCCCCAGCAACGTGGAATTCGGCCTGGGAGATGAAGCAAAAACGCTCTTCGTGACGATCGATAAAAGCCTGTACCGCATTTCTGTCAAGACCCACGGGTATCACGTCCAAGGCGCCGGAAGGTAATTGTCTCCATGGCAGCGCATCACGGTTCACCCGCTCCGTCCAGAAGCGAGCTAGCTCCTGGACAGGATGCGCGGAGTTTGCGAGATCTTTCCGCTCGGCAATGGAAATCCGGTGCCGCGGCATGGCTAGGCTGGCTGTTCGACGGCCTGGACTTGCAACTTTATGTGCTGGTGGCCACTCCTTTCGTCGCGGAATTGTTAGGCGTCGCCGACACGAAAGATCAGCGGGTGGGGTTTTACAGTTCCTGGATCCAGGCTGCCTTCTTGTTCGGCTGGGCGCTTGGTGGCGGTTTCTTCGGCCGCGTTGCCGACCGACTGGGCCGCAGTCGCGCGTTGATGTTGACCATTCTCACCTATGCCCTTTTTACGGGGCTATCGTATTTCGCGCAGACATGGTGGCAGCTACTGTTATTTCGATTCCTGGCGGCTTTGGGCATCGGCGGGGAATGGGCCGTGGGGGCCTCGCTTCTTTCCGAGACCTGGCCGCGCCGCTGGCGCCCTTGGATGGCCGCGGTTCTCCAGACTGGCGTTAACCTGGGCATAATGCTGGCGGCCCTGGCGAATTACCTGCGGGCCGAGTATGCCCTTCCGAATCGCACGGTGTTTTTGGTTGGGGTTCTGCCCGCACTTCTGGTGCTGTGGATTCGCCGGGCGGTCCCCGAACCGGAGGAATGGCAGGGCGCCAAAGAGCGGGCTGCCCACATGGAGCCTGGTTTCCTGCAGTTGTTTCGCGGCCCGTTACGGCGCACCACGACCTTGACGCTTTGTGTTTGCGCCTTCGCGCTGACCGCTCACTGGGCTTTTGGGTTCTGGTACCTGCAACATTTGCGAAATCTTCCCGAACTCGCCGGTTGGACCGACGACAAAAGGAGTCAGTTAGTCAGCAAGGCGCTTTGGCTGGTGATAGGGACGTCGATTGCGGGGAATTTCTTGGCGGCATGGCTGGCTCGATGGATTGGCTATCGGCGGGCGATCACATTTCTCTGTCTGGCCTATTTCCTGGCGATGCTGGCCACCTACAGCGCGCCTCATGATTACGAACATTTATGGTATGGGTATGCGTCGATCGGCCTGTGCCAGGGGGTATTCGCCTTGTTCACGATGTATCTTCCCCCGCTCTTCCCGACGCTCTTGCGAACGACAGGCGCCGGATTCTGCTTCAACATCGGCCGCATTGCCGCGGGCCTGGGTACGGTCTTTTTCGGCCTCTTTGCAAAGGTGGGTGATTACCGACCAGCCCTCCTTTACGCAGGATTCTTGTTCTTGCCGGCAGCGGCAATAGCCTGGTTGATGCCGGACCTGCTGGATGAGCAATCAACTGAGTTGCCCAGCTCCAAAAAGGACTGATTATGCATCTCGGAAAACGAGCAGACTCTCCGTCGGCTTTGCCAGAGTCTTGTTTAGGATTTGGTTACCAAGCAAACGACCGATGGGCGCACATGCCCAAGGATTGGACATGGCAGGAAGTAGCCGGCGTGGCGTGCGACAGCAAGGATCATGCTTTCGTTTTCAATCGTGGCGAACATCCCGTCGTGATCTTTGACCGGGACGGCGTTTTTCTGGGGTCATGGGGGGAAGGCATGTTCGTTCGGCCGCACGGCATCTTTATTGGCCCAGACGACTACGTTTTTTGCATCGACGACCTTGATCACACCGTGCGTAAATTTACATCGGATGGCAGACTACTGCTGACCCTGGGAACCAGCGGGCAGCATTCGGACACAGGCGCCACAAGTATCGACTACCGCACCATCGTTCGAGCGGGCCCGCCGTTTCACTTCCCAACCAACCTGGCACTCGCACCCGAAGGCGATCTCTACATTACGGATGGATATGGAAACGCAAGAGTGCACAGGTTTTCTCCCGATGGCCGGCTCATCCTCTCCTGGGGAAAACCGGGAAGCGGTCCTGGCGAATTTCACGTGCCTCACGGCATCGCTGTTGACCGCAAGGGGACCGTGTACGTGGCAGATCGGGAGAATAGCCGCATTCAATTGTTCAATCCAGAGGGAGTCTATCTTGCCGAATGGACTGATGTTGCCAGGCCGTGCGAGGTCTTCATCGACAGGGTAGGTACTGTCTATGTGGCCGAACTTGGCTTCCACGCCGGCATGTGGCCAGGAACGAGCCCCCCTACCCCCGATGCTTCGGGCGGCCGGCTGAGCATCTTTGATTTTGAGGGTAAGCTCCGTGCCCGCTGGGGCGGGGGCCGGAATCCCACCAGTCCTGGGGACTTTTTCGCTCCACACGATGTTTGGGTCGATTCACGAGGCGATATCTACGTGGGCGAAGTAACTATGTCGGCAGGCGCTGGCCGTGGCCTGGTGTCGCCTGACTGTCACACGCTGCAGAAATTCACCTTGCAAGAGCGCTTTTTGTGCGACGGGAAGCTCGCTTTGAACCCGTGATCGACCTGGCTGCAACCTGTGCTGGAGAATCATCTGATGAAGGCTTGGCGTTTCCACGGCTTCAACGACATGCGTTTGGACGATGTGCCGGTGCCCATCTGCGCTCCTGGTCAGGTTCTCGTTGAACCCCTTTGCGTGCAGCCCAGCGTCACGGAGGCTCAACTTGCGCTAGGAATTCCGACGCTGGCCTTCGACCGCGTGAAGCGCCGCCTGGAAACCGAAGCCCCCATTCAGCTCTTCGGCCATGAGTTCTGTGCGCGCATCCTTGAAATCGGCCCCGGGGTCAGCCGATTTCAACCCGGAGATCGTGTTGCGGCCTGAGCCAAGCTGCCGTGCACCGTTTGTCCACTCTGCCGTTCGGAACGCAGTGACTTGTGTCGCAAGGGACCGGTCATCGGCTTCGATCTTCCTGGTTGTTTCGCCGAAATCGCCTCTTTGCCGGAGATTGCGCTGGTAAAGGTAGACGACCGGATTTCCGATAGCGAGGCCGCCTGTCTCCAATCGTTGAGCGACAGCGTGGCGGCCGTGGAAACTGCTCGCCTGCGGATGGGGGATGCGGTCGTAATTCTCGGCCAGGGCAGCATGGGCTTGGAATGCCTGCAAATCGCCCGCCAGAGTGGTGCGGG
>Ga0116224_10001859_pt1 | contig 12868 bp, 17 predicted proteins | sample Sb_taG_9_FD_89699 | JGI IMG/M metagenome (GOLD analysis project Ga0116224, IMG submission 89699) | Peat soil microbial communities from Weissenstadt, Germany - Sb_50d_b_LC metaG | ecosystem: Environmental > Terrestrial > Soil > Wetlands > Peat | place: Germany: Weissenstadt | collected 2010-09-21 | reverse complement strand
TCTCGGCGAGGCACTGAGGGCCGTTAGCTCAGCGGGAGAGCGCTTCCCTGACACGGAAGAGGTCACTGGTTCAAATCCAGTACGGCCCACGCATTGTGACCTGGCCTTTTGGTTGTGGTGGCCCTAGCAGACGTGGTTTCTGGCCCTACAGGTTGTAGGGCCAGGGCCGCTCGTGCGAGACCCCCGGGAGCCCGATTCCCGGGGGTCTCTTATTGTGCGTATCAGGCGGCTTGCTCGTCGGTTTCGTCCTGGACGTAGAGGCGGCTTACTGCCTGGTTCATGGCCTCGAGGATGAAGGCGCGGTCCTGGGCGAATAGGTGGCCGTAGATGTTTTTGGTGGTCTCGATCTTGCTGTGGCCCATTTGGTTGGCGACTTGCATATCGGTGGCGCCTGAGGCGATTAGGAGGCTTGCGCACACGTGCCTCAGTTCGTGCGCGGTGTATTTGACGATGCCGTCCTTGTGGGAGGCGGTGTAGCCGTGGGCCAGTTTCAGGTAGCGGCGCCACATCGCGTAGCCGAGATAGCCGCCGCGCTCTCCGTTGATCAGCCTTCCGTAAAGCTCGCCTTCGGAGCGCTCGCGTCCGGCGGCGCCGCTTTGGGCGAGGCGGCGGACCGCGGGCATCGCGATATCGGGAATGGCGACGACTCGTTCGGCGGCCCGGGTCTTGAGGTCCGCGCGGATATCCCGGCGTCCGCCCGATTCGCTGGCCGTGCGGTCTACCATAATCCACTAGCCGTCGAGGTCGACGTTCTCGATGGGGACGGCGACGGCTTCCTCCCAGCGCAGCCCGGTGAAGGCCAGGACCATGGCGACGTCGCCGAGGCCCGGCTTGAATTCATCTAGCGCTGCGGCCAGCCGAAGGACCTGGGGGATGCTGGGGATGAGGACGCGTCGGCGCACGGAACCGCCCCAGCCGGTACGCAGTTCCAGCGCCGGATTGGTGGGGATGACGCGTTCCTCGCGAGCCCAGGCGAACAGGCGCCGGAGCACAGAAGCCACGGTGCTCTTGGTGCCGCCAGACGCCGGGCTGCCGTCTTGGAGGGTCAGGCCGCGGATCGTCTCGTTGAGGTCGGGGAGGTCCAGGTCGCCGATCCATGCGTTGCCGAGAACCGGGACGATGTAGATGTTCAGGCAGGCTAGCTCCTTGGCCAGCGACGACCTGGGGCGCGGGGTGCCGTCGCGCTTGGTCTTGTAGGCCGTGAGGTAGCGGGCCGCCACGTTGGCGAACCGCACACGCTCGGCCGTGAGCCGACCGGGGCGGCGCTTGGCCTCGGTGAACTCCTCCAGCAACTGCTTGGCTGCGTCCAGGCCCTCGACGACGCGCTCGATCTGATTCTTGAGCACCGGATCCCAGACGCGGACCCGGTAGACCGGTGTCCCATCCTCGGTGACGACCGGAACCGTCTTGCCGTTCTTGGTGCGTGTCTTCGGGGTGATTCCCCTCGGAAGAGCGCGCGGGTTGCCTTTCGACATCCCATTCTCCTTGTGTTTTCCGGCTCACCGCCCGATGGTGAGCCATTAAGCCAATCTTACTATAGGTAGCGCTCTTTCCTGGATTATTTTCGGCACTATTCAATGAGGGATTTGGGGAGAATCGATCTTGTTGCCCTATGCTTGAGCTGCTGATTTGGTGTTCGCGGGCTCCCAGTATGCCGCTGGCTTGGAGGGCGGGCAGGATGTGACCACTCCTCGATCTCGGCTTCGGGAAAACGGAGCAGGTGGCCGACTTTGCGGTATGGGATTGCGTCTCGCTCGACCAGTTTCCTTGCGTGGCGTTCGGTGATATTGAGCCACTCGCACAGTTCAACGAGCGTCAGCATGCGTGCGCCTTTGCCGTACGCACGGTCCTGCCGCTCCCCCGTCATGCAGCCTTCTCGGCTGGGACAGTCTGCCCGGCGACTCGCCGACGGGTCAGTTCGGTCACGGCTCGGCCTCCAGCTCGTTCTCTCTGTCGGTGTGGAGCTCAGGAGAACGGAGTGTCCGGGTGGGCTCCTTCGGCTCTGCTGCCGCGCCGCGCTCGATCGCCATTCGATAGGCGTCCTCGACGGCGCGGAGACGGGCGGCGACGCGGGTGTCGCGTGCGGCGATGGCCTGGCGGTTGCGGCGGCCGTAGGAGCCTTCGGGCAAGTTCTGGCCGGACCGTTGGACCTCGCGGACGTGGGCTTGGCGTTCGTCGGCGTGGGCGGCGATGGCGAACAGGGCGATGTTGGCGGTGGTGGCGTCCAGGACGAGGCTGACGGTCTGGGTCTCGGGGTCGTGGCGGGCCAGGGCGAGGATCCGGGGGCCGTCGGTGTCGGGCCAGGCCTGCTACGGGTGGACGCGGCCTTGGCGGACCCGGTCGTGGAACTGGGCGAGCTTGACGTCGGCGCGGTCGATCTGGTCGCAGGCGGCGGCGAAGTTCTCCCCGATCGGGCCGAGCTCGGTGCCCCGGTTGTTGCAGTACCGCAGGAGCCGGGCGGCATGCGGCTGCTGGTCGGGGTAGTTGCCGGAGCGAGCGTGTTTGCGGAGCTCGGTCTTGAGGTGGGTGTGGACGGCGCCGGTTTCGACGAAGCGGACCAGGCCGTGGGCGAAGAGGGGTTCTTGGGGCCGGGCGGCCAGCCAGATGGCTAGCCGCCGGGCGGTGATGTGGTCGACGATGGTGCTGCGGCTGTCGGCTTCGGCGATGCCGTCGGCGATGAGCCGCTCGTACAGGGCAAGGTCGGGCAGCGCCCGTCCTCCGGCAACCGGTAGGCGGGTCCGGTCGGGCGTCCTGCGCCGTTATCGGTCTTATACATCGGTCACAGGGTGTTTCTGGGCGATCTGGGCAAGCTTCGGCTTGGTGACGCGGGCGAGTTCCGCTGGTTCGGATGCCGTGCCTGGCTGTTCAATCGGCTGCCTCGCGGTCTGGCTGCCGGCTGGCTGGCTCTTGCTCGCGGTTGATGTGGCCGGGTGGCTGGGAGATCCGGGTGATCGCGTCGGGTGCGGTCAGGCCGAGTTCCCCGGCCCAGCTCTGGATGTGGGGCCAGAGCCGGTGGCCCTCGTGCAGGTCGGGGTCGGCGGTGGTGTCGGCCAGGACCATCGCGGTGATAGCGGCATTGCGGTCCAGGGTCTGGCCGGGCAGCCAGGACACTTCCCACTGATGCGGGCGGCCGGGTGCCGACCGGGCGGTGTGGGCGGTGCGGTCACTGGTCATAGCGGTGTCGTTGATAGTCAAGGTCATGGCGATCACTTCCGGGTCGGGGTCATGGCTCGGCTTCCAGGTCAGGTTCGGGTTCGGGGTCGCGGTGGCGGTCCTTGCCGGTGTGCAGGGCATCCCAGAGATTGGCTCCGGCGGCCGGGAAGTGCTCTTTGACCCAGTCGCTGGCGCTAATGACGACCGCGTACTCAGGGGGCCGGTATGTGTGGCGGGGGCCAGGGTCTTCGGGCTGCTTGATGCCCTCACCTGCCCGGGTCAGGTGTTCGTCGTCGGGCATGCGTCGCGCCTTTCTGCTGTAGTGCGGACGGGTTGAAATCGGGAGCGGTACCGGTGCCGATGGCGGGTTTCCAGCCCCAGCGGGGCCGGTAGCCGGGGGTGTCGAGCTGGTCGTCGTCGAGGGCGGCGCCGGCGCACCAATTCCCGGCGATGGCGCGGCGGCGGGCGAGGGTGGCGGCGGCGCGTTCAGAGCGGGTTCGCGCGGGGGCGCGTTTGTCCCACCAGGCGTCGTACAGGTCGACGACCGCATCGCGAAGGTCGGGGCTGACGGTGCGGGCATCGCCGCGGACGAGTTCCTTGATGGTGGTCTGGCTGACGTCCAGGGCGCGGGCGATGCGGGCCGAGCCGTGGCCCATGACGTGCAGCGCACGCAGCCGCAGCCGGGTACCGACGGCGTCCAGGCGGGCCCTGGGCGCATCGTCGGCGGCCACGGTGAGCGCGGCGGCCGCCGTGCCGTCGGCGGGCCGGCCATGGCCGCGCGCCAGGTCGTACACGGTGCCCGGGACCCGGCTGGGGTACGGCGGGTCAGCGGGGAGCGGGCCGGTAGGGGCGGGGGTGTTGATGCTCATCGTCCTTCACCTGCTTCGGCCTGATGGTCGGTGTGGGGCTGGTGGGTGCGGCGGGCGGAGGTCAAGGTGCGGGTGATCTCCTTGTCGTCCAGGCCGGCCTGGCGGGCGGCGGCTAGGGGGCTCAGGTCGGCGGCCAGGTCGCCGTCCAGGGCGCGGTTGGCCGCCCAGAACAGGCCCTCGTTGCGGTTGCCCTCGGACTGGCTGGCGACCCAGCGGGCCAGGCCGGTGAGGTCCTGGTGGCCGGGCCGGGGCTGGTGTGGCGACTGGGGCTGCCATTGGGGGTTCAGCTGGCGCAGGACGGCGTCCCAGTTCAGGGCGCCGCGGCCGCGCAGTGCCCGGACCAGCTGGTAGGACCTGCCGTCGACGCGGGAGGGCGGGGTGAGGACGTAGCCGCCGACCGAGCGGAAGTCCAGGTGATGGGCGGGCATATGGCCGTTGCGCTGGGCGGAACCGGCGAAGTAGGCGTGCAGGCCACCGCTGGGGGTGCGCACGTAGGCGCCCGCACCATCCAGCAGCCCGGCGTCGCGCAGCTGACGGAAGGCGGCGTACCCGTTCCCGGCCTCGCCGTGCTCGTCGACGTCCAGGACATCGGGTCCGGGAGCGCCGGTGGCTACGGCCAGGTTCCAGTCGCGGCCGCGGCCGAACCAGTCGGTGATCTGCTGCTGGTCCGTGGTGGCATCGCGGTAGCCGTGCGGGGTGGCGGGAATCTTCTCCCCCGGTCGGCACGGGAACACCCGCCAGCCGCCCTGGGCGAACGCGAGAGCCTGATGCAAGATGGCGTCGGTCATGGCGTGCTCCTGGGCTGGCCCGGGATCGGCGCGGGGGTGCGCGAGTGGCCGCAGCGGTGGGTCTCGGCCCGCAGCTGTTCTGCCAGGGCGGGCAGGAGGCGGGCCTGGTATTCGGCCTGGGCGGACACCAGCCGGGTGGTGCGTTCGGGCTGTAGGTACAGGGCTGACCACAGCTGGCTGAGGATGTCCAGGCCGTACAGGCACAGGTCGTGGGAGGGCCAGCACGGACCCAGGGCGGCGGCCAGGTGCCCGTAGCCGGGGCGGTAGACCTGCTCGACCCAGGCCCGCAGCTGCGTGATGGGTTCTCCGCGTTCGGCGGCGGTGAGCTTCCACCACGCCGGGGCCGGGCCGGGGTGATAACCGTCAGGGCCGTCGGCGGGCGGGACGAGCTGCGCGGCCAGGTCGGTGACCTGCCGGTCCAGCGCCTCGAACCGGGCCAGGACGGCGCCGTCGCGTTCGAGGGTGCGGCCGATGCCGGTGACAAGGTCGGTGAGCTCGGCCAGCCGCTCGCTGAGCACGGTGAAATGGCCGGTCTCACGGTCATCGAGTTCGGTGAGCCGCTCGTGGTGGGCGGCGAGCTGGGCTAGGGCGGCGGTGATCGGGTCGTTGCTGGTCATGGTCAGCTCCAGGGGTAGGTGCCGTCGTCGGGGAACCATTCGGCGGGCACGTGGTCGGGGATGATCAGGCGCGGATCGTCGATGGCCGGGTGCATGGCCATCTCGGTGGCCATCGGCGTGTGGCCGAAGCGGCGGGCGCGGCGGTAGGCGGGGTTCTTCCAGGCCTGCGGCAGCCGGGCGATGACCGGGGCGCAGTTGCCGCGGATCACCAGGGCGAACGCGGCGGGCAGCTGGCGGATCATGTCCGGCGCGGCCACGTCGTGGCGGGTGGAATGGTCCTGGCCGCGGATCTTCCACGAGGCCCGCCCGCACAACGTGCAGGCCGCTTCCAGCGTCGTGGTGGCGGTGATGCCGGGCAGGAACATCTTCACCGAGCAGGTGTCCATGACGATCTGGCGACCGTGGTCACCCCAGCGTTCGGCGAGCTGGGCTTCGCCATGTGCCACGGCGATCACTTGGATGCCTTTGCCGCCGGAGTCAGCTAGCCACGAGGGCAAGGGCACAGGGCAAATTTGCGTGACCTCATCCAGGCCCATCAGCAGTGGGGGATCGAGCCGGCTGGAGTCGGACGCTTGGCCGAGCTGGGCGGCGACGTAGTGGATTTCCGAGGCCATGGCGGCGAATAGCGGGGCGACCGGGGCCTGTTCGGAGAGGGCTTCGGCGATCAGGTAGACGGTGCCGCGGTCTTCGAGGAAGGACGGGATGTCGAACCCGCCGCCCGGGCCCGGGAGCACGCTGACCGCCAGGTCGGGGTCGGCCATGAAGGCCAGGGAGCGAGACATCACCATCCGGACCGTGGCGGTGGTCTTCTGTGCCTCGGATCGCAGCTCGGCGAGGGTCAGCGCCCACTGGCGGGCACCGGCCGCGAGCAGGATCCGCTCGGGGACGTCGGGGTCGGCGCCCGACACCCAGCTGGCGACTGTGCGCAGGTCGTATCGGGCCAGGGCGGCGGCGTGAAAGTAGCCGCGCAGGTAGTCGCTGGCTTTGGCGGACCAGAAGGTCCCGTCCTCGACGCCCTTCTGGGAGACCGCGAAGGCGAACGCGTCGGCGCGGCGGATGGCGGTGGCCGGGTCCTCGCAGCCGTCGATCGGGGACCAGCAGAAGGTGGAGGCCACGCCGCCGATGTGCTGGGGGTTGAATACGTGGACCGGGCCGGTGCCGGCGCGGACGGCGGCGGTCAGCGCGTAGATGTCGGGTTTGGTGCTGGTGGCGAGGACCGGGCCTGGGAAGCGCAGGATGACATCGGCCAGGAACGCGGTCTTCAGCATCCTTGGCGGGGACATCACCAGCAGGTGCTCCTCCAGCGGGACTCGTAGGGCGTGCCGGTAGTGGGCCCGGCCGAGGAACACCGAGTGCTGGCGGGGTTCGGCGATCCGGTACCACAGGGGCAGCGAGGCGCGGATCCGGCCGGAGCGGCGCAATGCCGCGAGGCGGCCCCAGCGCAGCCACAGGCCGAACAGGTGGGCGAAGCCTTTGCCGGGATGGAGCCGTAGGTGCAGGCGGATGCGCAGGTGCCGGGCGCGGTTGCCGGGCAGGTAGCGGGCGGGCAGGAACGCCCAGGTGAACACCAGGGCCAGGATCAGGAGGATGGCCAGGGCGATGGCGTACTTGAGGATCATCGGGCGTCTCCGTTGCGGGCGGCGAGGACGGCTTTGCGCAGGGCGGTGCGGGCGGCGCCGGTGTTCAGGCCGACTGCTGGGGCCAGGTGGGCGCTGATCGCTGAGATGCGATCAAGGGGGACGGAGGCGAGAGGGCCGTGCCGTTCGGTGACCAAGGAAAGGAAGCGGGACGTCTTGGTCTCGCTACGGGCCTTGGCCCGGTGCGGTGAGGGGCCCGGCTCGGGCGTGGGGACGGACGGGACGCGGCGGCCGGGGGCGACCGGGCATTCGGCCAGCACCCAGGCGCGGAACCCGGCCAGCGTCGAGGCCGGGGCCAGGGCCAGGCGCAGCAGCCACAAGATCAGGCCGCCGAGGATGTCCAGCGGGGTGGCCGCGTCGGCGGCCAGCGCGGTGCCAACGTGCTGGTGGCGGGCCAGCGCCCAGGCGCGGACGACCGCGATCAAGGTGTCGCTCGCCAAGGCGTACGCGACTGGAGGCATGGCCCAGATGGCCAGGTTCCGCCAGCCGGGGGCGGCCGCGATGGCGTTCATGAACACGCTGGCGCCGACCGAGGCCAGGTTCAGGGCCCGGGCGCGGAGGGCACGGCGGCCGTGCAGGGCCAGCGCGATGCCGAGGCAGGCGAAGACCAGGGCGGCGGCGTCGGGGATCGCGGCCTCCAGCCCGGCCACCACCGCCAGGCGGCGGGTGGCCTGGACCAGCCGGTACTGGGCGGTGAAGCTGACCACCGCCGCGGCCGCGGCCAGCAGGCACAGCCCGGCGGCGGCATTCCGCAGCCAGATACCCGAACGATCCTGGCCGGACTCGTTCGGTTGGGCCTGGTCGCTCGCGGGATTTCCGGCGCCGTGCGTGCTTGCCATGAATGGCTCGGATGGATTTGGGAGCGCGAGGAGCAGGCACGCCATCATGGCCTGGCGGAGGAGGTTTTCCGCGATTACGGGCATGCGGTAATCGCTGTGGGTAAGCGCGTGCATTTAACGCTCCCCTCGCTGTCCCCGCTGCGCCGGGCGCCAAGCCCGGTCACGCGGCGGGTGATGGCGTCAACACGATTCCGGGGAGGTGAGGCCAGGTCACCGCGGTCCCTCTTGCGGATGCCGGTCACGATGAGGATGAGGAAGGCGACCGCGCCCAGGAAAAGAGCGAGGGACACGGCGAGAATGATGAGAAAGGTGATCATGGCTCACTGGTCCCGTGTGCTGTCTGCGGGGATGGCGAAGGACCGGACGGTCATGACTAGAGCTGAAATCATCGAAGTAGCGCTGATTTCAGCTTGATAGTTATTACGGATCGAGGTCGTCTGGTCGCGGTTGGTCTCGGTTTGCCGCGGGATCGTGCAGGAACCGGCTACTCTCGGCGCTGGAAGTGGAGCGCGGAGGAACGCGTGTCGGAAGGCGATCCGGAGGACTGGGCTGCGGTCGCGCGGGTTATCGGCGATCGTGTCCGCGAGCTGGGCTGGCCTCAGCGCGAGCTGGCGGAGCGCTCGCACGTGTCGGTGGCCGTCGTGCGGGAGATCCAGCGGCATACCGTCGAACGCCGCCGTAGCCGCCGCACACTCGAAGCCTTGTCCGTAGCTCTGGGCTGGGAGCCCGGGCGCCTCGACCAGGTGCTGAAAGGCCGCGCAGAACAGGCCGGCAGCCGCACCGCGCCTGACAACGGCATCCCGCGGTCCCGCCTTGATCTGCTGGAACAAAGGCTTGACGAAATCCTCAAGCTGCTTGTGGAACTCAGGTCCGACCTCGCCGCGGTGATTGATCATGCTCGTGACGATCTCTAGGCCGGCTTGGCTGCCGATTCCCGGCGATGTGCTGTCCATGCCCGTAATTCCACCGGCATTCCGGCGAATTAGCCATGCACCCTTAATGCAGTCTCAGTGCATGTTCTGTGCAGCTCGCCCGGGGCCATGCATTCACAGTGCAGGCATAGTGCAGTTTCGATGCAACTCGCTGGACCGGTAGGCGCGCATGCAGGTAATCACGTCATGGACCGGCAGTCAGGCCGACGCTCTGCGGGAAGCGCTGCGTATGACGAATGAATCGTTCGCCAATCACCTTGGCGTATCCGTCCGCACCGTGGCGAACTGGCGGAAGCGGCCGGAAATCAGGCCGCAGCCCGGAATGCAAGAACTACTCGACGTTGCGCTCGAGCGCGCCCCTGATAGAATTAAGGTACAGTTCTCTCTACTGGTAGGCGAGGAAAACCGTGCCACTGATGATCAGCCGGCCTTTCAGACAGAACCATTTGCGTTCCCGCTCACTGTTATGACCAGCATGGAATAGGACAGGGACGATGCCCGCGCGCTTTCACAAAGCTTTGACGCTGCACTTGAGCATTCGGCGGTTGATGATATCGAACGGCTCGCGCACATCTGGCTCATCTCTGAGCCTCCGCAGGTAATCGAACTGAACGCGGGCCGGCGGGTAAGCGACGCGCTGATCACTGCCGTAGAGCATCGCGTCGTCCAGTTGCGCCGAGCCGACGATTTCATCACGGGCTCTGCGAGCCGTGACCTTGTGCGGAACGAGCAGGACGCTACGGTGCAGCTCCTGTCGGAGGCCTCGCTGACAGAGGATCAGGCGAAACGTGTACTCACGGCTACCGGTGAACTCGCCCAACTGGGTGCGTGGGTTGCTGCTGACGCAGGACTGACTGACGAAGCGGCGCGGTATGTCCGGGGCGGTGTCCTAGCCGCACGGGCCGCGGGCAAGGCGCCGCTGGCCGCCAATATCATCTCGACCTTTAGCTACCAGATAGCCAGTACAGGTAACCCGAACGAGGCCGTCGTGCTTGCCCGCACTGCCTGCAAAGGAGGCGAGCACGACGCGACGCCTGTGACACGCGCCTTGCTCCTGGAAAGAGTGGCATGGTCCGCGGCGAAGGCCGGTGATCTCCGGGACTGTGAGCGGACTCTCGGGCTGGTCGAGGAAAGCTTCTGCGCTGGCGCCAGGGATAACGACCCTGACTGGGTCTACTGGCTCAACCGGGAGGAAATCGACGTGATGGCCGGGCGCTGCTACACAGAACTGCGGAAGCCGGATCGCGCTGAACGCCTGCTTACGAATGCCCTGTCACGCTACAACGGGGCGCTCGTCAGGGAGAACTCGCTCTACCTGAGCTGGCTCGCCGAAGATTACGTCCAGCTGGGCGACATCGAGCATGCCGCCGATATCGCTGTGCGCATGGCCGCCCTGGCGGCTCGCACGAATTCGGTGCGAACTGATACTCGCCTGCGTTATATCGCCAGGCAGCTTGCCCCGCACAAGGGAACGCCCAGCGTTACAGATTTCTTTGACCTCTACCAGTCAGCAGCCGGTGTTCCTTTGCCCCGGCAACCGGAATAACCGCGGATTACTTGCCTTTAAGATCGCGTCCCTTGACGAAGGTGCCGCGCCCGCTGATGGTGACCACCAGACCCTCATCGCGCAAGATGCTTATCGCCATGCGCACCGTGCCGCGGGATACCCCATGCTCTTGCTGGAGGTAGCTCTCGCTCGGCACGAGCGAACGCGGCGGCAACTCCCCTGACTTGATCCTCTCCCGCAGGATGTCCGCCAGCTGGGTGTACAGCGGTATCGGGTTCATGTGGTCCACGTGGCTCACGGAGGCAGACGGTATCTGAGCAGGCAGGATAACATGGATGTCCGGTATGTCTAGCCCGTACTAGACGTATAACCTGTTCAGCCCGTACACTTACCGGGTGCGCGGCGGGGGTTGCGATGCCTTCCGCATCCACTTCCAAGGCCCCCGCCGACGCACCCTCCAAGGCGACTCAGGGAGCGGGACCGGCCCGCCCACCTGAAGATCCGGTTTTCCGTGAGGGGACAGCGCATGAGCGCGGCAGAGCCGGGCACGCAGCCCGCCACGTTCCGTGCCATGTTCATCGAGGAGCTGCGCGCCCGCAGAAGGCAGATGGGCCTGCTCCAGCGTGAATTCGCCGAGAAGGCGCACCTGTCGCTGTCGTCGGTCAAGAAGTATGAAGAAGGGAAGAAGAAGCCGGAACGGAAGTTCGCGACCTGGTGCGATGAGTTCTACGGCTGCCCCGGGACCTTCGAGCGACTGTATGACGGGATGGTTGCCGAGTCCTTCCCGTCATGGTTCGGCCCCCGGGTGCTCTTCGAGGACAAGGCAGCCCGCATCCATCAATGGGAGATGCGAGGCATACCGGGCCTGCTGCAAACACGCTCGTACGCCAGCGCGGTCATCCGCGCCTGCCGGCCCTACGACGCCGAGGAAGAACTGGAACGCGACACGGCGGCGCGCATCGAACGGCAGCACATCCTCGTGCGCGACGATCCCCCCAAGCTCTGGGTGATCCTGGGCGAGGGGGTACTCAGGCAGGCGGTCGGAGGAATCCGCGTGATGCGCGAGCAGCTCGGCCACCTGCTCAGCGTCACAGAAACGCAGCGGATCGTCCTGCAGGTCTTGCCGTTCGCGGTGACCGACGCGCCAGGCGTAGACGGACCTGCGGCCCTGTTCGAGTTCGATGATTCACAACCAGTTGCCTACCTGGAGGGATGGGGCTCCGGCCAGGTCATCAAGGACCCCAAGGAAGTAGCGGTCATCGCCACAGCGCTTAGCATGATCAAGGGATGCGCGCTGTCCCCGATCGATTCAGCACAGCTCATGACCACGATCAGGAGCGAGCTATGAGCAACGAGGCGATCTCTGACTGGCGCGTAGCCAGCTACACGGGCGGACAGGGCGACTGCGTGGAGGTGGGCACGTCCGCCGCCATGATCGCGGTGCGCGACACCAAGAACCGGGAGGACGGCCCGGTCCTGCGCTTCGGCCTTCCTGCGTGGGGCGCGTTTATACAGCGTTTGAAAGGTTAACCCCTGTAGCCGTACCGAGTCCCGCGCGGCGCATGTCCGGCCTCCACGCGGGGTTTTCGTACGCCCTGGACCAAGACTGATGCCCTCTTCTTGGCGACCAATCTCCCTGAAATCGAGAGGGACACCATTTACCGGGCAAGGGACACCGTTGCCCACACGAGGGGCACTTATTCATCGGTGCCCTCTGAGGCCCTTGGAACAACGCTCTCGCGCCTGTCATCGTAGAACGGCAGGAGGGAAGGTGCTCTCCAACGGCCGCCCGGGGCGAATCTGCGATGACCTACATGTGGAACGCGTGCGCCAGCACGCCCACTCGCCGGAGCTGGCCGCTATCTAGCGCCACGCCTCCGCTGGCCGCTCTCCCGACGGTGCCCGCATTGGCACGTCTCTTTGCCCGCGCGACTCTGCATACCTGGCATGAGGATTCCCTGGTCCAAGATGCCGAACTGATCGTCAGCGAACTCACTGGTAATGCTGTTGCCGCATCTTCCGATACGGATGGGCGGCCGGTATACGTCGATGGCCGCATGCCCGTCATCCGGGTGTACCTGCTCACTGACGGCGTGCACCTCCTCATAAAGGTCTTTGACCAGGCACCCGGAATCCCAGTGCTCAGGGAGGCAACCGAAGATGAGGAGATCGGACGCGGCCTGATCCTCGTGAACGCCATCGCGGAAAAGTGGGGCTGGAAGCCCGCTAAAGGGCAGCCAGGCAAGGTTGTCTGGGCCCAGATGTCCCTATTGGGGGACCGTGTCGGCGCTGCCACCGCTCCGGTGAGAAACGAGCCGGACAATGGAATTCTCGCAAGAGTCCGCGATGCGTTGCGATATCTATAGGCCAATCACGACAGGTTCGGAGGAGAGAATGGCATGACCTGGTACGGCAGCCGCACTTCGTGCCGTGAGCTGGGCGAAGGCGCCTGGCGTGGTTAATGTGATCTTGTTACGGGATGGGCGGATGTGAGCGCAGCCGCCTCGTGATCATGTCTGTGTGACG
>Ga0116224_10001847_pt1 | contig 12908 bp, 10 predicted proteins | sample Sb_taG_9_FD_89699 | JGI IMG/M metagenome (GOLD analysis project Ga0116224, IMG submission 89699) | Peat soil microbial communities from Weissenstadt, Germany - Sb_50d_b_LC metaG | ecosystem: Environmental > Terrestrial > Soil > Wetlands > Peat | place: Germany: Weissenstadt | collected 2010-09-21 | reverse complement strand
GTCAGCTCGCCGTTGCGCACCGACAAGTGATCAATGGAGAGCGCGAACAACTGCTCGACTGGAGTTTCTTGTGAGGGTTGCGACGACACCTTGAGTGCGGGAACATTGGTCGAACCGTCGGCAGCCACTACGATGTGCACCACCGGATGTTCGAGGGTCAAAGAGTGGAAGCCAAACTCCGCCCGCAGAAAAGATGTCACCTTCATTTGCGCGATCAAGTGATCGGCGTGAGCAAGAGGGATGTCGGCCGGCCCTTCACTCCCATGCACCGTAATGTCCCGCACTTCAATTTGGGTGTGGAAGGGAACGATGTGGAAGCTGCCGATTTCTGCGCGGCCGCCAGTGATGCGCTGCAATTCTTCGACGATCTTTCCGCGGGCGTAGGCTTGAAACGAATCTGTGGTCGTGTACCACAACCCGGCAAGTAGAACGGCGATGACCACCCCGGCCGCGATCAACGCATACTTCCACCCGCGCCTGGAGGCAGGCTCGGTCACTGCGTCTGGGCTCCCTCCGCGACGGGTGCGCCGGGAACGCTCACCCGGCTCTCCGAGCGCAGAGTCTGCAGCCAGGAAACCAGCAGTTGGTTGACCTTCTCCTGAGTGAGTAGCTCGCGGATCTTGGCCGAAACATCGGCCGGCGGAACATCCTCCGCTCCCGACTGCTTCAGCTGCGAGACGAACTTCTCCCGGTAGTAGTCTTCAATGGTCTTGGAGTCGATCTGCACAGCCGGCCGCAGGCGAACATCCACCAGCCGCATCAGGTCGATCTGCCGCTGCACGTGTGTCAACAGATCTCTTTCTGAAAGCTGGAACCTGGCCAGCACGGACTGCCAGCCCTCCGCGGTCGCACCTTCCGGATATTGCTTGCGCGCATCGACGATCTGCGACGCGGCTTCGGACTCGGAGGCATGCTGAAAGAATGCAGACTTCATCTGCTCGCCCAGGAGTTCCTGATCGATCAACTGATCGAGCACGGCCCGGCGGTCTTCGCCGGAGAATTGGTCCAAAGTGCGGCCGTTCAACACCGCTTCATAACAGAGAGCTTCGTCCAGGTCGCTCTGGAGAATAACGTGCCCGTTGACCGTCGCCAGGATGCGGTCGATCACGTCCGACTGAGCCGAGGCCGGGTTCAAGAGCAGGGCCAGCAGCATTGCCAGGGCTGCGATTGCGCTAGTTGTGTTGGCGCGAACTCTTTTCATCAGAATGGCTGGCCTATGCTGAAGAATACGTTGAAATGACCGAGGCGCAACGCCTCCTGAACGCTCTGAACCGGTTTCGTGTTTGGAATCGGGACTAGCTGAAAATACCTGGTCGGATTCAGGTTATATCCAAAGTCAAACCGCAAAGGCCCGATTGGCGTCTTGTATCGTACTCCGATGCCCACTGCATGCGAAGTGTAATCATACCCGGAATTGTCGAATTGGGACATGCACTGCACGTTCGTTGTACCTCCGGACAAGCACTGTTGGGGATTTGACTGGTGCCAGCGCAATAGCCCCTTCACCATGTCGTGCTGCGCCGTGAAGACGTTTCCCATATCGTGAAAAACGGCCAGACCGAAACCCTCGCCCAGATACGGCAAAGTCAGAGGCGGGAAACGCAGTTCCAGGCTGTTTACGAACACTGCCGTACCGCCGAGCGGAAAACCGGAGCCGGGATCACGCGGCCCTGCCTGATTTAACCCGAAGCCGCGGTGGGAGTTGCCGCCCCCGGCGAAAAACTGCTCGGGCAGCGGAATGAGCGAGAACCCCTGGCAGACGCTCTCGTTCGTGATGGGGTTGGTGGGACAAGCCCCCGGCGCCACCACCCTCGTATTCCGGAAGGGCTGCTGCAGGCCGATGGTGGTGGAGCGCGCAAATACGAACTGATGATCGGCCTTACCCTTGCCTCCGAACGCCTGATAGGTGGAATTCTGCGCCAGCACCCGGCCGAAATCGGCTTCCGAAGCGAAGTACCGCGAGGCTGTAAAAGCGTCGAGCGTAAAGTAGTTTCCCTTGGTGCTCTCCAGCGGGTTGTCCCGTTTGTCGCGGATGAAAGTAAGTCCGGGACCGCCGACGGTGGCCGGAAGTGAAAAAAGCGCAATTTCGCCGGGGTTGATTCCTTCGGCAAAGTTACTGGCCTTTACCCTCCTGAATTCCAGCCGGTAGGTAAGCGAACTGGGCCCGGCGCGGGTTCCGGGTTCGGTCCCGGTGTGTCCGATCTGTTGCCGCAAGTCGATCTTTCCTTCCAGCCGCTGCGAAGTGAACGTCGCCACGTCAAGACTGTTGTCGTAAAAGATCGTGTAGATCACCTTCCACTTGTCGCTGTCGAACAGTTTCGGGATGGTATAGCTGATCAACCCGCGTTGCTGCAGGCGTCCCACGTGAGACTGAAACGTGATGGTCTGGTCGCGTCCGGCAAAGTTCAACCGGGTCACATCGAAGCCAACCCTGGGGCTGACCCCGGTCGTCCCCGCCGGCGCGGTCGTCCCGGCAGGCTGGCCAGTCTGGAATTCCAGCCCGACACCGTAAGTGAAGGTGTACCGCTTGGCCTCCTGCACCTGCACCAGGACGTTTTTCTGCGGGTCGTCGCCCTCGGGGTTTTGCACCGCGGTGTCCACCTGGCTGAAAATGCCCAGATTGTAGAGCCGAGTCTGGGTGTCGAGCAGATCCTGCTGGCTCAGCGCTTCGCCCGCCTTCACCTGCACCTCGCGATCTACCACGTAGTCGCGCGTATTTTCCGTTCCGGCGACCATCACCTGATTCACGGTGAAGCGTTCCCCTTCCTGGATGGTGAAAGTCACATCTTCGCCGTTCGGCAGACTGGCAGACGGCTTCGTGGTGATATCGAGGCTGGCGTTGGGGAACCCATGATTGAAGTAGTAGTTGAGAATCTGCTCGCGGTCATTCGCCAGATTCAGTTCGGAATAGGGCTGGCCGGATTCGGTGGAGCGCTCGGGAAGATCCTGGGTTGCCACTTCGTGGTTGCCCACCATCTGCACTTCTCCGACGCGGGTCCGCTCGCCCTCCTCAATGTGAATATGCACGGCCAGCTGGTTGTCTACGCCTTTGTAGTCATCGTCCACTTTGGTCTGGATGTGGACCTGGCGAAATCCATTCGAGCGATAGAGTCCTTCGAGGGTGGCAACGTCGTTGTTGAGCAGCGATGTGCTGAAGCGTCCGTGGCTCAAGAAGCGGGTCGCCTGTTGAATCTCGAGGTAGGACATCAGCTTGGCCGTATCCAGAAAGTTCTTGTTCCCGGTGATTTCCACTAATACGAGTTTATGCACCGGGCCGGGATCGATCTGATAAGTCACGCGCATGGTCTGCGGATCGATCTGCTTTTGGATTTGGACTTTAGCGTCAAAATGCCCGCGCGTTTGCAGGTAGTCGAGAAGGTTGCGCTGCCCCTCGTTCAGCAAGTCGTCATCCACGGCCTGCTCTTCGTAGACGGGAATCTCCTTCTTAAGGACGCCGCCGCCGACGTGGTATCCCTCGGCATGAATCTCCACCACCGGGCCGGGATCAATCTGGAAGGTATAGTCGACGGCATTGCTGGCCGGAAGGTATTGCTGCTGGGCAACGGAAACCTGCGCCAGTACCCGGTTCTCCTTCTGGAACTTCTTGCGCAGCCGCTGCAGCCAGCTGTTGAAATGGGCGCTGCTGACGCGATCCCCGTGGTCCATGTGGGCGATGCTCATCACGGCGGGGGTGGAAAGTCCCGACGCTCCTGTTACGGTCACCTCGCCGACGTGAGCCGCCTCGCCGGCTTTGATATGGAACAGAACGTCCACTTGCTGCGTAGCCTCATTCGATGTGGTCTCCGCGGTAACCAGGGCGCGGTAGTAGCCGTCCTCTTGCAGGATTTGGCGGATGTTCTCCAGCGCCCGATTCAATTTCTCGCGGGTGTAGCGTTCTCCCAACTGGAACTTCGAGGCGTTGACAATCTGGTTGGCGTTGGGGTGGTCGGGAGCTCCCTCGACGTTGACCGCGCCGACGAAGAAATTGGCCGACGTGGCGAAGGTCAGCACAACGCCCTCACCGGAGGGCGTGACTTCTGCCTGGATGTCGGCAAATCGGCCGGTGGCGTACAGAGCGCGAATGCTGTCGCCGACCTGGGCCCGATCGAGCGGCGCTCCCGTTTTTTGCGGCAAAAGCTGCAGCAGATGTTCGCGGTCGCGTTGTTCCACACCTGGCAGCTCGACCGTCTGGACCAGCTTCCCTTCGTAACCGGAAAGCCGGGAAGCAGATGGCGAGGACTCTTGCGTCGAGGTGGGTTGAGGGTTAGCGGGCGCGGCTGGCTGGTTTGGCTGATCCGCTGCTTGGACCTTCCCAGAAGCGGGCGTGTTGGGCATAGCTTGCGACGGCAGACCCGCGGACCACAACAGGATCATCGCGGTCAGGGATGTCGCGTACCGTCTCAGCAAAAAGGTGTCCTTGGGGCCGGGTGCTATTCGAGTTCGATGGAGTGCGCCCCGGCAGTCGTTGTCTGTGTCGTTCGGACTGCGCTTCCGGAACCGCCTGTCCACCGCAGTCCTCTGCTCATAGGAATCAAGGGCAGAGCCAGCCACTTATAATAAAGGTTTTACAGTGCGTTACTGGTGATCTCTTTGGCACAGGAAACACCACCGTCACGTGGCGAGGAGCGCTACTCCCGTCAGGTCTTGTTCCGGGGCATCGGCGCGGAAGGCCAGCGGAAGCTGGCGGCAGCACGAGTCGCGATTGTCGGCTGCGGCGCGACTGGATCCGCTCTGGCAGGGCTGCTGGCTCGCGCCGGCGTAGGAACGCTGCGCACTATCGACCGTGATTACGTCGAGGCGAGCAACTTGCAGCGCCAGTCGCTTTTCGATGAAAGTGACGCAGCCGAATCCCTGCCGAAAGCGATTGCCGCCGCGCGCAAGATCGCTGCCTTCAATTCTCAGATCGTAGTCGAGCCGAGAGTTGACGATCTGGTGCCCGCGAACATTGAGACGCTGCTTGAGGGATGCGACCTCATCCTCGACGGCACCGACAACTTTGAGACCCGCTATCTGATCAACGACTATGCCGTTGAGCGTTCGCGGCCATGGATTTATTCGGCCGCAGTGGGCAGTTATGCCGTCACGCTGAACGTGCTGCCTGGGCAAACCGCTTGCCTGGCCTGCCTCTTCCCCGACTCGCCGCGCGGGATGGTCGAGACCTGCGAGACTTCCGGAATTCTGAACTCGGCTGTGAATCTCGTGGCATCAATCGCTGCCACAGAGGCACTCAAGTTGCTGGTCAGCGGGCCTACCTCAGAGGCTAAAGCCCCGTCTGACAAAGAGCCCCTCGCAGCGCTGAAGCGCTGCGCCACCCAAAATCACCTTCGTCAAACGCTGCTGTCTTTTGATGTCTGGACCAACGAGCACGCGGAAGTCTCTGCGGCGAAACCCCGCCCGGGATGCCGCGCCTGCGGTGAACGGGATTTCATTCACCTGGCCGGCGAGGGACGACCGCACATCACACTGTGCGGCAGGAATTCGGTGCAAATCCATGAGCGCCAACGGCCCATCGACTTTGCCGAGATGGATCGCCGCCTGCAGTCCCACGGCACGGTGCGTCACAACGACTTCGTGCTCAAGTTCTGGCACGAGCCCTACGAGATGACGCTCTTCCCCGACGGCCGAGCCATTATCAAGGGCACGACGGACCCTGCTGTAGCGCGGAGTCTGTATGCGAGGTATGTGGGTAGCTAGCTGGCTCGCGCCACTCGAGTTCTTTAGCCTTTCACATAAGCCAGCTTGGCCGCTACTTTTCCATCGCGCACGGTGAAAATATCAACGCCGCGCAGGTGCCAGGGCTGGCCGTTGCGCATCTTGCGATAAACCCACGGCACGACGGCCCGATCGCCGCTCACGATAACTTCCTCGGCTTCGAAGCGCGCGTCGGGATTGCGCACGAACCATCCGCGCCAGAACTCCACCACGGCGGCCTTGCCCTCGATCCGCCGCCCATCCGGCTGCGGGGATGTGTCTTCGAAGACCGTGTCATCGGTCAAGAATGCTGCCAGCGCATCGGCGTCGTGCCGGTTGAACGCGTCGTTGAAGCTGTCGATGGTTGCGCGGGTCGCTTGCTCCTGCGCCTGCGCATTCCGCTCGTGTTTCATAGGAACCTCATGGGTCTGGGCAGGGGATGCCGGCCCTCCAATTAGGAACACTGCACACGCTACTACAAAATTGCGGCGACTTGCGGACCACATGCGCATGGAACCTCCTGCGGCGCGACTTCCGTCATGGTGCTCAACCATCCATGCCGGTTAGCGCGCACCATTCTAAATCGCGGCGCCGGAGTGTGCGGCTCCTCATGGGCTAGATCTCACGTCTTTTTTGCGCTCAGGCGGCAGGCTGAACGGTCTGCAGAAAAACTAATCGATGGTGCAAAAAGCGCACCTCAGGCGCTAAAGCGCGGACACATTTTCAACGACTTAACGGCACGAGTGAACTCGTGCCCTTCCCGTTTCGTTGCGGTTCTTGAGTTTTTCCGCAGCCTCTGAAGCCGTGCCCTTCCCCAGCCCATCATGAAACTGCTTTGATAGCTCTTCGGTGTCTGGCTGGAAGCCTTAAGCTAGAACCCTGCAGCTTTTCTCTGCTAATCTCTCTGCTCGTGAATCCATGGAGTTCAATCCGCACGATAAAGGTTCCGAATGCCGGAAACCACTCGTCCTGAGCCCAGCCGCCTGTACCGCTGGATGGTGCTGGTCTTCCTCAGCCTAGCCATGTTCGGCAGCTACTACGCCTACGACGCGCTCAGTCCGCTGGCCGACGTGCTCAAGCAACAGCTTTCCTTTTCCGACAAGGACATCGGATTACTCCAGGCGATTTACAGCTTTCCGAACATCTTTACCGTCGTCATCGGCGGATTCCTTATCGACCGCCTCGGATTGAGAAAATCCCTGATGATTTTCGGGGTACTCTGCCTTGTCGGTCCGGCGATTACCGCCGCGTCGGGCATGCTGTGGCTGATGGCAGCCGGACGCCTCCTCTTCGGCATGGGCGCCGAGTCGTTGAACGTTGCAGTTACGGCAGCGCTGGCCAGGTGGTTCAAGGGCAAGGAACTAAGCTTCGCCTTCGGCATCAACCTGACGATCTGCCGCCTCGGTTCGTTCGCCGCGCTGAACTCACCCACCTGGGCTCGCGCCGCCTATGCCAACTGGCGGTTGCCCTTCCTGATCGCTGTGGCCCTTTCCGCACTCAGTCTTATTGGAGCTATCGTCTATTGGGTAATGGAGGCAAGTGCGGAGAAGAACTTTCGCCTCGGGGAAGCATCAACCGACAAAGTGGTTTTTCGAGACTTGTTCAAGTTTGGCGTGAGCTACTGGTATATCGTCGCGCTCTGCGTCACTTTCTACTCCGCCATCTTCCCCTTCCAGACGTTCGCCGTGAAGTTCTTCATGGAGGCCCATGGCACCTCGCGCGAGTTCGGCGGGTTCCTGTCCAGCATGCTGACCCTCTTCGCCATGATTGCTACGCCCCTGTTCGGGCTGATGGTCGACCGCATCGGCAAGCGCGCGCTGCTCATGATGTTCGGCTCCATGCTGCTGATTCCTGTCTACCTCATGATGGCGTACACGCGCGTGAATCTGTATATCCCTATGGCCCTCATGGGAGTGGCATTTTCGCTCATCCCGGCGGTGATGTGGCCCTCGGTGGCCTACATCGTCGATCAGTCCAAGCTGGGTACTGCTTACGGGCTGATGACCATGATCCAGAACATTGGCCTTTTCGGCTTCAATCTGATGGTCGGCTGGGCCAATGATTACAGCCACGCCGGCGCCGACAATCCCGGCGGCTATCACCTGGGCATGTGGATATTCTCAATCTTGGGGTTCCTGGGGCTCGCCTTCGCGTTCCTGTTGCACGAGCGCGAGGTTGGCCCACACGGGCACGGGTTGGAGACGATTACAACCGCCAAACCTGCCTCGTAGCACGCCGGAACTTCCCGATTTCCGAAGATCACGACTCTAAATTCGGGATCGGTTTCAGGCTTGGGGGAGACGAGCCGTTCAACTCTGAGCAGGCAAAGGATTTCCGATCGAGAAGCGGCGCGAGAGGGAATCCCAAGATCGGTAGGATGGCTCTAATATTCTGAATATGATGGTTACCTTTGTGCCAGCGCAACCGACTGCAACCCATACAACGTAAAGATAGTTAGCCGCATCTGACGGAATGCGGCCGGAAAAGGCAACTTGACCGACCCAGCACAACGACAGGGCAACGAGTTTCATGAAGCCGAGGCCATCGCAAGAGCCCAGCAGGGGGATGCAGCAGCGTTCCAGGCTCTCTACGACAAGCACCGGCGACGGGTGTACTCATTGTGTCTGCGCATGACGGCGAATACGGCCGAGGCCGAAGATCTCACGCAGGAAGCGTTTCTGCAGCTGTTTCGCAAGATCGGGACTTTTCGAGGCGAATCGGCCTTCTCCACTTGGCTGCACCGGCTTTCGGTCAACGTCGTGCTGATGCATTTGCGGAAGAAGACCCTGCCCGCGGTTTCCCTGGAAGAGACCACGCAGGGGGGCGACGAGGATACGCCGAAGAAGGATTTTGGGGCGGAAGATCTGGCGCTGGCCGGGTCCATCGACCGGTTGCAGTTGCAGAGAGCGGTAAATGATCTGCCCCCGGGCTATCGCACCATTTTCGTGCTGCACGATGTCGAAGGCTACGAACACAACGAGATTGCCGACATCGTGGGCTGTTCCATCGGCAACAGCAAGTCGCAGTTGCACAAGGCCCGCATGAAGCTGCGGGATCTGCTCAAGATGAATCGGGCCGAAAAGGCCGGGAAGCCTTGAGCGGTTGAGTTGAAGCAAGGAAGAAAGTTCAAAGCCGGCACAGACTGGCGTCGAAAGTAACCTGGCAGAGGCGCAAAACGGCTGCAAGCTTGCTGGAAACGGCAGTAGACTCATTCAGCAGAGGCTTGGGGAGAGCAGTATGAATTGCGTTGAGCTGCAACAGAGCTTGGCGGAGATCGAAAACGGGAAAGGCGCCGAACAACAGGCTCACCTGAAAACCTGCGCCCAGTGCTCGGCTTTGCTGGCAGAGCTGAATCTGATTGCCAGCTCGGCGAGCGCGCTGCAGGCGGCGGATGAACCCAGCCCGCGGGTGTGGAATTCCATCGAAATTACATTGCGCAAGGAAGGGCTAATTCACCCGCAGCGCGTCAGCCGCTCCTTGCTTCCCTCGCTGCGCAGCCGCTGGGGCTGGGCGCGCTGGATGGTTCCGGCGGCGGCCGCCCTGCTGATCGTGGTGGGTCTGTACGTGCGCCAGCAACCATTGCCCGAGCGGCTGGCACAGCATGCGGCCGAGCCCGCGATTTCAGCAGCGCAGTCTGACGTCGAGCTGGCCGGGTTGAACGACGACGATCTGCTGCAGGAGATCGCCGAACAGGCTCCGGCGATCAAGGCGCAGTACGAAGACAATCTCCGCCACGTCAATGAATATATTCGCGACGCCAAGAGCAACGTCGCCGCCAATCCCAACGACGAGGAAGCCCGTCGTTCCCTGATGGCGGCCTATCAGGAAAAGGCGATGCTTTTTGAACTGGCGATGGATCGTTCTCTGCCATAATAGAATCAAGCTCGGGGAGTCCTATGAGTGGGCGCATCATCCAATTCGCACCGATCCAATTCGCACTGATCGGGACTCTGCTGGCAGGAACGCTGGCGGCCGAGACCCACAAAGAATACCGTTTTAACATTGGGCCCAAGGCTGGAGTTTCCGTCAGCAATCCTTACGGTTCCATCTCGGTCAAACCTTCGACGGGTAATTTTGTGGTGATCAATGCCGTGTTGTCGTCCGACAAAGTCGAAGTCGACAACAACCAGACGGGAAATCATCTGGACATCACATCTCACTTGCTGGCCGGCGCGAACGCCGAGTCCGGCCGTGTGGATTACCAGATCCTGGTGCCGGCCGATGCCAGCGTTACTCTGCACTCCACCACCGGGCCGCTGCGCGCCGAGAAACTGCACGGTGACATGACCCTGGAGGGGTCGGGAGCCACGGTGGACGTGCGCGACGTCAACAACGCTCATGTTCATGTCAGGACCCTGAACGGCCCCGTCACCTTGACCAACGTGCAACAGGGGCATGTGGAGGTCGACTCGTTGAGCGGCGACGTCACGCTCGATCAGGTCACAGGACCACTGGTGCAGGTGATCTCAACCAGCGGCAAGATCAGCTACTTCGGCGATTTTGGCAGCAGCGGCGAATACCGCCTGACCAGCCACAGCGGCGACATCAACGCCACCGTTCCCGACTACACATCGGCCGACGTGAACGCCCACTCCGTGCGCGGGGAGGTGCATGACGATATCCCCCTTCAACCCAAGGCGCACACTTCATTCATCTACAAAGAGGGAAGTGCCTTCGTGGGTACCATGGGCCGAGTCGCCGTGTCTTCGACCGTGGTGCTGCGCAGCTTCAGTGGTAAAATCCACCTCAGAAAACGCGGACAAGCAACCCAATAGCAAGGAAAATCAACGCGAAACGCTCGCCGGGCCGCAGTAGAAAAGCGACTCGAAAAAGCGTGAGTTCGCGGCGCAGCATGCGCTCCCAACAGGGCGTGCAACCTTGCCATGCGGTCTTCCTGGTAGGGTTTATGGGCGCCGGGAAAAGCTCCGTGGGTCGGGCTCTGGGCCAACGGCTGAATTGGGCCTTTGAAGATCTCGATGACCGCATCGAGCGGCTGGACGGGCGCGCCATAGCCGAGATTTTCCGGAAGTCCGGGGAGATCGCCTTCCGCCGGGCGGAGCATACCGCCCTCCGGCAGGTGCTGGAAGAGCTCCAAGGTGGAGTCGCGCGGATCGTGGCTCTCGGCGGGGGTGCTTTCGTGCAGAAGAACAACGCGGAAGCGCTGAAGGCTGCGGGGGTGCCGACCGTATTTCTGGATGCCCCGGTCGAAGAGTTGTGGCGGCGCTGCTGCGGGCAGGCAAGTGAGGCTGGGACAGAGCGGCCGCTGCTCCGGAACGTGGAGCAGTTCCGCAAGCTCCATCAGAGGCGGCGGAACAGCTATTTGAAGGCGTCCCTCAAGATCGAAACCCACGGCCGCACCGTGGAGGCGATCGCGGATGAGATTGCCCAGGTTCTTGGCCTGAGAGGAATCGTGCTGCGGACCGAACAAGGAGAAGTCGAGTGAAGCGGCCAGAAGCAAGGCATGGGATCACGCGCGCGGCTGTAGCCCTGATGATGGCAGCCGTGTTGGCCTCAGCGACGGCCGCATTCGCCAGACGCGGCGCCGACAAGAAGGAAAAAGCCAAACCCGCGAGCGCGCAGACCGTCGATTCCGGTTCGTTCGGCGTTTTTGTCAAAGGACAGCGGGTCCTCACAGAAACCTTCAGTATCGAGCAGCACAACGGAAGCAGTTCCATCAAGTCGCAACTCAAGCAGGCGGCCGGCGCGGATAGCGCGAGTCAAAAGTCAGATTTGGAAATCAGCTCCAGCGGCGAACTGCTGAGCTACGAATGGAGCGAGTCTTCCGGCGGCTCGCTCACGGTTGTTCCGAACAACGAGTTCCTGATCGAGAAGATTATGACCGGGCCCGGCGCCAAGCCAGCGGAACGGCCTTTTCTCATGCCCAGCACGTCGATGATTGTGGACAATAATTTCTTCGTCCAGCGCGAGGTGCTGGCCTGGAAATATCTGGCCGCCGATTGCAAGAGCGAGGGCGATGGCCTGAAATGCCAGCAGGGTCCGGTGGAGTTTGGCACGATCGTTCCGCAAGACCGAACCTCCATGCCCATGCGCATGGAACTGATAGGGAAAGAGAAAATCGCGATTCACGGCGCCGAGCACGAATTGTTGCGCCTGAACCTGAAGGGTGAAAACTTCGATTGGGCTCTGTGGGTGGAGGGTCCTCAAGACGGCTTCAAGCTGATGCGGGTATCGATTCCTGCCGATGATACGGAAGTGGTGCGGGACTGACCTCCGCCCATCCGGCGACAGAATCGAGAACACCCTCTGGAACATCTATTGCTGCTGGCCGACGCACGTACGGCGCGGGTTCTGATCACAGTGCTGCTGTTTGCGCTGGGATTGGGCTTCCTCTATGTTACGCGGGCCACGCTGATCGCCTTCCTGTTTGCCATCTTCTTCGCCTACCTGATGAGCCCGCTGGTCAACAACCTGGAAAAGCTGCTCAAGGGCCGGGGCCGAGCCATCGCGGTAATCTACGCGCTGCTGCTTGCCCTGATCGTGGTGTTTTTCGTGGTTGTTGGCCCGAAAGTCACGCGTGAAGGTGCACGCCTGGGAAAGTCGCTGCCCGACCTGCTGACCCGGCTCAGTTCGGGCCAGATCGCGCAGCAGTTAGGCCAGGAGCACGGCTGGAACGAGAAGAGCACGGAACTGGTGGAGTCGTTCCTAGCCAGCCATGGCGATGAAATCACGCAACTGGCGCAGCGTGTCGGGTTGCGCGTGGCCGATGTCGCCAAACAGGCCTGGCTCTTGTTCGTGGTGCCTCTGCTCTCGATTTTCTTCCTGAAAGACGGGCGTGCCTTCAGCGATGTCCTGTTATCGACCATTCAGTCGCGCCCGCAGCGTGAGTTTCTGGAGAACGTGCTGAACGATTTGAACCAGATGCTGGCCCACTTTATCCGTGCCCAGCTGACCCTGGCCGGACTGAGCCTCGTGGTCTACTCCGTCGTCCTCTGGGTGATGGGAGTAAGCAACCCGCTGCTGCTCGGCACGATCGGCGGCCTGCTCGAGTTCATTCCGGTGGTGGGGCCGCTGGCTGCCGGACTCATCATCGTCGTTGTGGCCCTGCTTACCGGCTATCCCCACTGGATCGGGTTGGTGGTCTTTCTTGTCGTGTGGCGCCTGATTCAGGATTATGTCTCATCACCGCGCATCATGGGCGAGAGTATGGAACTGCATCCTCTGGCGGCCATCTTTGGCGTAATGGCCGGCGGCGAGGT
>Ga0116224_10001846_pt1 | contig 12908 bp, 10 predicted proteins | sample Sb_taG_9_FD_89699 | JGI IMG/M metagenome (GOLD analysis project Ga0116224, IMG submission 89699) | Peat soil microbial communities from Weissenstadt, Germany - Sb_50d_b_LC metaG | ecosystem: Environmental > Terrestrial > Soil > Wetlands > Peat | place: Germany: Weissenstadt | collected 2010-09-21 | reverse complement strand
TGCCCTACGCGCTGTACCGGATCGCGCTGGCGGGGCTGATCGTGCGCCGGCTGGCCCGCCGGCGGTCGCTCCCGGCACCCCGGTAACCCCGGCGCGCGAGGACCAACAACTCAACACTCGCCGCCCCTCCCGGGCCGAATGCATATTCGTCCCGGTATGGCAACGAAACTCGCGCACTCGAGCCCGGCGGCTCGTCGAGTGCGCGGTTATCGGGGTTGGGCGGACACCGGCCGAGCGAGCGGACCCGCGGCTACGCCACCGTCCACAGCTCGCCGCTGCCGAACCGGTCGGGCCGGACCCGCCATTCGGTCGCCATCCGCCACAGCTCCGCCGGCGCGCGCGGCCCCGGCAGGTCGCAGACCGCGGCGACCTCGGCCGTGGCCATCGGGCCGAACGTCCGGAGCGCGACCTCAACCGCCGGCGGGACCCCGGCGGCCGACGCCGGCTGCGCCCCCGCGGCGATCGCCGCCGCGGCCAGCGACGCGTAGTCCGATGGGCCGTATACCCCATGGACCTCGCCATCCAAGCCCACGAACTCGAGCGACGGCAGCTTGACGCGCCCGGTGCCTGGAGCGTGATGCTCGACCGGCACCGCAGCGGCGCGGTCGAGGTCGTCTCCGAACGCGTCGACGATCGCATGCGAGCCGAAGGCATGCCGGAGCTTGTCGAGGTCGATGCCGGGCACGGCGCGCGCCTCCTCGGGCAGCGCGTCGGTCGAGTCGAGCTTGCGCCGGCGGCACATCAGGCCCTCGCGCACGCGCCGTAGGTACGGCCCCGGATCGCCCTGCTCTGAGACGGCCTTGACCGCGAGGCACGCGGGGTGCGAACTGCGGGGCGGCGCCGACAGCCACAGGCGCGCGTCGACCGGCATCCCGCTGCGGTCGGCGGCCTCCAGCATCTCGGCCACGATCGGGAGCGGATCGCCGAACTGGCGCGCCATCCCGCACATAACGTAGGTAACACTGAGGCTGCCCGCCAGCTCGTAGCTCAGCTTGCGCAGGGCGGGCTCGAGCGCCCAGGACCAAGGACAGGCCGGATCGGTGTAGTAGTACGTGTGGACGAAGGCGATGTCGCGCAAAATAGAGGGCAATCAATGAGCACGCTGCTCGGCACCACGCTCAACGGCCGTTATCGGCTCGAGGCCCGGATCGGGTCGGGCGGTATGTCAACGGTCTACCGCGCCACCGACGAGACGCTGCAGCGGCAGGTCGCGATCAAGCTGATGAACCGCGAGATCGCCACCGACTCCGACCAGCTCGAGCGGTTCCGCCGGGAGGCGCGCGCGGTGGCACAGCTGTCCCATCCGCACATCGTCGGCGTGATCGACTACGGCGAGGACGACAGCAGGCCGTACATCGTGTTCGAGTACGTCGAGGGCGAGACGCTCAAGGAGCGGATCCGCCGCACGGGGCGCCTGCCCACGACCGAGGCGGTCGCGTACGCGATCGAGATCGCCCGCGCGCTCGGGGTGGCGCACGCGCGCCACATCGTCCACCGCGACGTCAAGCCCCAGAACGTGCTGATCGACGAGGAGGGCTCGGCCAAGGTCACCGACTTCGGGATCGCCCGCACGCTCGACGAGGAGGGGCTCACCGCCGATGGGCGGGTGCTGGGCACGACCGATTACGTCTCCCCCGAGCAGGCCCTCGGCCGGCCCGTGACCGGTCAGTCGGACCTGTACTCGCTCGGCATCGTGCTCTACGAGATGATCACCGGCGAGGTTCCGTTCCGGGGCGAGAACCAGGTGGCGGTGGCGATGAAGCACGTCCGCGAGGAGCTTCCGGACGTGCAGACAAAGCGTCCGGAGGTGTCCTCCGCGCTCGCGGCCATCGTCGACACCGCGACCGCCAAGCGCGTCGAGGACCGCTATGCCGACGACGCCGAGCTGATCGCCGACCTCGAGGACGTGCTCGCGATCGAGACCGCCCGCGCCGGCAGCGCCACCGGCGAGGTCACGAACGTGCTGCGGACGCTTCCCTCCCAGACCGCCCGGCGCGTCCCGTTTCGAGTGCTTCATCGGGTCCGCGCGGTCGTCCTCGTGTTCGTCGTGCTGGCGCTGATCGGCGGCGGGATTGCGTGGATCGCGACAAGGACCCACCACGGGACCCCGAAGCTCGCCGCCCCCCCGCCGAGCCCCCATCTGACCGCGATCAGGCTGGGCGGCGCGCGCGACTACAACCCCGACGCGCTCAGCGGGCCCAAGACGCAGAATCCCGCCGACGACGGCCTGGCGGTGGACGGCAACCTCAACACCGCCTGGCCAACCGAGCACTACTACACCGGCAAGCTCGGCAAGCCGGGCGTCGGCCTGTACGTGGACGCCGTCAAGCCGGTACAGGCACGCGAGATCGAGATCTACACCCAGTCGCCGGGCTGGAGCGTGCAGATCTGGGGCAGCAATTCTCCGCCTGACCCGGCAGCGTTCACCACCGGGCCGGGCGGGTGGACCCAGCTCGCGCAGCTTGCTTCGGTGAAGCGACAGCAGCCGATTCGGCTCGACACGCCCAAGACCGGGTACCGGTACTACCTCGTGTGGATCACCTCGCTGCCGCCCGGCCAGATGATCGCGTTCATCAACGAGGTGGTGCTGTACCAGCTGTCGGGCTGATGCCCCCAGCCGTCAGCTCGCGTAGTCGTAGAAGCCGCGCCCGGACTTACGACCGAGACGGCCGCTCGCAACCATCCGCTTGAGCAGCGGGGGTGGCGCGTACTCGTCGCGCTTGAACTCGTCGTACAGCGACGCGCCGATGGCGTAGAGCACGTCCAGCCCGATGAAGTCGCACAGGGTCAGCGGACCCATCGGGTGACCGCAGCCGAGCTTCATCCCGTTGTCGATGTCCTCGCGCGAGGCGAAGCCCTCCTCGTACATCCGGACCGCGGCCATCAGGTACGGGACCAGCAGCATGTTCACGATGAACCCCGAGCGGTCCTTGGTCTCGATCGGCCGCTTGCCGAGCTTCTCGACGAACTGCTTGGCGCGGTCGACCGTCGTCTCGCTCGTGTCGAGCGCGACCACGACCTCGACCAGCGGCATCACCGGCACCGGCGAGAAGAAGTGGAGGCCGAGCACGCGCTGCGGGGTGCGGATCGCCTGCGCGAGCTCCGCGATCGGGATCGAGGACGTGTTCGACGCCACGATCGCATCGTCGGACACGACCTCGTCGATAGCGCCCATGACGTCGAGCTTCAGCCGCTCGTCCTCGGGCGCGGCCTCGATCACGAGATTGGCCTCGCCGATCGATTCGATTCGCGTCGTCAGATCGATCCGCTCGCCCGCCCGAGAGAGCGCGACCGACTCGATCTCTGACATGGGGCAGCAGCTTAATGCCGGTGGCGTCGCTCCGCCGCGTGGCGCTCGAGCGCGAGCTGGACGAGCCGGTCGAGCAACTCCGCGTACCGAATGCCGCTGGCCTCGAACAGCGCCGAATACACGCTCGTGCTAGTGAAGCCCGGCATCGTGTTGAGCTCGTTCAGCAGCACCTGCTCCCCGTCGACGAAGAAGTCCACTCGCGCCAGCCCGTGGCAGCCGGCTCGCACGAAAGCGCTGATTGCGATCTCCCGGATCCGGTCGCGGACTCGGTCGTGCACTCGCGCGGGAACGATCAGCCGCATCCCGCCCGGCGAGTACTTGGCCTCGTAGTCGTACCAGCCCGACTCCCCGGTGGCGAGCACGATCTCTCCGGGCTCGGACGCGATCGGGTCGCTGGCGCCGAGCACCGAGCATTCGACCTCGAGACCGCGCGCGGCGGCCTCCACGATCGCCATCGAATCGTGCTGGAACGCGGTCTCGAGCGCCGCCGGCAGCTCCGCCTCGGTAGTGGCACGGACGATCCCCACCGACGATCCGAGCCGTACCGGCTTGACGAACACGGGCAGGCCGAGCGCGCGCAGATGCCCGAGCACGACGTCGCGCTCGAACGCGAACGTCTCGTCGCGGACCGCGAGGTAGCGGACCTGCGGAAGCCCGGCGTGTGCCATCAGCTCCTTGAACATCACCTTGTCCATGCACAGCGCGGAGGCGAGCACGCCGGCGCCGACGTACGGAACGTCGAGACACTCGAGCAGCCCCTGAACGGTGCCGTCCTCGCCGAACGGGCCGTGCAGCACGGGGAACACCACGTCCACGCCGTCGAGCCCGCGGCCGGGCTCCACCGCCAGGATGGCGCCGTTCCGCCGCCAGACGCCGTCGCGCCCGACGTCGATCGCGACCGGCACGTAACCGGCCTCCTCCAGCCCGGCCCGGACTGACGCGGCCGACGCAAGCGATACCTCGTGCTCGGAGGAGCGGCCTCCCCCGAGCACCGCGACACGGAACTGCTTCACGGTGTCGGCGTGGTGGTCGTGCCGCTGGTCGGCGTCGTGGACGTGGTTGTCGTGGGGGCGCTCGTGGTCGTCGTCGTAGTCGGCGTCGGCGCTACATAGTGGCCGACGACGATCGTGACCGTCGTGCCCTTCTTGACCATCGTGCCCGCCGTCGGGCTCTGACTGAGCACGACCGCGCCCTGGCTCTTGGTAGTGACGTCCATCCGCTGCACGGTGGCGGGGAACCCGGACGCCCCGAGCGTGGCCTCGGCCGCTCCCCGCTTCGCGCCGACGACGTTAGGCACGGCGACCGTCGGCGGGGCCTTGGCGACGACGAGGTCGATCGTCGAGCCCGGCTTCACCGAGCTCCCGCCAACCGGACTTTGGCTGATCACGGTGCCGGGAGCGATCGTGGTCGAAACCTGCTCGGTGGTGGTGACCGTGAACTGACCCGGCGCAGCCTGCAGCTGAGCCTTCGCCTGGCCGACGGTCTCGCTGGTCACGTCGGGCACCTTCACCGGCGGCGGGCCGGTCGAGACGATGATCGTCACGGGCGTGTTCACCCCCGGGGTCGCGCCGGCCTGCGGGCTGGTCCCGATCACCTGGCCCTCCTGCACGCTGGTGCTCGACTGGTGCTCGATCCGCCCGACCATGAGGTTCGCGATCTGGATCGCCGACTTCGCCTGGTTCAGGGTCTCACCCACCACCGACGGAACCGTCGCATTGCCGGGCCCGGTCGAGACGGTCAGCGCGACCGTCGAGTTTTCCTTGACCTTGGTTCCCGCCAGGGGGTCCTGAGCGATCACGACCCCGGCCGACTTCTGGCTGGTGACCGATAGCTGGTTCACGTTGAGGTTGTCGTTCTGAAGCTGCGCGCTCGCGGTGCTGAAGTGCTCTCCGGTAACCGCCGGCACCACGACCTTCGTCGGGCGCGTGAGCAGGTATGCCGCCACCCCGCCGCCGGCCAGGCACAGGAGTGCGACTATCAGCAGCACCCACGGCCAGCGCCGGCGATGCTCGGGCGGGTATTCGCCCTCGGGGAACGGGCCGACGACGACGCCGCCGAGCGTGTCGTCCCGGGCGGGCGGGGACGCCACCGGGGGAGCCGTGAGCGCCGCCGAGGCGGCGTACCGGCCGGCCGCGACCCCGGCCAGCGCCGGCATGCTGGCCGTGCGCTGGCCACGCGAGCCGGACAGGATCGAGGCCTTGGCCTGCTCGAGCGCGTTGATGAACTGGTCGGCGTTCGCCGGGCGGTCGACGGGGTTCTTGTTCAGCCCCCACATCACGACCTGCTCGAGCTCGGGCGGAACGCTCGGGTTGACGATCGTCGGAGGCGGTGGGGCCTCGGACACGTGCTTGAGCGCGATCGTCACCGCCGATTCGCCGTCGAACGGTACCCGCCCGGTGATCATTTCGTACAGGACCACCGCGATCGAGTAGAGATCCGAGCCGGCGCTGACGGCGTGGCCCTGCGCCTGCTCGGGAGACAAATACTGCGCGGTCCCCATGATCGAGCCGGTCTCGGTCATGTCCGACGCGCCCGCCCGGGCGATCCCGAAGTCGGTCACCTTGGCGTTGTCGGCGCTGTCGACGATCACGTTGTGGGGCTTGAGATCGCGGTGGATCACCCCGCGCCGGTGTGCGAACCGCGCGGCCTTCAGGATCTGGATCGCGATGTCGATCGCCCGGACCGGATCCAAGGGCGCCTCCTCGCGGATCAACTGCTTGAGCGAGCGACCGGGCAGGTACTCCATCGCGATGTAGTAGGTCCCGTCGAACGAGCCGCGGTCGTAGACGCTGACGACGTTGGGGTGCTGGAGACCGGCGGCCGCCTGGGCCTCCCGGCGGAACCGCTCGACGAACCCCGGGTCCTCGGCGAAACGCTGGTAGAGCAGTTTCAGCGCGACCTTGCGACCGAGCTGCTCATCCTCGGCCAGGAACACGTCGGCCATCCCGCCGGCGCCCAGCCGCGACACGATCTTGTAGCGGCCGTCGACGATCGTGCCGGGGGGGAGTCCTGCCATCACCCACCGTTCGCCAGCAGGGCCTGGAGCACGCCCTTCGCGATCGGAGCCGCGACCGTGCCGCCAAAGCCGCCGTTTGACACGTCGACATTCACGGCGATTGCGATCTTCGGATGGTCGGCCGGCGCGAACGCGACGAACGCCGGCTGCGTCAGGTTCGAGCCGTTGGCGCCGATCTGCGCCGTTCCGGTCTTGCCGGCGACGCTGATCCCGCCGAGCTGGACCGCGGTGCCCGTCCCCTCCTCGACCACCTTCTCCATCATCTTCGTCACCTCGGCGGCGGTCGATGGCTTCATGACGTGGCTGTAGACGGTCGGGCTGGTCGTCTTGACCGTGCGGCCGTCCTGATCGACGACGCGGTCGATCAGGTGCGGCGTCATCAGCGTGCCGCCGTTCGCCACCGCCGCCGCGACCATCGCCATCTGCAGCGGCGTCACCTGGAGCCCGCCTTCCCCGATCCCGATCCGGCCGATGTCCTCGTTCGGGCTCCCCGGCGGGTAAGGTCGCCCGTCGGGGGCGACCGGCTTGCTCGTGTTCAGCTCGAACGGGGGGAAGTCGAGCGGCGGCTTGGAGTAGAAGCCGAACCGCTTCATGTAGTCGGTCATCGTCGGGCGCCCGACGTGCTCGGCGACCTGAGCGAAGATCGTGTTGATCGAGTACGTCATCGCCGTCGTGAGTGTCTGCGGCCCCCAGCTCTTGTCGCCGTCGTTCGACAGCGGCACCCCGGAGACCGTGATCGGGGAGTTGCCGTTGATGACCGAGTCGGGCGTGTACATGCCGCTATCGATCGCCGCCGTCGCGGTCACGATCTTGAACGTCGAGCCCGGAGCGTAGGCGCCCTGGGTCACGCGGTTGAACGTCGTGTCCGTGACGCTGCTCTTGGTCGGCGGGTTGTTGTCGTCGTATCCCGGGTTCGCGTACATGACCTTGACCGCGCCCGTGCTCGGATCGAGCGCGACCACCGAGCCCGCTCGTCCGGCGAGCGCCTGCTGGGCGGCGCGCTGCCCGTTGGGGTCGAGCGTCGTGTAAACGTCATCCCCCACTGGGCGCGGGCTGAGCTGCCCGAAGATCGAGCTCAGGCCGGTCTGCACACCCCGCAGGTCCGGACCGGCGGACGCCTCGAGTCCGGCCGCCTCGCCCTTGGCGGCGATCGAGAATCCCACCGGCTGGGCGAACAGGCTCCCGGTCGGATACGACCGGCTCCAGGTGTTGCCCGCGGCGGGCACGGACTTGGCGAGCACGGTGCCGTCGGCCGCGAGGATCTGCCCGCGTTTGATGTGCAGCTCGTCGAGCAGCGTGCGCACGTTCAACGGGTTGTTGTTCAGCGAGGACGCCTGGAAGACGGTCCAGCGCGAGGTGAACACCACGAGCAGCGCAAACAGGAGGATGACCACGCCGAACAGCCGCGCGATCGGGGCGTTCACGCGGGCCTCCGGGCGCGATCGGAGACGAGCAGCAGCAACGCAACCAGCACGAGGTTGGCGATGATCGACGACCCGCCGTAGGAGATGAAGGGCAGGGTCACGCCGGTCAGCGGGATCACGCGCGTGACGCCCCCGACGATCACGAACACCTGCAGGGCGAACATCGCGCTGAGCCCGGTGGCCAGCAGCGTCGAGAACGAGTCACGCGCCAGCATCGCGGTCTTGAGGCCGCGGGCGACGAGCAGCAGGTAGGTCATCAGCACGGCGACGGCGCCGAACAGGCCGAGCTCGTCTGTGATGACGGCGTAGATCATGTCGGTCTGCGGCGCCGGCAGCAGCGCTCCGCCGTTGGGAAGGGTCAGCGCCGCTTGACCGAAGCCCTGCCCGAACATCCCGCCGGCCGCCTGGGCGAACATCGAGTTGGCGACCTGGTAGCTCCCGAGCGGAGCGTGGTACAGCCGCGGATTCAGGGGGTGCAGCCAGGTTTCGACGCGTGCGTGGATGTGAGGGATGTGCGTGCCCAGGTACCAGAAGCCGACCGCGGCGGCGATCAGGCCGATCACCACGAACGACACCCGGTTGGTAGCGACGTACAGCATCGCCAGCAGCCCGCCGTAGAACATCACCGAGGAGCCGGTGTCGCTCAGCACGACCAGGGTCGCCATCGCCAGACCCCAGATCACTACCACGGGACCGAACTGCTTCAGCGGCGGAAAGGTGATTCCAAGGAACCGCCGGCCGCCCTGAACGAGCACCTGCCGCGTGTCACGCAAGTAGCTGGCCAGGAAGATGACCAGGCCGATCTTCGCGAACTCCGCCGGCTGGAACACGAACAGACCGGGAATCCGCACCCCGAGATATGCGCCGTTGGCCGCGTAGCCGATACCCGGAAGCCGCGGCAACACCAGCAGCCCGAGCGAGATCAACACGATCACATAGCGGTAGCGCTCGAGCTTGCGGTAGTCGCGGAGCAAGAGGACCGTGGCCGCAAACAGCACGAGCCCGAGCACGAACCACTGCGCCTGCTGGCGGGCCAGCGTCGGATCGATCCGGTAGATCATCACCAGCCCGAAGCTGGCCAGCACGGCGACCAGCGGGAACATGTACGGGTCCGCGCGCGGGAGCGTGGTCCTGATGAAGATGTGGGCCGCGATGCACAGCCCCAGGAACAGCGCGCCGTAGGTCAACGACACGTTCGACAAGGCGTTCGAGCGCTGGATGAACACGCCGGCGAAGCCCGCGGTCACGAGCAGTGATGCCGGGATCAGGCCGAGGAGCTCTCGGTTGCGCGCGCTCACCACGACGCTCCTGTTCGAGCGTGTGACGCCCGGGTGGGCGGGCCCCCGATTAGACCGTTCACGGCGAGATCCGGCCCTGCTCGAGGTCCATCACCAGCGACGTCGCGTCCGATTGCGAGCGCAGGTCGTTGTTCAGGAGCTGGCCGCGGCGGGCCGCGGGCACGATCGAGGCGGGCACGCCGGAGACGTAGTACGTCTCGTACAGGGGCACCCCGAACGGCAGGTCGAAAGGCAGGCCGCGGTAGACCGTGACGATCCCCTGCGCGTTGGTCCCGAGGAAGTAGAGCTGGCGGCTCGCCAGGTAGCCGCCGGCGAGGATCAGCCCGAGCACGATCAGCGTGGCCAGCAGGGCCGCGATCGGCGTGGCGAAACGGCGCTCCCTGTTCACGGTCGCGGGCGGCCGGGGCTCCAGGCGGCGCGTCACCGGAGGCGGGGCCGGCGAGATGCGGTGCGCAGAGGCGCGCGTGGGCGGCGGCGCCACGGCCACCGCGGTCGCGCCGGAGCGGTCCGATTCCTCGGTGTCCGAGGCGAGCGCATCGCGCGGCACCGAGACCCCGACGATCGTCTCCTCGCCGGCGGCGTCGTGGTCACCGAGCTCCTCGAGCCGGAACAGCACGACCGTGATGTTGTCCCGGCCGCCCGCCTCGTTCGCCTCGCGGATCAGCGCGTCGGCGGCCTCGTCGAGGTTGCTGTGCTCCGCGAGGATCGCCCTGACCCGCTCCTCGGAGATCATCGAGGTGAGACCGTCGCTACACAGCAGGACGACGTCGCCGGCGCGCGCCGGATAGGTCCACGTATCGACCTCGACGTCCGGCTCCGGCCCGAGCGCGCGCGTGATGATCGATCGCTGCGGATGCTCCGCGGCCTGCTCCTCGGTCAGCTTCCCACGGCGCACGAGCTCGTCGACCAGCGAATGGTCCTGGGTCAGCCGCTGAAGCGACCCGTCCCGGAACAGGTAGGCGCGGCTGTCGCCGACGTGTGCGATCGCGACATGGGTGTCGTCGACGTAGGCGGCCGTGAGGGTCGTGCCCATGCCGGCCCGGCCGCGATCCGCGCGCGAGCGCTCGTAGATCTGCTGGTTGGCCTCGCGCACCCGTTCGGCCAGGCGCTCCTCCGGGCTGCCCGAGTCGGGGAGGCCTTGTTCGAACGCCTCGACCGCGATCCGCGAGGCAACCTCCCCGGCCTGGGCACCGCCCATCCCGTCGGCAACCACGAACACCGGGGCACGCGCGAACGCGCTGTCCTCGTTGTCCCGCCGCTGACGGCCGGTGTCGGTCTTGCAGGTTGTCTCCGCCGCGCGAAGCATCGTCAAGGGGATTCAATCCGGTTCGCAGGCTCGATCGTCATTGCTCGTAAGAGAACTCGCAGTCGCCAATCCTGATCCGATCGCCGGGATGCAGCGGCTGGGGGCCGTTCAGCGGCTCTTCGTTGAGGTAGGTCCCATTGGTGGATCCGAGGTCCTCGATCACGACGACGTGACCCTCCCGCGAGATGCGGGCGTGGTGCGCGGAGGCGAACGGATCGTCGAGCCTGATCTCGACGTCTCCGCGGCCGAGAGTAGCGCCCTGGTCGGGAATTTCATACGCGCTGCCGGTCTCGTGCCCGGGGGCCCGCTCGACCGTCAGGCGCGGCTCGAAGCCGTCGAGGTCCAGATCGCCGAGCCCGCTCGCGGCCGAGTACATGCCGGTGGCGTCGTAGGCGGCGGGCTCCTCGGCCCGCACCGCCCCGCCGCGGCCACGGCGAAGATCGCGCATCGCGCTCCACGCCACCCACATCAGAAACAGGTAGAGGACGATCAGGAAGCCGGACTCCGGACCTACCGAGACGGGCGCGAGCATTTCGAGGCGCTACTCCAGCGTGAACGTCATCACGGACTCGCCAAGCTCGATCTCGTCGCCGGCGCGCAGCACCTCCGAGCCGTCGATCCGGCGGCCGTTGAGCTGTGAGCCGTTGGTCGAGCCGAGGTCCGTGATCACCCACGACCCCCCGCGGGGCCGGATCTCGGCGTGCTCGCGCGACACGTTCGGGTCGTTCAGCACGACATCGCACTGACGCCCGCGCCCGAGCGTCGCTCCCGCCGGCCCGAGCACGACCCGTCTTCCGTCGAGGAGGAGCAGCACCTTCTGCGCCCGCGCGGGGTGGGTGGGGCCCTGGTCTCTGAGCGGCTCGGACAAGCGCTCGGCATTGCTGTAGATCATCGTGCGCCCGGACTGGGCCGCGGGCGGCGCGCTGACCGGCTCGTCCTCGGGTTGTGCGACCCGCGTCTGGATCCCGAACTCGCCCAGCCCGAGCCGGTCGTCGGTCTCGAACTCGATCACCGGCCGAGACAACAAGGTCAGGCGCTCCCGACGCGCATGCTCGAGCAGATACCCGGCGAGCTCGGCCGTCAACGCTCCCTCGTAGCCGGCAAAGCGCTCGCGATCGCGAGGGGACAGGAAGACGCGATACTCGTTCGGCGCGTACGTCCGGGACACCGAGAACGACTTGTGCTCCTCCATTTCGCGGGCGAGCTTGCGCGCGATCTCGACCGGACGGACCTCGGACCGGAAGGCACGGCTGAACGTGCCTTCGACCAGGCCTGCAAGCTTGTTCTCGAGACTCTTCAGAACGCTCATCGGTGCACGGCGATATCCCGTCGCGGGCAGGGTTTCGCGGGATTTGCCGGAGTTCCATGCTACGCGGTCGGAACGCAATCTTTCGCCCATCTCGCGCTCCCCAGCCGGTGCCCGGCCCGCCTCGTGACAAGCGCCACAAGCGCTCCGGCGAGAGCGCCCACGACCACCGCGCCCGCGCTCAGATGGGGGCTCGGCGCGCCGAGGTTCGCGGCCGCGATCGTGCCCAGCGCGAGCGCCGCCGCCCAGCCCGCCAGCAGCGCCGCTTCGAGCACCGGCGAACGCCGGATTCCGGCCCACGGGAGGACGATCGCAGCCACCACCCAGACTCCGGCGCCGACCAGCGTGCCGACCGTGAGCAGCGGCAACAGCCCGTGGTGAGCGGTTTCGTTGGCTGACGAGGTGTAGGGCTCGTGCGCGAGGGCCAGCCAGAGCCAGCCCGTCGCGGCCAGCAGCGCGCGGCGCCACGCGGGGCCCGCGAACCCGGCCACCGCGGGCCATGCTCCGGCCAGACCGATCGCGCCGAGCGCCGGAGCCCCCGCCGCGAGCGGCCAGGCGGGCCCGTCGCGCGGCGAGATCACAACCGGGACGAGCGCGCCGGCGACGAGCACCAGCGCGCCGCCGGCGTGGGAGTGCGTGACCAGGCACGTCGCCATGAACGCGGTCAGCGCCAGCCAGCCGGCGCGGGGAAGGGCCGCGACCAGGACGCCCGCCACGCATGCGGTCGCGGCGGCCGGGAACGGCGAGGAACCGGGGGCGTGGCGTGCGAGCCAGGCGCTCAGCGCGGCGGCGGCTACGCCCGCGAGGGCGCGGCGGGGCCACGGGATATGGAATTTCTCATGGCGGAACCGTGCGTCGACCGGTTCGTCGGCGTCGAAGTCGTCGGTCCGGGCGCGGACGCGACGGCGGTCCCGAGCGCTGCGCGGGGGGGGCGCGCGGCGGTCCTCGGCCTGAGGGCCGGCCCCGACCCCGGCGTCGCCGCGGGCACGCCGATCCTCGGCCTCGGAGAGCCTGCGGTGATCTTCGACCCGGAGGTGGAGCTCATCGGTGTCCGGCCGCCGCCGGGCCTTCGTCCGCGGACGCAATGGCTCGCCGATCACTCCAGGCTCGTCGCGCATCCGGCCGGCGACGGTCGCGAGCGCGGCCCGTAGCTCGTCGAGCCGCCCCCGCTCCCCCGGGCGCGGACGGAGCGCCAGGTCGATCGCCTGGCCGAGCTCGCGCGGAAGGTCGCGGCGCTGGCGCCGGAGC
>Ga0116224_10001844_pt1 | contig 12912 bp, 12 predicted proteins | sample Sb_taG_9_FD_89699 | JGI IMG/M metagenome (GOLD analysis project Ga0116224, IMG submission 89699) | Peat soil microbial communities from Weissenstadt, Germany - Sb_50d_b_LC metaG | ecosystem: Environmental > Terrestrial > Soil > Wetlands > Peat | place: Germany: Weissenstadt | collected 2010-09-21 | reverse complement strand
GGACTGCAAATCCGTATACCCCGGTTCGATTCCGGGCGTGGCCTCCAAGACTCGACTCCCGCATTCACTCCACCTTTGATCCCGACGCCTCGTCGGGCCGTGGCGTGGCCTCATTTCCCACTTTGCGGTCGCGATGCCACCAGACCGCAAGCCTGCGGCGCCGTCGCCGCACGTTGGGAACGTCGACCGAAAGCACGAGCAGGCCGAGCGGGATCATCCAGAAGCCGAGCACGGGCAAGAAGCCCATGAGCCCTCCGGCCAGGAGCAGGATGCCGAAACCGACGCGCAACGGTTTCGATTGCGGCAGTTGGAAATGGCGATTGGCGAAGCGGATCTTGTTGGCCATGCTCGAGCTTTCAGGGCGCCCCGGGACGCCGCAACCGTACTTTCGTGTCAGAGGGCCCGCAAACCGCTGGCAAGCCATGCTCGCATTTGCTATGAGCCACCGAGCTGCGCTTAGATAGCGCGCTCTGCTCCCCGGTAGCTCAGCAGGTAGAGCAAGCGGCTGTTAACCGCTGGGTCGCTGGTTCGAATCCGGCCCGGGGAGCCAATTTTCCAGGGGGGCTTACGCTGAGGCTACCATAAGGCTACAGGGCGCGCCGCGTCTCATCGCCGTCTCATCGCGGTACAGGCGGGGCCTTAGTCAGCTACAGGCCAACCCCAAAACTCCGGAGATACCGCGTTTTTGCAAGCCTGACGGCCTGTCTGACCCGAGGAAGGGTGGCGGCTCGCCCGCCGCGCGGCGAAGCCGAATAGCCTCACGTTTCTCGATCCACCGCAGCAACTGTGTCGCGTTCGGTATTCCATCGGAGTGTCATTGATTTCGTATCAGGGGGTTTGGAGGACAGACATAATTTGCGCGATCCTGGACAAAGTAAAATCAACTAGAAAAGCAGCCTCGCATGCCCCGCAGCCGCAAGCCGCTGCTCTTGACCGCGATCCGATTTGGCTACAACAGGGCTACTAGCGCGCGGAGCCCAAATTACGGGCGGGCAGATCGAAACTCCGAGAGGACGGACGATGCAAAGCAAGACACAGTGCACGCACGGCGCCCTTAACCGCAGACACCTTCTCATCGGCGCGACCGCCGCGGCGACGCTGCCGCTCGCGCCCGCGCTACCCGCGCCCGCCCGCGCCCGCGCGGTGGCGCAAGCCGCAACCCACGAGGACGAGCGGCTGATGCGGCTTGCGATCGCCGAGGCCAAGCGCGGCGACTATCCCTTCGGCGCCATCATCGTCCGCGACGGCAAGGTGCTGGTAAAGGGCCGCAATCTCGGCAAGCAGCGGCACGACCCCACGGCACATGGCGAGATGGTGGCGATCCGGCGCTTCCTCGCTGCTCACGGGCCCGAGAAGCTGAAGGGCACGACGCTCTACACCTCGGGCGAGCCGTGCTGCATGTGTATGGGCGCGATCGTCTGGTGCGGCATCGCGCGGGTGGTGTTCGCGGCCTCCGTCGACCAGATCGCCACCAAGATGGGCCAGATCATGATCTCGGCCGCAGAGGTGGCGGATAAGACGCCGTTCGAGACCGTCGACATCACCGGCGGTGTGCTCGCCTCCGAGGCTGTGGCGCTCTTCAAGTGAGGGCAGGCTGCGCTCCAAACCTAAAATGGCGAGCGCCATGAAGGTCATCACCATCAATCACACGCGCAGTATCGACCCCGGCGACATCGTGCACGTCATGCCACATTGGCGCGAGCCTCACGTTGCGCTCGGGGCGAAGCTCGACGACACCGGCTTACCACCACTGGCAGCATGACCGCCCTGCTCCCCCTGCTGCGAGGGCGTCGTGCGCCAGCGTCGGCCCTTCCGCTCGCGCGCGCCTTGAGGGATGGAGCACACGCGTGACCGCATCGGCGCGCACACGTATTAAGCTGCCTCTGACATTGAAGGACTACGCCATGTGCCGTCAGGACCTTTGGTCAGCCCTGCACGCTCGCCGATCTTATTGATTGCTTGCTGCCAGCCAGCCTCGGCCGCTTTCAAGGCCTTCTCCGTGGCGGCCTTGGCTTCAGCGACCTCGGGGGACATCGCTTGCCTCTCGGCCTTGCGCTTGACCATCGCGAGCTCTGTATCGCTGAGGGCGGATAAGCAGGCTGGCGCTGTCAGGATGGCCGAGGCAACGACAGGATCAGCCCTGACGCACCCTTGCTCGTCGGCGAAGGCATCGAGACCACTTTGTCAGCGATGGTCTTGTCGGGCTACCAGGGCGTCAGCGCCATCGATGCCGGCAACTTCGCAAGCGTCTGGCTACCGCCATGCAGCGAAATCATCGTCCTCAAAGATCGCGATAACGGCGGACACAAAGCGGTCGAGGGTGTAATCGCACGCTACGGCGCTACGAAAACCATCCGCGTCGCCGTACCGCCGAAGGGCGCCTCTACCTTCGGTGCCTTGATGATCCTCCGCTTGAGGAACTCACGGTCCAGGTCACTTTGTAGGGCATCGTTCCAGTCCTTGTAGCCGCGGGTCCTCGATGCCCAGTTGGCCGAGGGCAAGTGGTTGCTTGGCGACGACTTCACTCTGGTGGAATGCGTGTATGGCCCGGTGTCAACGTGGTGGAGAAAGCTGGCTTCGGGTACGGCGACTTCCCCAAGGTGCGCGCATACCTAGACGCGATCCGTTCGCGCCCGGCATGGAAGGCGCATCACTTCGGGCAGAGCTTTTTCGCCGCGGGCGATGGCAGCTTCGTCGCCCTGGCCTCCGATCAGTTTGATCGCGATCCGATTGAACGCCAGATCGGCGGCTGGGGGCGAAATATGCCCCGAGAGGAAAAAGAGCCAACGCAATGCGTCGGCGCGCCCAGCCGGGGTCGTGGGCCATAGCTTCCCGACCTTATCGCCGAGGTAGCTCAGGATCGCGTGTGATTCCCACAGCGTCACATTTCCGTCCGTGAGCACTGGAACTCGGCCGCAAGGGTTCAGCGCGAGGAACCACGCCTCGCGCTGCTCGCGCTCGATCAGGTCGACCGGAACAAGCTCGCATTCGAGCCCGAGCTCAAGCAGCGCAAACTTGACCTTCTGGGGATTGGGTGACGGGAAATAGTAGAGTTTCATCAGGTCTCACTGCCAACAATCTTTAATCAGCGACAAGCGGCTCGCTGGGGTGACGGCGACGAAGGCAAAAGCCTTAACCAAGAGCGGAGATATCCAAGTATGCGTTCGGCAGTAGCCCCAGAAGTGGTGATAAGGCAGTCACAAGGAGGAGCCATGCATCTCACCCCAGTGGATTTGAATGAGTCCCCAACCTAATTCGCCCGAGAGTGCGGAGCGGGCTCAGGTACGGTCGGGCTTCGACAAACCCCTTAGGCGCGATTGGCCTTCAATCACTCCGATCCGAATGTCGCATCATTTGATGCAGCGCGCGCAGATCCTCTTCATGCAGCCGCTTCTTGGCACCATCAGGCGACCACCAAATGTTGCATGTCATGCACCCGGTCAGTCGTTCGCCGTAGCAATCTATAGCTGTCAGCGGTTGCTTACACTCATGGCAGGTAGAGATGCGGCCATCGTCCGTCATTGTGACGTGAGGGCCCGGTAGATCAATGCCTTCGACAGTCCCGTACGCTCGATGATCGCTGGAATGGTCAACCCGTCCTCTCGCAGCGCTTGAATCTCTTTGACCGTCTCAGGAAGCAGCCGAGAGTGCCACGACCTTATGAGCGCTGGCGTTCCACGGCTTCAACCACGGGGCTGGCTGGCTGATGCTCAATAACGCGGAGCGCGCTCAGCCCGCTCAAGCTTGGCTTTGCTCATCCATCTTATCTAGGAACTGCAGGAAGGCCTCGTCGGCGGTGAGCTGGTGCTTCGTGACACTCTGCTCGCGATACACCTCCGGCATCCTGTTCTGCAGCCACAGGCGCTGAGCGCCAACGTCGGGCAGCGCATACTCGGTCACTTTCATGCGGCGACCGGTGTGGAACACCTTCTCTGTCTCGTAGTAGAAGCCGTTTTGCGCGCTTGTACAAGGAAGCCTCGACGATTGCGTTTGCTTCGTCCTTGGTGCCCCCAGCGTCACTCTGGCCCGCTTGCCGTCCTTAGGCGACGTGAAGATCAAGAACCAGGTCCGCACGCCATTGGGCGTCACGCGGAGATTGAGGCCAGGGCTCTTGGTGTCAAAATAGTCGCCAGTCTTGACCCCGGAGACGAACCTATCGGTTAGCGTTACGCGCGGCATTGACCCCGTTTCCGTCGCCTGCTGTCCCTCAACCCCGTACATCGCGTGTACGTATGCATGCGCTTAGGCGCGACACTCCGCAACCGTATGCAGCGGGTCGCCTTCGCGACGCGACAAGCCTACAAACTGTTGCCTTGACGATAATAGGCCCAGGGTGCGTACTGCTGTGCTACGTCGAGATCCTGGCGCTTCGAGTTCAGGTCGGCGCCGGCCTTTGCTCTAGCCGCAGGGGAGATGCTGTTGTTCAATGCCGCTTGCCTCGACAGTATCGATTCCGGCAAGAGGAGATCGATCACACCCGTCTTATTCTTTCTCAGCGCCGTGGTGACCTCGGCCGCTCCACTGGTGACGTGGCTCTTTCTTCCGCTTATCGTTATTGCACTCACCCTGCCCGCCCTGCGCAGAACCGGCGACTGGCGGCGCCTGATCCAGCCGAATCTGGCATTGATCGCCTTTCTCCTGGTCGCCCTCTACATTTTTCTCAATGCCACGTGGGCCGCTGATCCTGGCGCGGCCGCGCGCACGGCTGCGCTGTTCTTAACGCTGGTCGTGCTCACCTTCGCCGCCAATGGAGCTGTAGACCAACTCGATGAGCATCAGCTCCGCCGCGCCGCGCTCGCCTTCGCCGCCGGCGCATTCCTTGGAGCGCTCTTCGTCTTATTTGAGGTACTGACCCATTCCGCCGCCACGCGCTTGGCGATGAACTCAATCGCTTTGCTAAGACCAGAGCAGACGACAAGGCATTTTGTCGTGTCTCAAGGCAAGGTGACTTGGATCCGACCCTCGGACCTCAAGCACAACGCTGCGATCCTGACGTTCAACCTATGGCCGGGACTGTTGGTTTTGCGGACCATCGCAAGCGGCACGCGGCGTGCGCTTCTCATGGGCCTGTTCTTTGTCGCCGTGGCGGCTTGTGTGGTTCTCACCCAACACCGATCTTCCATCGTCGCGTTGTGCGTGTCGCCCCTTGTTTTCTTTCTTGCTTGGAACTGGGGTAGACCGGTCATCCGCGCGTTAGCGGGCCTCTACTGCTTGGCGTTTGTGCTGGTGATGCCCATAAATTTTCTTGCCTACAACTCGGATCTACAGTTGGCCAATTGGCTGCCAAGCTCTTTCCGGGCGCGAGTGATCATCTGGGAATACACAGCCGAGCGCGTCCTCGATCATCCTTGGCTCGGGATTGGCGCCGCCTCCACGCCGGCAGTCAGAGAGCCGGTCGCATTGGCCGAGAAACCGGAGGGCTATGCCTATCCGCGAAACACCGGGCGGCATGCACACGATCTGTTTCTCCAAACCTGGTATGAACTCGGCGCGGTGGGAGCTATCCTAATCGCGCTCGCCGGTGCCGTGGTGGCCTTCCGCATTTCCCTGTTGCCGATTGAAACGCAGCCCTTCGCCGCCGCCTCCTTTGCCGTTTTCATGTCCATCGCAGCCTTCGCCTGGGGCATATGGCAGACTTGGCTTATGTGTGCGGTTGGGCTCTCGGTACTTTACTTAAGGACGGCAAGCAGCGCCGCACACGCCGTCAGGAGTGATGCTGCAAACTCGGACAGTGTTGAGGCTCGAGCATCGGGACCGCTGCTACAGCACAGGTGAATACGCGCGCTTTCTCCTCGCGTAAGGAGAGCAGCTCCTTGCGGCCGAGCCGACAGCCGGGATCCTTTCTGCGGTCGCCGCATCGCCAGGGAGGTCACCCCGACCCAATCGTCTTTCTGGGCACTCGATGGAGTGCCTGAGCCCACGCCTTTCTTGATCTGCTTATCTCGGGCGTGGTACGAGGATTTGCGAAGTAGGCGAAGGGGATGACGACGATGTACCAGGTCTCGGCGCGGGCTGACACTCGAGACAACGCCTTGGCCAAACGCGTGCTCGCTCACTGGCAACATGAGCTTGGTTCGATCGCCGTGCTCGACGAACCGTTCCAGCATTTCTACAGCGATCGCATGTGGCCTGCCGACGTGTATGACGAGATGTTGCGACTGCTCCCGCCGCACGACGTCTATCGGCCGATGAACATCAAGGAGTGGGTGAACGCCAAAGGGGTTTCAACGCGCGACAGGTGTTTCCTACCCGAGATCCTTGACCGGATGGACGAAGGGCGCGCGAGTTTTTGGCGCCAGATTTGGTTCGCTTTGACGGCCGAGTCGCTGAAACGCCTGATCTTCGGCAAGTTCAAGCAAGATATCGCGCTTAGACTCAAAATGCCCCCTGACGACGTTGAGAACGTCCCTGCCTTTGTCAGCTTTTCGCTTACTCGCGACATCGAGGATTACCGGATTAGCCCGCACCCCGATGGCTGGCCTAGCGTGGTAACAGCGCAATTCTACCTGCCGGTCGACATGAGCCAGCAGGATCTGGGCACGTCGTTTTATACCGAGGTGCCTCTGCTGCAGCGCCCGTTCCTGGGGCGATACAAAGAGATTAAACGCATGCCGTTCGTGCCCAATAGCGGGTATGCATTCGTGGTGAACGATTTACCTGGCCATCGCAGCCTCCATGGAAGAGAGCTGATCAAGCCGGGAACCGTCGTGCGGCACTCTATTTTGATCCGTTGGTCGGCTGAGGAAACCTTCCGCAAGCGCGGACAGGAAGGCATCTCGAAGACGCATCACCTCTTCTGAGTCACGTCGACCTGGTGCCGGAAACAGAGATGGGTAAGCCGCTTGGCGAGTTAAAAGGTACAAGGGTGATGCGGAAATCCGAATACGCGCTGTGGACGCTCTTGGTGTTGGCCGTGCTTACTGCCGGTTCGACGATGGTGAGCTTGGCGCGAAGCCAGTCGGCCTCGCCCGCCAACTCGGAAATCTACCGGCAGCTCGATCTTTTCGGCGAGGTGCTGGAGCGCGTGCGGTCCGACTATGTCGAGAAACCCGATGACGACAAGCTGATCGAGGCCGCAATCAATGGCATGCTGATGGCCCTCGATCCGCATTCCTCCTATCTCAATCCGAAGCAATTCCGCGACATGCAGGTGCAGACCCAGGGCGAGTTCGGCGGCCTCGGGCTTGAAGTGACGATGGAGAACGGCTTGATCAAAGTCGTCTCTCCCATCGAGGATACGCCAGCTGCACGCGCGGGCCTACAGAGCGGTGATCTCATTACCGCTCTCGACAAGGAGCAGATCCAGGGCCTCACCCTCCAGGAAGCCGTCGAGAAGATGCGTGGGCCGGTAAACGCTCCGATTACGCTTACCATCGTGCGTAAGGGCGTGGACGATCCGTTCGATGTGAAGATGATCCGCGCCGTGATCCACATCAAGCCGGTGAAGTACAACGCCGAGGACGACGTGGGCTATATCCACATCACGAGCTTCAACGAACAGACCACGGCCGACCTGCAAAAGGCGGTCGAGGACTTGAAGAAGGAAATCGGTCCGAAGCTCAAGGGCTACATTATCGACCTCCGCAACGATCCGGGTGGTCTGCTTGACCAGGCGATCTCAGTCTCAGATGCCTTCCTCGACGAGGGCGCAATCGTCATCACCAAGGGCCGCAACCTCGAGGAGACCCAGCGGGCCAATGCGACGCCTGGTGACATCACCGACGGCAAGAAGCTCGTGGTGCTGATCAATGGCGGCTCGGCCTCGGCCTCGGAGATCGTGGCGGGCGCGCTGCAGGATCACCATCGCGCCACCATCGTCGGCACCCGGTCCTTCGGCAAGGGCTCCGTGCAGACCATAATTCCACTCGGCTCCCACGGTGCGCTAAGGCTAACCACGGCTCGCTACTACACGCCGTCGGGGCGCTCCATCCAGGCCAAGGGCATCGAGCCCGAGGTGGTGATCGAGGAGGAGCTTCCCGATGACCTGAAAAAGGCGGCCACGAACGCGCAGGGCGAAGCCAATCTGCGGGGCCACCTCAAGGGCGAGGATGAGGAGGACAATAGCAAAGACAGAGAGGAGGGTGGCAGCTCGTCCTACGTGCCTCAGGAGAAGGATAAAGACACTCAGCTGAAATATGGTCTCGATCTCTTGCGTGGCATCAGATCGGTGGACACCGACAACAACAGGAAGACCGAGGCCAATTAGGAGTTGCGGCTGCACACGTGACGCCGACACCGGCGAGATCTGCGATTTCCGAGCAGTGGTCAAATTGGGCCTGCGCGGAGGCTTACGGGAAACGCCTGCTTATTGAACGCCAGGCAATGCGCTGAGCCGTCTCCAAGTTTCTGGGTAGTTTAATCGCGCAAACGGTAGGAAAACTTCCCTGATTGTTGCAATTACAATCACAAACACCAGAAGCCAAGCTAGATAGGAGTAGCGGCCGCCAGGATGATAAAAGAGCAGTACCGCTTGCAGCGACAAGGCAACGACAGCCAAGGCCCGCATGGACGGTGCCGTACTCGGACGCGCGGCGATCCAAAGTACGACAAAAACGGCCACGACGCGGTAAAAGTCGCTCCAATTGTTCCAATTTCTGAGCTGATGGATCACTTGCGCCAGGTCTGAGCTGCCGAAGTTGAGTTGCAATAGTTGCTGCAAGGCGGCGAAATACACAGACGGGGGGGTATCGAGAAGGGAAGGAATGAAGGGACCGGAAGTAAGTGGAACAAACTCCCCTCCGAATTCCCAGTTATGTAGCGTGAGCAACAGCACCGGGGAGAAGCCCAAGGCCACTCCAGCGAGCTCGCTCCATCTTTTTTCAACTAATAGCCAAAGCGCCAAGAACGCTAAAACCAGCGCGGCTGCAATCGCCAAATTAGGTCTCATCGCAACGCTGAGCGCGAAAACAAGCCCAACCAACACCGTAGGTATCCGTCCGGGTAAGGACGGTGCGATCGACGTCGGCACATGTCTCGCGACTATGGCCAGCCCACCCAAAAATGCCCCATAGCCGACGGGCTCTGCAAAGCCCTTGATCATCTCTTTCACGTAGAGAAAGTGGGCAAAGCCGAAGCGCTCTAAAAGCGGCGTGAAGAGGAACAGAAAAATAAGTGCGACGGATAAGCGAAAGGGCAACAGCCGACGAACGAAAAAATACAGAAACAACGGTAGGAACATTATGCAAAGCACCATGCCAAAGTTCGTGTCCCCGAACAGAAAATCCTCCAATGCCCTGAAATATCGTAAGCCCGGCATGTAATAATATACGCTTTCGCCTCCTCGCAGCGCATCGGTCCAGTCGCCTTCCCGCACTGCACGGGCGATGTGATAACCGAAAGACTGGTGTTTTAGCCCGTCATTTCCTCCCTGCTCCGTATGAAATCCGTACAGGAACGTGGGACACATGATCGTGGTTGTGATTATCGTCGAAAGAGCAGCCGCTAACGGGAGCAGCAACTGACGGAAGCTGTCAAAACTGACAAGTAGGCCTACCACGGCGAGCACACCAAACATCCGAATCGCCTGCTTGGCCCAGAAAAGCAATCGTAGCTGCCATGGGGGAAAGACAGCAAACTCCAGGGGTTGTCCCCGTGTGATGGCCAGAGCGAAAATGCGCTTGCCTATATCCATCTCCTGAAGCGGCCGACAAATCGAAGTGTCGCTCTGAGCGAGCGAGAAGTCTTCTTTAGCCCCCTCCCACAGTACGTCGCCTTTCCAGCAAACCTTGCCCCCAACAAGATTGGCGTTTAGTTCAGCCATTACAAAATACGGCATCGCGCTCCGGTCAATTCTTGAATCCGTCTCGAAACTGGGCGGTGTTCGGAATTTGGGCTTAGTTCGCGCCGGGTAAAAATTATACTGCGATAGATTTATGGCTCCGATACGAGCCTCGTCCTGGCTTCTGAAGTCGATTGTGTCGACTACTCGTGAGTATTTTGGATTCTGCCAAAGAGCATCGGATGAGGACGCGAATGCATGTTCCGTGAAATGCCGGGGCTCAGTGAAGGCGCCGTACTGCCACCAACGCGGAGAGCCTGGAAGACCCTCTGTGTTTTCGAAGTATGCTCGATCGAAAAGATTTCTCATGATGGCCTGAGCTTGCGCTGGAAGCTCATTTTGGAAAATCTTCAGGCTTTCGCCGACTGGAATATAGACGTTGTGCCCTTCCTGAATCTGTGGTCCCGGCATGAGCCAGTTTGCGGTCACGATGCCAAGCGTTATTGCAAAAGCGAGCCACCAGCGGGAGCCCCAAGGGCGAATGCGTCCGAAGCAGACCGCCATTATAGCGGCGGCCATTAATAGGAAGCACCACGGGTCAGTAACCGGCACTCCCAAAATGAGGAGGACTAGGCCCACGATGGCCAGGCCGGCCATCACAGCGATGAGCCTCGCGACGCCTTGATGCGCATACTAATACCGTTTGCCCCAAATGGATTTAGCATGACACCTTTCCGAAATGATGGCTTACCCGCCTGGCCCCGTCCGATGGTCATTATTTCTGTGCACCCACCTCCCTCCCCGGTAGTTCCAGTCGGCAAGAAATCACACGATCCGCCCGCTTACGCGCCTTGTCGTCGGCTGTCTTCCAGCGTTACGTCGACCTCGGCCATCGATTTGCTGGTGCAGGATGCTGAGGCGGAGAAGCTAAAGCGAACCTGATTTCGCCCTGCCAGGGCGATCAAGTCGATCCTTGGTCTGAGCGAATACCGCCCCCTCAGCGAGTTCATTCGGCTTCCGTTTTGCTCCTGCGGGGTCCGGCCCTTTTGATGGTGCCCTAACTTCTTCTTATAGCACGGAGCCGACTTACTCGATGGGTCGTCGTGACGTCAGCGACTGACCCGTTGCGGATATCAGCATAAAATCTCGCATCTTCTCCGCTTGGATCTCGCCTTCTGGCTTTGCCAGTTTTGGAGCCTGGTCAAGAGCACGGCCACTTTACTTCTTCGAGTGGCAAGCGTGTAGCTCCGGAGGCGTAGACACCGAAGGGCCCGGCCATGGCGGCCGGGCCCCTCTGAGCAAGCAATTAGTTTGAGATCGGCAGGGTATTGGGGGGGCGAATCTGCCAAACTCGGAGCGATACTGGCGGTTCCAGCACCAGCCATTAGATGATCCAGCCGAGCTCTCTCGCTTTGTCGTTCGCGAGCTTCCAAGCGCTCGTGAGAAATACCGCCTGATTCATTGGGGCGCGATGATCATCCTTCAGGGGGTAGTTCTTGGCGAGAAGCTGAGGCGAGTCAGCCGGTTTATGAAACGTTATGGCGTAGCTCGTGCCCGGCACCCTAACGACGATGTAGCCGTTCTGAACCTCGGCCAGCAAATCCCAGCGCGACATTTTAATCCCCCGAAGAAAGCCTAACTGCGCCGTGGGGGCCAGGGTTCCCGCGTCGGCTTCGGCCGGCGCCTTTTTGCGGTTAACGAGCAAGCCGCCAAGTGCAACCAATTTCGTTCAGACTTTCTCTCTTAAAAATTTCGCGCTCTGATTCGCTGGCTCACCGAAAGGGCGCCCCCTCAGAGGCAATGGGTGAGCTGAGAGGCACGAGCCCTCTCGTGCGCCCTCTCTTTGGAGCCAAAGGTTTCCGAAAGGACGGGGAAATGCGCTCTGGTGAGATTAGCTTCGGTATTTTGGTAGGGACAATAGCGCTAATCTTTGGCTTCGCCTCGCTACCTCGTGGATTTGTTGCGATGGGTCTCGTTCGCGGCCGTTGCGTTTGCGGCGGTAATTTTGCTCGAGAGGGAGGGAGAAACCCGACCCTAGAAGCACGCCCTATACAAACTCGCCGCAATCTCGGGTGAACGCTCTTTGCACATCTCAGAGGGCGCCCTTCGGCTAGCACCTAAAACTAAGCCACCGCGCGAACCCGCCGAGGGCTTAGCATTTCTAGCTTGAGAGTGGCAGTGGTACAGGCGGCCTTCAGGTCCTAGTACCGATAGCGATACCCATAATGCCACGGCCGGTAGCCATAGCCGTAATAGCCATAGCGATAGGGTCGGTAATAAGGACGGCCGCACGCACATCGGTATGGGCCACACCAGCAGGCGACATTTTCAATGAGTGAAGAGCTTTTTGCCAGAGACCCGATCCCCGTCGCCGGCGTCGCCTCAGCTTGCGACACAATAGAGCCGGCAGTGAGTATCGCCGCTGTTGCCGCGAGGGCAGTGATCAGCTTGCGCATGTTTCCTCCTTGGTTAGATTGTCCCCGCTAGAGGCGGTAAGACGCCAAGTTAACATGGAAGCACGAGCATAGACCGCCGCCTGAGATTCATATCGCACCCGAAGGCTAACGAGCAGTTTTCGCGCCAGGCGCGTCGGCTTCGGCCGCGCGAACGGTTCGGCGCCAAAACTTTTTTGTTTCGGAGCGTTGCTGAGCGGCCCTAGAAACCATCTGTTACAAACCCGCAACGATGAAACTGCTCGAAAATGGTATGCGCTATACGTGATGGGCCGCTCCCATCACTTCCTAATTGGATTGCTTGATCGCGTCATCGAGATCCCAAACGAAGTGATCACCTCCTGGAAAGGATCTCGAGTGGCTCACAGGGGGGTCAATCGGCCAATACCCAACGCTGCGCGCATGGGTCAGGAGCTGATCGAAGCTTTCGGCGCTTTAATGTCCACCGCCGTCAGTATGGCCTGCGTCAGTCCGGGCAAATCCTCTTGCATTTCTTTCGGCCTGTCCCCTAAGAACCGATACACTGTGCTGCTTGCGATAGAAGCGCAGTCTCAAGCGAAGAGATGGCGTTCGGCGGCTTCGCGCTCGGCTGAGGCCTGCGCGCGCGGTTCCTCGGCAGCGCGTTCGGCGCGCACCTCGAAGATCGTCATGCCGCCAGGACTTGAATATTGCCCGAGGACCTAGTTGCCGAAAAGCCCCGATATCGATTCGGCGACGCTCCCGGTGTGTTCGGCTGCTCTC
>Ga0116224_10001829_pt1 | contig 12973 bp, 10 predicted proteins | sample Sb_taG_9_FD_89699 | JGI IMG/M metagenome (GOLD analysis project Ga0116224, IMG submission 89699) | Peat soil microbial communities from Weissenstadt, Germany - Sb_50d_b_LC metaG | ecosystem: Environmental > Terrestrial > Soil > Wetlands > Peat | place: Germany: Weissenstadt | collected 2010-09-21 | reverse complement strand
GTTGCGGTGCTAACCTTCTTCATTGCCGGTCTCCTTTATCTCTTGCGCTTCAAGCGCGTCGATAACTTGGGAGCGTACACCGCATCCCGTCTGGAGACCGGCCTTCTCATCCCATCTGTTTGCGACAGTTGACTTCTGGTTAGCCCGTCATCCGGGCGCAACGGCTGAGAGACGCGCCTACCGGAAATTCTCGACCAGCATGAGGACGCTGCCCGATTCGTCAGACTGCGGGTAAAGAATCGTCCGGCCATCGGGGGAAACCGCGATATGATTATCCACCGGACGCTGAATTGTGAGGATTTTCCTGGTTTGGCCGGTGGCAAGGTCGTAGAAACTGATATCACTGTGGCCCATTCTGTCGGGAGTTCTGAAGAAGTAAATTCCCTCCTTCACAACCGCCCATTGGCCTTCACTATGCACGGAGTCGAGAACCTTGGTTTCGTGGGTGCCATCGGCCTGGGCTCTCCACACACTCACGGCCTCCGGCCATCCCTTCATGTAATAGAGGAATTTGCCGTCGAGTAACTCTTGCGGGCTGTCGCCGGAGTTCCGCGTGATCTGAACCGCCTCCCCACCGCTGGCTGGCATCCTCCAGATTTCCTCTCGGCCGCTGCGGGTTGAGCTGAAGTAAATCCACTTTCCATCGTGCGACCAATAAGGCCATTTGTCTTCCGCGGGATTTGTCGTCATGCGCCGGGGAGCACCCCCGTTCACACTGACGACATAGATGTCCTCTTTCATTCCTCTCTGTGCAACCGTAAGAGCGATGTTCTGGCTGTCCGGAGACCAAGTCGGGCCGTAGATCGCCGCCCCGCCAAACGATGTTAGCTGCAGGGTCTTCGATCCGTCGCTATCGCAGATCCAGATTTCATCCGTTCCTGATCGTTCCGACACAAAGGCGATCCGCCGACCGTCTGGCGAAAAGGCGGGATAGTACTCGTACTGCGTGGAGGAAATGAAACGGATGGGCTCTCTTGGTTCTTTGCCGGGATCCTTCAAGTCGACGCGCCAGATATGAAGATTAAACTTAAAGACTGCAAACGCCAGACGGTTTCCGAGCCGCGAAATCGTCGGCTCCGCGCCAGCGCTTCCAAGCTCGAGCCTCCTAGGAACAGCGCCCTTGGATACCGCAGTCCGCCAGAGCCCATAGTTGATTCCAGTTCTGGAACCAAATACAAACTCACGGCCATTGGGCAACCAAGCCACGCCGATGTTTGTCATCCCGGGGGACGGAATCTGTTCCTCTTTGCCCAGCGGTTTGTAGCCTTCTCCAAGGTGCAGTAACCACATAGTGGCATTGAAGTTGTCCGGGGAAACTCGCGAGAACACCAAGGTCTTGCCGTCCGGTGAGACGGCTGGCGCTACATCGCCGACTTCGCTGTTGGGCGGGCTGGTTAGCTCGGTCTGCTCTCCCGTCTCCGTGGAGAACAAATGCAAAGCCCAAACGCGCTCACCGCTTCTGGGCGTTGGGCAGACAATCCACTTCGAATCCGGGGTCCAGGACAAGTACGGGCCCCAGGGCAAAGCCTGCTGCATTGATCCCTTGATCTCGCTTAAAATTCGCTCCGGTCCTCCTCGCTGGGGTACGATCACGAGATCGGTCTTGTCGTGTGACAGCTCCCGCAAGAAAGCAATGAAGCCTCCATCCGGCGACCAGGCAGGGCTGTAGTTAATCGCTGCATCGCTGGTCAAGCGAAAAGGCGGCTCCACGCCGATCTGTTTGACGTAGATATCGGACTTACCCTGTTTCTCCCCATCCCAGGAAAACGCTACTTGCGTACCGTCCGGCGAAAGGGTCGGCCATGACTCCCTGCCGGCGTAGCTGGTGAGTGGAACTGCCACCAACGGTGCCTCCGGCATTTCCTTCTTCGATCGAACCAGCCACACTCCGACCGTTGCAAGAACCAGTGTTGCTGCTACACTGAGGGCCCAGGTGATGCGACGACGAGGCTTTGTCGTTGCCGCAGCAGCGGCTCCCAGCACTCCGGAATCGGACTCCTCGTTCAGTTCCTCGAGCACGATCTTGACGTCGTCCATGTGCTGGAAGCGCTGATTGACCTCCTTGCGCAGACAACGGGAGATCAGCTTCTCCACTTCTCTGGGAAGGCCATCGACCAGTTGACTTGCCGGCTGCGGATTGTCTTTCAGAATGGCCGCCAGGGTCGAGGCTTTGGTGTTAGCGTGGAATGCTTGTTTTCCAGTGACCATCTCGTACAACACCGATCCAAAGCTGAAGATGTCCGAGCGGGCGTCGACTTTCTTGCCCTCCGCCTGCTCGGGAGACATGTAGGCAACGGTACCGACGATCTTGCCCTCTTCGGTCGTGGGCCGCAGGGTACGCGTGGCTTCGTCGTCGCTAGCAGGAATGGGTTCGGTCAGCTTCGCCAGGCCGAAGTCGAGAACTTTCACGAGCCCGTGCTCGTTCACCATGATGTTGCCGGGCTTGAGATCCCGATGGACGATGCCGGCGGCGTGCGCCCGAGCGAGCGCATCGGCAATCTGGACGGCGCACTTCAGGGCTTCATTCAGCCGCATCCCTTTCCGGGGGATCAGCTTGTCGAGCGTCTTGCCGGAGACGAACTCCATCGAAATGAAATCAATACCCTCGGCTTGGCCGATGTCGTAAATGGTGATGATGTTGGGGTGGTTCAGCGATGAGGCCGATTTCGCTTCCTGCACAAAGCGCTGCTTTCGTTCGGGGTCGGCGACTCTCTCTGCGGGTAGGACTTTGATGGCCACCTGACGACCGAGGCTGCTCTGGATGGCGCGGTATACCTCACCCATCCCTCCAGACCCTAGAGGCGACTGGATTTCGTAGGGCCCGAGTTTTGTGCCAGAGCTGAGGGCCATGCTGCGCGCAATTATAGCCTGCGCAGCACGTACGATTCTGGGCGTGTGGTCGGCAAACCTTACCTAATCGCGTTACGTCAGAGTTGCCCGTCATCCGCCCACTGGTTCGTCAGCGTATAATTCTGAGCCACGTATGGGGCTGGCTGCGGGCACAAAACTCGGGCCCTACGAGATTCTTGCGTTTCTTGGCGCAGGCGGAATGGGCGAGGTGTACCGAGCCCGGGATGTCCGGCTCGACCGCACCGTAGCGATCAAGATCCTGAAGGATCGTGAAGCTCAGAAGGCCGATGCGAAAGAACGCTTCGAACGCGAGGCGCGAACCATCTCTTCTCTCAATCACCCCAACATTTGCCACCTTTACGACGTGGGCGAGCACGACGGGGTGAGCTATCTGGTGATGGAGTTTCTGGACGGTCAGACGCTGGCAGACCGTCTCTACCGCGGCCCGTTGCCACTGGAGCAGGTTCTCAAGTACGGGATTGAAATCTGCGACGGATTGGAGACGGCACATCGCAGCGGCGTGATCCACCGAGACTTAAAGCCCGGCAATATCATGATCACCAAGGCGGGCATAAAACTGATGGACTTCGGGTTGGCAAAGCCAGTCAGCTACGAGGGCTCCGGACTGACCCAGACCCTCAGCACGCCGAAACAGCCCCTGACCGTCGAAGGAAACATCGTGGGAACCCTTCATTACCTGGCCCCCGAGCAGGCGGAAGGGAAGGAGGTTGACCGGCAGAGTGATATCTTCTCCCTCGGTGCCATCTTGTACGAAATGACAACGGGCAAACGCGCGTTTGCCGGCAAGAGCCAACTCAGCGTGGTCTCAGCAATCCTTGAGAAGGAGCCCACGTCGATCAGCTCTCTGAAACCTGCGACGCCACCGGCACTCGAACATGCAATTGCCAGATGCCTGGCAAAAGATCGCGAAGACCGCTGGCAGACCGCCCACGACGTTGGTCTTGAGTTGAAATGGATCTCCGACATCGACGCGACCTTGAGCATGCCGGCTCGACTGGTTCGCCGCCGCCAGTTGCGCGAGCGGTTGGCCTGGGCGATCGCAGCAACCTTGGCTTTGGTATGCCTGGCGTTGGCCTTTGGCTTTGTGGGACGCGCACCGCAGTCCCCGCAGGTGTTGCGCACTTCTGTCCTCCCGCCCTCTGGGGCATCCTTTTTGCCATACAACTTTGCCATCGCGCCCAACGGCAGCCGCTTGGCCTTCGTGGCCATCGGCCCCGACGGCAAGACCGCTCTTTGGGTTCGAGGGCTTTCTTCTCCTGATTCGCAACAACTCACCGGCACAGAAGGAGCGATCTACCCGTTCTGGTCACCCGATAGCCTGCACATCGGCTTCTTCGCGCAAGGTCGTCTGAAGACCGTGGATCTGGTGAATTCAGCGGTTCAGACCGTCTGCAATGTGTCTGGGGGGTTCGGTGGCACGTGGAATCAGGACGGTGTCATTGTGTTCGCTCCAGGGGTCACCGGTCCTCTTTTCCGCGTCCCGGCCGCTGGCGGGACCCCCGATGCAGTGACCAAAATCGCCCCGGGTAGTGGTGAATCTCAGCATTGGCCGTTCTTCCTTTCGGATGGCAAACATTTTCTCTACGTCGTCAATTGGAGCGGTCCTTCCAACGTCCGGCATAATGGTCTTTACGTCAACTCGCTGGACAACGACGCGCCGCAACTGGTCTCGCCCGAGATCACGGGCAATGTCCTTTTTGCCTCATCGCATCTGCTCTATGTGCGCGACCGAACCGTCGTGGCCCAACCCTTCGACACCACCAACCTCAGGATGACCGGACCTGCGATACCGCTGACCCAGCCGGAGGTCGACAGATTCTTTGACTTCTGGCAGTCCGGTTTTTCGGTTTCGCAAGACGGCAAGTTGGTCTTCCAGTCGGCGGCCGATTCCCCGTCTCGTCTGGTTTGGTACGATCCGTCAGGAAAGGAACTGGGTCAGATCCCCGAGATCGGCTACGAAGGCCCACAGTTCTCTCCTGACGGTGGATCGCTCGCCGTCTATGCGGATGACGAGCACAACGGCAAGCACTTCATCCGGGTCTACGATCTGAAACGCGGGATCAGCAGCCGCCTGACCGAGGGCGGGAACGAGAGCAACCCGGTGTGGTCTCCCGATGGGAAAGCCATTGCCTTTCGCGATGCTTCTTTGAACATCGAGGAGGTTCCCGTAGACGCCTCCGGTGCGCCTCAGCCGCTTGTGAGCGGAACCAACGTTATCCCCTGCGACTGGTCGGCAGACGGCCACTTAATCTATATGAGTATCGGAACAGGAGGTCAGTTCCCAAGTCTGGAGGTTTATTCCCTCCTCGATCGGAATTCCACCCAATTCGCGAAGGCCGGCGCCGAACCTCGGTTCTCTCCGGACGGCAAATGGGTTGCCTACATCGAAATACCCACGCGTCAAATCGTGGTTCAGCGATTTCCCGGTCCGGGGGCCCGAGTGCAGATATCGAATGTGACCGGCTCGTCGCAGCCACGATGGAGCAGCGACGGGCGAAAACTCTTCTTTGTTCAGCCTGATCGGAAGGTGATGGGGGTTGCCTTTGACCCCGCAAAGGATTCGGCAGGGCCGCCACAGTTTTTTGCCCAGACCCGTATCATCGTCACCTCATACGGTTGGTTTCAATATGCCGTCTCGCCTGACGGTCGCTTGCTGGTGAATTCGTTGCCTGCGAACAGTTCTGCTCCCCTCACCCTTGTGTCGGGCTGGGAGACGATTCTGAACCACCGCTGATCCATGGCAGCGCAAGCCGTCTCCAATGCTGTTCGCCAGTCTGGGGCCGTCATCCCTTACCCTAGCTACGGTTGGACGCAAGAACGCGCTACCCACAGGTGGCGCGCCATTTCGTTCGAGGCAAGCGAGATAACTTCAGGATTGTCGGCTACTCGGAAGTTGGCCAGAAACGGGATTGTAGGAAGTTGAAGGAGGATAGTCGGCAAACCTTACCTTGGGATTACTTCAGAGTTGCTCGTGACTCGGACGTTGGCGCAGAATGGAACGCGCCTGGACGAGAGCGACGCAACCGGACTCACGGTAACAATTCATGGGTACAGAGACATGCGATGCGGGAAAACCGGTGGGACTCATACGGGGCCTTGGCCTGTGGGCTGCCACGGCAGTGCTCATTGGGTCCATGATCGGGCAGGCAGTTTTTCTGGTTGCCAGCGATATGTCCCGAGAAGTGGGTTCGATGTGGAAGGTTCTGGTCGTCTGGACCGTCGGCGGAATCATCGTGCTCTTCGGAGCTCTTTGCTATGCCGAATTGGGGGCTGCCATGCCCGAGGCGGGCGGTGACTACGTTTACCTAGGCCGCGGAATTGGGCCCTTGTGGGCATTCCTTTATGGGTGGACTTTCTCCGTGATTATGAGGCCCGGAGCCGCGGCGGGTGTCGCGGTTGGCCTCTTGCGCTTCATTGCGTTTCTAGCGCCTTCCGTGACCGCACCGATTTTCGTTGCGGGTTTTCACCTGCCCTTTCTCTCGCACCCGTACGAGGTAACGTTCACTGCTGCTCAGCTGGCTGCAGTAGTTGTCGTATTCGTCACGGTGCTTAACTATCTGGGTGTCCGCACAGTAGGGCGCGTTCAGATATTTCTAACAGCCCTGAAAATATCAGCCATCATCGCCATCTTGGTTCTCGGAGTCATGGCCAACAACCCTACATCGGACCGAGCAGTGTTCGTGGAATCGCCTGCGCACGGCCCGATAGTGGCATTCCTGACAGCCCTTGTACCTGTCTTGTTCGCCTACAATGGATTTCAATATCTCGGTCAGCTGGGCGGGGAAGTTCTTAATCCCGAGAAAAACATTCCAAGAGCTGTAATCGTGGGAACGTCACTCGTTATCGTTCTCTACGTCACGATCAATTGGGTGTACTTTCGCCAACTCAGCATCTCGCAAGTCGCGCAGTCGCTGCATGTCGCTTCTGACACCGTAGCTCGGTTGCTTGGTGGCAAGGCCGCAAAATACTTCACAGTGGCTATGATTGTTTCAGCGTTTGGCTCACTCCATGCTGCCTTTCTCACCGGGCCCAGGGTTCCGTATGCAATGGCGCGTCATGGAAATTTCTTTGGCTTCGCCAAGCGAGTTCAACCCAAGTTTCATACACCGAGCGGTGCTTTGGTGTTTCAGGGCTTTGTGACAGTTTTGTTGGTGCTGACTGGGACATACGAAGAGGTGTATTCCTACGCAATATTCGCGATCTGGATCTTCCTAGGGCTGAGCGCGGTTGCTCTCATCCGGCTGCGCTCTACTGAACGCGAGCTGCCGCGCCCGTTTCGCGTTTGGGGATATCCATGGACACCAGTAGCTTTCGGCTTTGCGGCTTTCGCGATTTCTGCAAACCTGTGGCTAACCAGGCCTGTGCGATCGTCCGTCGGCTTGGCGATTATCTTACTGGGGATCCCGCTCTTCTACTACTGGCGGAGGCAAAACCCGACCTCTTAGCGCCCTGTCGAGATCGCAAAACCAGCGGTGCGGTAGCACTGACTCGAGATCGCTTCGGCTCAAAGTATGACCTGGGCTGCCGCACCCTTCGCGCTTTTCGAAGGGTGGTATGATCCCTCGCTCCCGGTCTCCCAAGCATCAGTCGGTGTCTTGCAGAATAAACCCTCCGTATCGCAAGGACTCTAGCTGCGTACTTAACGGTTCGGGCCGCCCTACGCCAAGCAATTCTGAGTCCGGGCTCCCCTCAGCCGCTATGTCAGGACAAACCCATAGCGCGACCGCGCTGGCAGGAAAGGAGCAGTTAAAGCGTCATGCAACATACGTCACGGGATCTGCTTGATGCTCAATGGACGATTCTCGATCCGCTCATTCCGGAACCGAAACGCCGAAACGACGGAAAGATGGCCGGGGAAGGCCTTGGAAGCCACGACGAAGTGTCTTGGACGGAATCCTATGGGTCTTAAGAACGGGTGCGCCGTGGGCCGACCTGCCCGAACGGTATCCCTCCTATCAGACTTGCCATCGCCGATTTCAGCAATGGGTCCGCTCTGGAGTGATGAGGGGAGTCTTGGAGGCTCTCGCTCTAGCTCTCAAAATCCGCGGCGCTCTGGACGTCGAGGAGGCTTTCATTGACGGAAGCTTTGCTCCGGCGAAAAAGGGGGCTCCAAGGTTGGGAAGACAAAACGCGGCAAGGTTCTCGAAGATTATGGCTGTGGCTGACCGCCATGGTCTTCCCGTCGCCGTGCACGTGGAAAGCGCTACACGTTACGAAGTAAAACTGGCTACGTCCACGCTTGTCCAGATGGTTCTTCCGGAGGCGCCACAGAATCTGGTCGGTGACAACGCTTACGACTCCGACAAATTGGATGCAGAACTTCGGCAATACGGAATCGAACTGATCGCCCTCACCGTAGCAATCGAAGAAAACGGACTCAAGATCTACGCCGCATGCGACGGTATCGCCGACGTTGGAAGATCGAGAGGCTGTTTGCCTGGCTGCAAAACTTTCGCAGGTTGGTCGTGCGCTACGAGCGGTATGCTGAGAACTTTCTTGGAATGCTTCACCTCGGTTGCTGCTTGATCTTACTGAGGCATATATGAGATGGCTTGTAGTCTCTGAGCACCTCGTTCTCGATGACTTAATCACGGAGACTTCTGCTCTGGCTGTCGGCGAGGTGCCCAGCCATTTTGCCCGCAACTCTCTCGTTGGCGATAAGCTTGCATCTCGTGCCACTTGGGACACTATAATTGGCTCATTACGTAGAAAAAGCGGTCTCCCGAGGTGTAACGTTCGAGTGTTGAATGTCACTACTGAATAGACGATGTCCAGCAGGCTGAGACCGACGAAATGAGGGAGCCCGTGGAGGTTGCTATGTTTGCCCGCAAGGTTGCTGTGCGCCTGAAACCGAATTCACTGACGGAATTTACAAATCTCATGGAGCGTGAAATCCTTCCTTGGCTGCGAGCGCAAGAAGGTTTTCTAGAGTTGCTTACCCTAGCCATCCCCGATCGCCGAGAAGTCGTCACAATCAGTTTTTGGGATCAGGAAGGGAATGCTCAGGCGTACAACTCAAGCGGTTATCCAGAGGTATTGAAGACTCTAGCGACGCTTTTGGACGGGGTCCCTTCCGTCAAGACGTTTAACGTAATGACCTCAACCTTTCAAAGGGTTGCCCCAGTACAGCCCCGTGAAACAGAGCATTTCCAGTCGACCGGTTCGACGAAGCTTGGCCATCGCCTGGCTGAGACGAGCGCCTGTAGAACTCGGCTCGATACGGATACTTTGTGAGATCGCCCTGGTTACATCAACTAGAGTCGCATTTGGTTCCAGCAGAAAACTGACGCTGACTGAAGTGCGGATCTGGAAATACCCTGGGCCGGTACGAGTGTTGGATTCACGTCTGTCACAAGATCCTCAACTACCGCCGCGCGACCACGCCTCCCAAAGCATGTCGAATGAGTCACCTCTGAATACCGAACTCAACCCGCTCCTATTAAACAAATCCCTTATGCGGTCTTTTGGATTGGCAATGTCCAGAGCACACTTTGCCCTTATCGCATGCATATAAACACTGACAAGCGCCCCGAGACCGGCACTATCAATGTAGTCTACATTCGTCAGGTCTAACACGATTCGCTGGCCCTCTAGGATCAGCTCGCGCAGAGTGTTCTCCAGCGCAGCGGTGGTAGCTAGGGTGATACGACCCGTCGCTCGGACAGTCGTTTCTGAGCTTTTCTTCTCCGTTTCGAGTTTCAATTCGCGAATAACGGGATTGGCAGCCATTGCAGACCTCATTGTCGTTAAATTCGAAGTTAACTCGCATCGTTCCCGCATCATTAATTGTGGCGGGCTTCTTTGGAAAGATGGTGACCGCCAGCTTGGTAGGACGGTATGCCGGTTCGCTTAACCGGCTAAAGATATACCAAACCGCGCGAATTCATTGCGACGTCAAACCATTTGTACCTAGCCAAAGCAGCCAAAGCCCTGCTGTCCCCCCGGGTTATCGACGAAGCGATCGCGCGAGATGCTGTGGCCGATCCCTGGTGCGAAATGTTACGTCTGCTGATGAGGCAAGTCAATGAAAGCCGTGGAGTGGTCGTGGTGCCGTTTGATTTGCACGATTACCCGTGGAGTTGGCTCAGGAGGGGGCACAGACGGATTGAGCTTGGTCCGCATTCCAAAAATAGCACGCCGTTAGCTGGAACAAAGTTGCCGAATGCGGCCAGAGCGGGACGACGCATGATAATCAGTACTTCCACATCCTGATCTCGTTTCCAGGACGCTCGATATGAACTTCGTCCATCAACTGCCGGATCAGATAGACGCCGCGTCCGTTGTCAGCATACAGGTTTTCACGGCGTCTTGGATCGGAGAGAAGCTCTGGATTGAAACCTGGTCCGGGATCGGTCACGATAATTACAATTCGGCCGCGTTGGTCACACTTCAGACGGCACCGGATCTGTTTTGACGGGTCATTCGAACATCCGTGGACAACTGCATTCGCCAAGGCCTCCTGAACTGCCAGCGCAACTTCAAATCGCTTCTGCTCGGGAACCTCAAGGCGCATCAAGTTTTCAGATATGGTGTCTACGACTTTAGCGATCGCCTCGGCATCCGCAGGCAGCCTGACGTCGAGCAATTCAGATAATTGGCGGGCTTCTGGTTCACCGTTAGAATCAGCGGGCATAGAGGCACATTTCTGTGTCGAATCCAATCATCGAGAACGGCTATTCAAACAAAGGATTCTACAGCTGCGTCGTCACTATCGAAGATCTCGAACAGGTTGAGGACGCCAACCAGACGCAAAGTCCGCACGGCGAACTGGGAAGGTTGTGCGAGCTTAAGGTTTCCACCCTGCTGTTTGATTAAAGCCAAAAAGCGAACCAGCAAACCAATCCCGCTGGAATCAACCATGGGAACTTCGGACAAGTTCATGACGATGCGAGTATCTCCGTTGCCGAGCCCCTCCTCCAGGGTTCGGCGCAAGTTATCCACGGCAGGTCCCATGCGGAGAGGTCCCCGAAGCTGAATTACCTGCACTTGCGAACGCTTACGCACGTTTATGTCCAAACTGTCCTCCGCGAAAAGACTGCACTACAAATCGGTCAAAAGTGCCGATTTTGATGCGTCCCAAGTTACGGTAAGCAGCCGGGTTTTGCAAGTATGCGTACATTCCTGGGAGCGGTCCATTGATTCGCGATCGGCCGCCGGAGGAACTGGACACCATTGCGGTGCGACGCAGAAATGAAGAGGCGGATGGGGATAAATTTTTCATATTGCAGGGTCGAAAATTTTGACATAATCGGTGGTGCCCAAGCGAGGATTATGCGCAGCGCGAGTCCCAAGAGCGTCCCAACCCGTTTCGCTGTCGTGATCGTCACCACCGACGAGCGGGTGCGTCCCGAAGCCGAGACCTATCTGGCAGACCGGCATGACCTGCTCGTCCTTCAGTCTTGGGATGAACTGACAGCGATGATCGATAAGAACCTGCCTGACGCCGTACTGCTGGACCTTGACACGGTAGGGGAACGCAGCGAGGACGGAATTGGCGCCTTGACCGAACTGCGCGCCCTGGGACCGGACCTGGTGCTGGTGGGGTTGACGCGCTCGAACAGCCGCAACCTGCGTCTGCAGGCGGTTGCCGCCACGGTCGATGAATATTTCGTGGCGCCCATCAATTTCCAGGAAGTACGTGACGTGCTAGATCGGGCCCTGGAGAAACGCGCGCTGAAGATCGAATGTCGCCAACGGCAAAGCGAGCACCTTGAGCGAGAATCATTTTGCGAATTGATCGGCGGCAGCGAGCCGATGAGGCGCGTGTACGACGCGATCAAGAGAGTCTCGGAGAGCACCAGCACGGTGCTGATTCGCGGTGAGAGCGGAACTGGCAAGGAACTGGTAGCGCGGGCCATTGTTGCTTTGGGACCGCGCGCGCAAAAGCCCTTCGTCAGTCTCAATTGCGCGGCTTTGCCCGACAACCTCATCGAGACTGAGCTGTTCGGACATGAAAAGGGCGCGTTTACGGACGCACGGGTGGCCCGGGCGGGTCATATCGAGTTGGCACACGGCGGCACTCTACTGCTCGACGAAATTGCGACCCTGGGTCTGGCACTGCAGTCCAAGTTGCTGCGCGTGCTGGAAGACCGGGCGGTGACCCGGATCGGGGGACAGAGCCCCCGAAAGATCGACTTCCGTCTCATTGCCGCGACCCACGAAGATCTCGAGGAACTGTTACGAGCTGGACGCTTTCGCGAGGATCTCTACTACCGGATTAACGTTGTGCCTATCGTGCTGCCGGCGTTGCGCGACCGGCCGGGGGACGTTCCCCTCCTGCTGGACCATTTCCTGCGTTCCTACTGCGCCTCCAACAAAGTTCCATTGAAGCGTTTGGAGCCGGAAGTCATACAGATTTTGGAAGAGGATGCATGGCCGGGTAACGTGCGCGAACTGCAAAACCTGGTGCAACGGCTGGTGCTCATGGTAGATGGACCGGTGGTCAAGGTCCAACACCTGCCGCAGCGGCTGCTTTACAACAGTGCGGTCAGCCAGGAATCCATGCTGATTCCCGAACAGGGGGTCAACTTTGATGAGGAAATCGCAAAGATCGAGATTGCCTATCTAACGGCGGCGCTCCGCCGCTCCGGGGGGAGTAAGATCGGTGCGGCGCGCCTGCTGCAAGTCGATAAGCAGAAAATGCATTACCTATGCCGTAAATACCAAGTTGGGAAGGATTGAAATTCTAACCCACGCGCAATATAGATTAAAATTTAATGCGTGACGGATAACTATTTAATACATTCCCGCGTTCAGTCTCAAGGATGGTTCCTTTTTCTCCCACCGAGCCACGCCTAAGTGTCTGATGGGAATAAAGATGGAAAGGTAATCTGGACACTGCCTGGTTTGGTATTGCACTTGCTTCACGCAAAGCCGAGCAAGCCAAACGAAAAAACAGGAGAGATTCAATGTCAATTCAAAAGAAATCCTTGATCAGCACCCTGAACACCACCAAGAAAGCCATCGTCGCCAGCAACCAGGCAGGGACCATGTCGGCTTCGCCTATCACCGAGAGTGCTGTAACGCGCTCCGCCGTAACGCGCTCAGGCGTAACGCGCTCAGGTGTAACGCGCTCGGGTGTAACGCGCTCAGGCGTAACGCG
>Ga0116224_10001828_pt1 | contig 12976 bp, 8 predicted proteins | sample Sb_taG_9_FD_89699 | JGI IMG/M metagenome (GOLD analysis project Ga0116224, IMG submission 89699) | Peat soil microbial communities from Weissenstadt, Germany - Sb_50d_b_LC metaG | ecosystem: Environmental > Terrestrial > Soil > Wetlands > Peat | place: Germany: Weissenstadt | collected 2010-09-21 | reverse complement strand
TGTGAAGGCCTACGCGGTGTGCTCTGAAGGTGGCGGTGTGCTCTGAAGGTGGCGGTGTGCTCTGAAGGTGGCGGTGTGCTCTGAAGGTGGCGGTGTGCTCTGAAGAGGCACGTGACATCCACCGCACCGCACCGTGTGACGAAGGCGGGATCCCGGTCCGGCCTCGACTAGGGAAGCGGCGGTGCGGCGATGCCCACCATGGGCGCGGCCAACCGTGCCGCTCCTTCGGATCCCTCGAAGGGCGCATTGCCGAAGGCGAAGATCCCGCCGTCGGACCCCACCATCCAGTACCCCTGGTCCGTCGACGTCGGGGTCATGCCCACCACCGGCCGAGTGAGGCGGATCCCACCCATGGAGCCGAAGAATCCCACGCCGCCGAACGCGAAGACGCCGCCGTCCGACGCCACCAGCCAGTACCCGCCACCGGGCCCGGCTGCCATGGCGACCACTGGCTCGTCGAGGTGCTTGCCCCCCATCGACCCCTGGTAGCGGGCGTCACCGAAGGCGAACACGCCACCGTCCGCCGCCACCAGCCAGTAGCCACCGCCGTCGGACGTGGCGGCCATGCCGACGACGGGCGCGACGAGTGCCTTCCCGCCCATCGAGCCCCAGTAGCGGGCGCCGCCGAAGGAGAACACCCCGCCGTCGGACGCCACCGTCCAGTACCCGTCACCGTTGGGCGCGGCGGCCATGCCCACCATCGGTCTCACGAGAGGTCGTCCGCCCATGGAGCCGAAGTACCCCGCGTCGCCGAAGGAGAAGATGCCGCCGTCCGACGCCACCAGCCAGTACCCACCGCCGTCGGACGTCGCGGCCATGCCCACCACCGGTGCGGCGAGGTGTCGACCACCCATCGACCCGTCGAATCCCGCGCCGCCGAAGCTGAAGACGCCGCCATCCGACGCGGTCGTCCAATACCCCGGTCGCGGGGGCGGCGGCGGAGGCGGGGGCGGAAGCCCGGCCGGGCCGTCGAAGGCGTGCACCTGGTCCGAGGACGGCGCCAGCAGCAGTCCGTCGGCCACCGTCGCCGTGGGGAAGTGGTTGTCCTCCGAGCCGAGGGAGAACTGTTGCAGCGCGTTCCCCGTGGTCGGGTCGAGCCCGTAGAGCGTGTCTCCCCCGATCGTCCACACGAACCCTCCCGCCACGATGGGGGGACCCCCGGCACCGGTGTTGGTCTGCCACATCCGTGTCGCGTTGCTGGGCGCGGACGTGGTCACGGCCACGACCCCGGCCCCACAAGGCTCGTACACCGTGGTGCCCGACACGGCGGTGCCGCCGTCGACGTCCGCGCCGCAGAACGAAGTCAGGGTCTGGAGCTGTCCACCGATGCCGCCCAGATGCGACTGCGAGAGCAGGTAGCCGTTATTGGACTTGCCCGCCTGGAAGGCGAGCCCGTCCGCCGGCACCAGGGCGGGCGAGCTGGAACCGAGATCGAGGTCACTGCCGTTGTCGCTTCGCCAGGTCGACGGTGCAAAGGACTGAACCACTCCCAGAGACGGCGAGAGCTCGATCACGCCGTCGCTGTTGTCGTAGGAGTCGCTCCCTGACGAGAAGGCGCTGTTGCCGGTGGCGAACCAGATGTTCCCCTGGCCGTCGACCTCGGGGGCGGCCCCGCCCATCCACACCGCGCCCTGGCTGTCGCCGGAGGCGGAGGCCACTTCGAAGGACTGCTGGGCCCCGCCACCCTCGGGGATGGAAACCACCCAGCCGTGGTAGGTGCCGCAGTCCCCGTCGTTGCCCCCGAAGCCGGCCACCACATTGCCGTCGTCGAGGGCCAGTCCGGTCCGCTGCAGCTGGGCCAGCTGGTCCGAGCCGGCCAACGTGATGGCCTGGTGCAGGATGACCGCGCCGGTGTAGAGGTCGACGCCCACCAGGTAGTGCTGCGCGCCCGATCCGGCGACCTCGTCGGTGACGGCGAACACCTCCGATCGGGCCGCGTCGATCACGGGCGTGCCCGTGATGCCGACGGTGGGCGAGATGTCTCCGCAGGGGAGGCGCCCCGAGGGGACGGCGGTTCCGATGTGGGTCGACCACAGTACGGCGCCGGTATTGGCCGCCAACTCGTCGATGGTGTCGTTCTCGGTGGCGACGATGACGCGCCCCGCCTCCACGAGGGGCTCGCCGTAGGTGTCACCGTCCAGGGCAGCCGAAGTCCACGCCGGTGCGGCAGGACTGAGGTCGGTGCTCGTGGGGTCGAAACCACTGCCGAGCCCGTCGTGGTGATACACGGGCCAGGCCGTGCCGAACACGGTGTGCGGCACCGAACCCGAAGAGGCGGCCGCGGCCGCGCCGGACGGGAGCCCGGCCACGACGGCCGTGCCGCACGCGACGAGCAGCGCTCTGCAGAGGAGGAAACCGACACGCACAGGCCGCGCGCGGCGGCGTGGCGGCGCCGTTCGCAGCGTCGTCCGCGCCGGCGTTGTCGCCGGCACCGGGGTGGACGTGGGTGCCGCAGGCGATGCAGATGCTGGTGCCGCAGGCGATGCAGATGCTGGTGCCGCAGGCGATGCAGATGCTGGTGCCGGTGCCTGTGTCGACGGCGCTGTCGGAACGGGGGGTCTGGTCCTCATCCCTTCATCATGTCTGCGAATGGCGTCCACCGCGGGGACTCGACCACCGCCGGCCCACAACCGACGGACAATCCTGGTCAGAGCCGTTCGATGATGGTGCCGGTCGCAAGGGCACCGCCGCAGCACATCGACACGAGCGCCAGGTTGGCGTCACGGCGCTCGAGCTCGTGGAGGGCGGTGGTGATCAAGCGGCTGCCGGTGGAGCCCACCGGGTGCCCGATGGCGATGGCGCCGCCGTTCACGTTCACCTTGTCCCAGTCGATGTCGTGCACCTTCTGCCACGAGCACACCACCGAGGCAAAGGCTTCGTTGACTTCGAAGATGTCGATGTCGTCCGCGATCATCCCGGCCTGGGCGAGCACCTTCTCGGTGGCGGCGATGGGCCCGTCGAGGTGGTAGTACGGCTCGGAGCCCACCAGCACCTGGGCCACGATGCGGGCCCGGGGCCGCAGCCCGCTGGCCTTGGCGCGATCCTCGGACATCCACAGCACCGCGGCCGCGCCGTCGGAGATCTGTGACGAGTTGCCGGCGGTGTGGATGCCGTCGGGAAGCACGGGCTTCAATCCGGCCAGACCTTCGGCGGTGGTGTCACGCAGGCCCTGGTCGCGCTGTACGTGCTGGCGCTCCCCGGTGGGGCCGTCGGGGCCCACCACGGGCGCGTCGAGCGCGAACACCTCGCGGTCGAATCGCCCCTCCTCCCAGGCGCGCGCTGCCTTGTGCTGCGAGGCCAGGCCGAGGGCGTCGACGTCCTGCCGTGTGATGCCGTACTTCTTGGCGATCCGCTCCGCGGCGCTGAACTGATCGGGCATGTCCCAGGGGAACTCCGCCGGGCGCGAGCTGCCGGGGCCGTTCAGGGCGTTGGCGCCCAGCCCCACCCGGCTCATGGCCTCGACCCCGCAGCCGATCCCGACCTCGATGGCGCCGGCACCCACGAGGTTGGCGACGAAGTGGTTGGCCTGCTGAGCCGATCCGCACTGGCAGTCCACGGTGGTGGCGGCGGTCTCGTACGGCAGTCCCATGCTGAGCCACGCGGTGCGGGTGACGTTGGAGGCCTGCTCGCCGGCCTGGGTGACACACCCACCCACGATCTGCTCGACCTCCGACGGCTCGATGCCGGCCCGCTTGACCACCTCCACCTGGGCCGTGGCGAGCAACTCGGCGGCGTGGAACCCCGAGAGCCATCCGTTGCGCTTGCCGATGGGGGTGCGCACCGCCTCGACGATCACGGGTCGTGCCATTGCCCTACCTCCGAGAATCAATGAAGTCGGCTGCGCGAGAGGCCCGCCGTGAGCGAGATTCCCGCGTCGAGCCCGGACCCAGATCTAGAGCCCGGACAAGGCCGAGTATAGAACCTGTTCTACGGGAGGTGCCCGGCCACTCCGTCGTGGGAGGATGAGGACATGCAGGTCACAATCATCGGCGGCGGCAGCTACCAGTGGTCTCCCAAGCTGATCACCGACCTCCTGGGCACCCCGTCGCTGGCGGGGATGCACCTGGTCCTCGAGGACATCGATCCCGCCCCCCTCGAGAAGATGGAGGCCATCGCCCGGATCGCCGACGACAAGCTCGGGTCCAAGGTAACGGTCTCTTCGACCACGGACCAGCGGCGCGCCCTCGACGGTGCCGACTTCGTCGTGGTGACCATCTCCACGGGCGGCTTCCACAGCATGGCCGTCGACATCGACGTGCCCGCCCGCCACGGCATCCACCAGTCGGTGGGCGACAGCGTCGGCCCCGGGGGGATCAGCCGGGCGCTGCGCAACATTCCCGTCCTCGCCGGCATCGGGCACGACATGGAGGACCAGTGCCCCGACGCATGGCTCCTGAACATCACCAACCCCATGACGACGCTCACGCGCACCGTGTGTCGTGAGACCAGGGTCAAGACCGTCGGACTGTGCCACGAGGTCGGCGGATTCTGCATGGACCTCGCCATCGCCTTCCAGAAGCCGCACACCGCGGTCCGCCCCGTCATCGAGGGCGTCAACCACTTCCCCGTCATTGTCGAGGTCGATGTCGACGGCGCCGACGGCTTCGAGTTGCTGGCCGAGATGGTGGAGGAGCTCGGCGGCCTCGACGCGCTCATGCCCGCGCCGGGCCAACCCGAGGCAGAGCCGTTCACCAAGCTCGACTTCGCGCGGCGTCACCTGCTCAAGCTGACACTCCTCGATCGCTGGGGGGCGTTGCTGGGCGCCAACGACCGCCATCTCGCCGAGTTCATGCCGGGAGTGCTCACCGCGGAGTCGGGCTGGGGAGCGGCCTGGGGCATCGAGCTGACCCCCATCTCCCGGCGCGAAGAGCACCAGGAGGGCTACATCGCCGAGGTCGACGCCGTGCTCGCCGGCAGGGACGAGCTCGCCACCTGGGACTCGGGGGAGCTCGTGGCACCGGTCATCGACTCGCTCGTGACGGGCACGCACCGCGAGGTGCCCCTCAACCTCCCGAACGCGGGGCAGTGCCCCGACCTTCCCGCCGACGCCGTGGTGGAGTCGATCTGCGTCGTCGACGGCGACGGCATGCGCGGTCGTGACGTCGCGTCGGCACCTGCACCGTTCGCCGAGCTCCTGCGTCGTCACGTCGCGGTCCAGGAGCTGACGGTGGAGGCCGCGCTGAAGGGCGACCGGGCCCTCGCCCACCAGGCCTTCGCCCTCGACCCGTTGGCGGGTCGCGGCGACCTGCGTGACACCGAGAACATGGTCGACGAGCTTCTCGCCGGCACCTCGCGTTGGCTCCCGCAGTTCAGCTGACGCACCGACGCACCCGGTCACCGGACAAGAAGCACCGATAAGGAAGAGCAGCACCGATCCAGGGGAAAGCATCACCGATCCAAGGAAGAGCAGCACCGTCACCGAGCAATACGGAGGTCCCCTCGTGAAGTTGGGATTCGTCGGCCTCGGAGCCATGGGCCTCCCCATGACACGCAATCTCGTCGCCGCCGGACATCAGGTCACCGTGGCGTCGCGCAGCCGGCCGCCGATCGACGAGGCGGTGTCATTCGGCGCCACCGATGGAGGCACTCTCGTCGACGTGGCGAGGTCCAGCGAGGTCCTCATCCTCTGCGTCCCCAACTCCCCCGAGGTCGTCCAAGTGATGGACGCCGTGCTCCCGGCCCTCGGCCCGGGCACGATCGTCGTGGACTGCTCGACCATCGACCCCGACGTCGAGCGGGCCCAGCACGCCCGGGTCACCGACACCGGGGCCCGCTACCTCGACGCGCCGGTGTCGGGTGGCACCGTGGGCGCCAAGAAGGGGACCCTCACCCTGATGGTCGGGGGGGACGCGGCCACGTTGGAGGACGCCCGCCCCGCGCTCGAGCCCATGGCCGGCCTCATCGTGCACGTGGGGGGGCCGGGGATGGGACAAGTCGTGAAGCTCTGCAACAACCTGATCTACGCCGCGCAGATGCTCGCCACGGCGGAGGCCACCGCCCTGGCGGTGCGCTCGGGCGTGGACATGGCCAAGCTGCTCGAGGTGCTCGAGCACTCGACCGGGGACTGCGTGGCGGTGCGCACGCGGCTGCCCGTGCCCGGTGTCATCCCCGACAGCCCCGCGTCGAACGGGTGGCAGCCCGGGTTCATGACCGACCTGATGGCCAAGGACCTCGACCTCGCCCTCGCCTACGCGGCGCGGGCCGGGGTGCCCATGGCGTCCACCGCCACCGCCCGCCAGGCGCTCACGGCCGCGTCGACGGCCGGGTTCGGCCGGGAGGACTTCTCGGCCGTGGCGAAGGTGGTGCTCCGCCTGGCCGGGGTGCCCGGGGTGGAGTGAGGTCGTTGCCCACGCCCACGGGACCGCTCGAGACACCGGCCGTGATCCTGGCCGCCGATCACCGCCCCCGCGGCGTGATGACCATCGAGTCGTACGAGGAGTACGTGGGGGCACTGAGGGCCGCTCTCCCGTTCTGTGACGGCCTCTTGGCGAGCACGCAACCCCTGCGGGACCTGGCGGCCTTGGGCGCCATCGAGCCCCGGCACCGCACGTACCTGTCCCTCAACCGCACGGGACTGGCGGGGAGTGCGTTCGAGCTCGACGACCGTCTTGTGACGAGCGTGGAACGTGCCACTGCGGAGGGATGGACCGGCGTCAAACACATGACGCGCATCGACCTCGCCGATCCCGTCACCGCGCCCGCGCTGGAGCTGCTGGGATCGGTCCTGGAGTCGGCGCGCGCGGCGGGGCTCGAAGCGCTCGTGGAGTGTCTGACATGGCGAGACGGCCGGGTGGCGCGTGACCCCGACTCGATCGTGTTCGCCGCGGTCGTGGCCCATGACCTGGGCGCCCCGGTGCTCAAGGTGCCGGTCCCCGACGTCACTCCGGGGGCGGCCCGCGTCGACGCCGTGGCCCGAATCGTGGCGAGTGTGGGAGTGCCCGTCCTCTTTCTCGGGGGCCCGCGGCGGACCGAGCGCGCGGGAGGAGAGGGTGGCGGCGACCTCAGGGACCTCGTGCTCGAGGAGATCCGCGACGCCATGGCAGGAGGCGCTGCCGGGCTCGCCGTCGGGCGCGTGGTGTTCCAGGACCCGGATCCCGCCACGATGGCCCGTCTGGTCGCAGACGCCGTGCACGACGGTGCGCGGCCCGCGGCCGGTGCTGCCCGTGCGGCCGATGGAGCCGGTGCGGCTGATGGAGGCGATGGAGCCGGGACAGGCCCTGCGGGCGTCGTCTCGGCGTGATCCTCACCGTCGACCTAGGCACCAGCGTCACGAAAGTGGTCGTGTGGGGCGACGACGGTCCGAAGGCGATGGGGAGGAGCTCCCTCCATTTCACGTACTCAGCTGGCAACCGGGTCGAACAGGATCCCTTGACGTGGTGGCCCTCTCTGGTGGCGGCGTGCGAGGCGGCACGCGCCGAGCTCGGTGCAGCGGGCCCGTCCGTCTTCGGTGCCGTGCGGGCCCTCGGGTTCTCGGCGGCGCGTCAGACCTTCGTCCCGGTCGCCGCCGACGCCACGCCACTCGGACCCGCGTTGGTGTGGTCGGACCGGCGTGCCGCCGCAGAGGCCGTCTCCCTGGCCGAGTCGTTGGGCGACCACGGAGCCGACATGGTGCGGAGGCGCACCGGGGTGGTGCTCGACGCCGGGTCGGTGGCGGCCAAGATCGCATGGCTCGGACACCACGATCCCGAGACATTGCGCGCCGCCCGATGGCTTCTCGCACCGCGGGACCTCGTGGCATGGCGCCTCACCGGTGAAGTGCACACCGACGACACGTTGGCGTCGGCGACAGGCTTGTACGAGCTGAACGACGACGGCCTCGGTCCGCTCCTGCCCGGGCTCGTCGACACCGTCGGCGACCTCCTCCCCGATGCCCTGGCGTCGGACACGGTGGTGGGCCCCTTGCTCGAGGGACCTGCTGCTGAGCTGGGCCTCTCCGGTGGCATTCCCGTCGTGATCGGTGCCGGGGACCGTGCGTGCGAAGTCCTCGGAGCGCGCTCGTCGGAGGCTTGGCCCATGGTGTCGTGGGGTACGACCGCCAACGTGTCGGTTCCGGTCCGTCTCCGGGTCGAGCCCCCGACGTCGGTGATCGTCACCCGCGGCGCGCTCGGGGGCTGGCTGCTCGAGGGTGGTCTGTCGGCCGCCGGTTCCCTCGTCGACTGGCTGGCTCGGCTGACCGGCCACGACGCCGACTCCCTCATGCAGCGCGCCCGGTCGAGCCCACCCGGGGCACGGGGGGTCATCGCGCTCCCTTGGCTCGGTGGGGCGCGCGCACCATGGTGGCGCGACACCGCCCGCGGCGCCGTGGTGGGGCTGTCGTTCGACCACGACATCGGAGACCTGGCCCGCGCCGTCGTGGAGTCAGTCGCATGGGACGTGAAGCGGTGCCTGGAATCGGTCACCGAGACACGCAACGGTGCGACCCGACCCGAAGGCCTCGTCCTGGGCGGCGGCGGAGCCCACGTCGCGTTGTGGACGGAGATCCTGACCGCCGTCACGGGACTGCGGGCGCATCGGAGGCGCTCGGGTGAGGCGGCGTCCGCCGGGGCCGCCGTGCTCGTGGTGAAGGCGACCGGAGCCGATGGTGGTCGTGGTGCGGATGCCGACGGTGCCGACGGTGCCGACGGTGTTCTCGACCGAGGCCTCGGCCTCTTTCTCGAGCGTGTGGATCCCGTCGACGCCGAGATCACTCCCGATGCGTCGATGCAGGAGTGCTACGGCACGTTGCGCCGGGCCGTCGACGCCGCCGCGGCCGCAGTCATCGAGTTGGGCCGATGAGCAATCGGGTCGGGGAGCATCGGGCCGGTCGACAGATGGGCCGCCAAACGACATGAGCAGATGGGCCGCAATGGCTGCAACGGACGAGATGACGAGATGACGAGATGAAGGACGTCCGTCTGGCGTACGGCCGGAACGGGATCGTGGTCCGGGTGCCCGATGACGCCGTGATCGTGACCGCCACCGATCTGCCCGGCCTGCCCGACGAGGCCAATGCCGTGATCGAGGCTCTGCGAGCTCCGGTCGAAGGGCCGCCCCTCTCCGAGCTCGTCGCAACCGCGGCGAGAAACACCGCGCGCATCGGCAGCGCGCGGGACGGGGGCGGGGCTCGGGGTCCACGGGTGGCGGTGGTCTTTCCCGACCTCACGAGGCCCATGCCCAATCGAACAGTGCTCCCGCCGTTGCTCGCCGAGCTGGAACGGGCCGGGGCCGGCCCCGAATGCGTGGAGCTGCTGTGTGCCACCGGCACCCATCGCCAGGCCACCCCCGAGGAGATGGTCGAGCTCGTCGGGCCGGACATCGCCGGGCGGTACGCCATCCATCAACACCGCGCCGACGACGACCACGTCGAGGTGGGCCGCGTGGACGGGACACCGGTGCGGATCGATCGGCGCTACGTCGAGGCCGACATGCGCATCCTGACCGGGTTCGTCGAGCCCCATTTCTTCGCCGGATTCAGTGGCGGCCCCAAGGGCGCGTGCCCAGGCCTGGCCGCGCTCGAGACCATCCTCGAGGCACACAGCCCGAGCCGGATCGCCGACCCACGCGCCACCTGGCTCATCACCGAGGGGAACCCCGTCCACGACTTCGTGCGCGCCGCGGTGGCCCTTGTGCCTCCGGCGATGTCTCTCGACGTCGCCATCAACCAGCGGCGTGAGCTCACAGCCGTCTTCGCCGGACCCCTGCCGGCAGGGCACGTCGAAGCCTGCCGGTTCGTCGAGCAGACATCGGTGCAGTCGGTGGGTGCGCCCTTCGACGTCGTGCTCAGCACCAACGGCGGCTACCCACTGGACCGCAACCTCTACCAGGCGGTGAAGGGCATGGCCGCGGCCGAGCGCGTGGTCCGCGCCGGTGGGACCATCGTGATGGCGGCCGAGTGCGCAGACGGCACACCGAAAGGAGGCGCGTTCGGGCGCCTGCTGGCCGCGGCACCGGGCGCCGACGCCTTGGGCGCCGTGGACGGGCCGTCCGAGACGGACCGCTGGCAGGCCCAGGTCCTCAGCCGGGTCCTGCACCACTCCGAGGTGTGGCTCCACAGCCGGGGCTTGACGGATGACGAAGTGCGCGCCGCGTTCTGCCGCCCCGTCGACGACCTGAGCGAAGCCGTAGCCGAAGCCCTCGATACCGCCCGCCACGACATCGGAGCCGTCGGCGCCCGGCTCGGCGTCCTCCCTTACGGACCGCTCACGGTCGCCTCCGCCACCACCTCCTGACCTGCGCCCCGAGACCCTGATCAGCCCGGCGGCCCACGAGGGCTCCGTGCGTGCCGAAGAAATGTCTGACGATTGCGTCAGGGATTAGCGTGGCCATGCGATGACGGACATGGGGGACCGCCTCATCGGGGAGGGCGCAGGGGAGCTCTACGGCGGGGACGCGCCCCTGTTCAGCTTCACCGTCCCCGACGAACTGCTCAAGGAGGCGGTCAGCAAGAGCCGCCACAAAGAAGCCGTGGCCGACATCACGCTCATGCCGGGGGTCGGCGAGGGGAAGCCCCCACCCCTGCGGGGGATCCTGCGCTCTGCCGGCTACACCCCGCTGGTCTTCCTCACCCTGGCCGCCATCGTCCCGAGCATGTTCGGCAACGGCATCAACCTGGTCGGCAACAACCTCGAGAAGTCGTTCCACCTCCACGACAGCGGGCTGGGAGCGGTGGCCTTCGTGGCCTCCGTGGCGCAGCTGCTGTGGGCCGTGCCTCTCGGGCTGTGGGCAGACAGGGGCAGCCGCAAAGTGGTATCGGGCGTGGCGCTTCTCGTCTTCGCCGTGCTGGCGCCGCTCATGGCGCTGTCGCCCAACGTGTGGTGGTTCGTCGTGCTCTATCTCTTCGCGGCGGTGGGCAGCGCCGTGAACAACACCGTGCACAACTCCTATCTCTCGGATGCCTACCCCACCGAGGGCCGCAGCCGGGTCTTCAGCTGGCACTACCTCGCCGACCCCATCGCCCAGACCCTGGGCATCCTCATCTTCGGGTACATCGTGGCCTACACGCACAACTGGCGGTGGGGCCTCGTCGTGGGGGCCGCCGGCATCCCGATCGCGCTCTTGCTCTTCACGCTGCGCGAGCCAGACAAGGGGAGCAACGAATCGAGCCACATCCTCAAGGCCGCGGGCATGGACGTGCAGTCGGAACAGGAGAGCACCCCCCGGGTCCTGCTGGGCCCGGCCGTGACGCGCCTGCTTCGCATCCGGTCCCTGTACTACGAGCTCGTGGCGGTGGCCGTGCTCGGCTTCGCCGGGATCAGCGCGTCGCTGTTCGGCAACCTCTACTTCGTGCGGGTCTGGCATCTCACCGGGAGCCACGGCACCGCGGAGCGCAGCGACATCTACTCGATCATCGGGTTGGCCGCCTTTCTCGGGCTCCCTCTGGCGTACACCGTCGGGGACCGGCTGTTCCGGCGCGCACCCCAGGCACCCCTCGTGCTGGCCGGGATCTGCATCACGATCTACGGGTTCCTGTTCACGGTGTCGCTGTACATGCCCAAGCTGTGGCTGGTCGTGGCCTTCCAACTCCTCGCCAACGCGGCCATCGCCCCCATCGCCATCGCCATCTTCCAGACCCTGGCCGCCACGGCGCCGCCCGAGATGCGCTCCATCTGTTTCGCCATGTTCGGCGTGTACTCCGCCGTCTTCGGTGGCTTCGCGGGGGGCATCATCCTGGGTGCCATCAGTGACGCCAGCAGCGTGACCACGGCCCTCACCTTCATCGGACCGGTGTGCGCGCTGGGTGGCGTGCTGCTCATCGTCGGATCACGCTTCGTCCGACGCGACATCACCCTCGTGATCGAGGACGTCCTGGAGCGCTACGCGGAAGGGAAGCGGCGCCAGTCGGGCGGGGCCATCCCGGCCCTGCAGATCCACAACATGGACTTCTACTACGGGACCCAGCAGGTCCTGTTCGACGTGAACCTGGAAGTCGCCGAGGGTGACATCGTGGCGCTGCTGGGCACCAACGGCGCGGGGAAGAGCACCCTGCTGCGGGCCGTGGCGGGATTGGACCACCCCCATCGCGGGGTCATCCGCATCTTCGGCTCCAATTGCACCTACCTCGAGCCCGAGCAGATCATCGACCTCGGTGCCGCGCTTCTGGTGGGGGGGAAGATGACCTTCCCGACCCTGACGGTCCGGGAGAACCTCCGCATCGGGGAGCACTCGTTCCGGCGAGACGGCCCTCGGGCCAAGATCGCCCTCGACGAGGCCGTCGGGGTCTTCCCCGAGCTCGAGCCCCGACTCGACCAGCCGGCGGGGACGCTGTCGGGCGGTGAGCAGCAGATGCTGGCACTGGCCCGGGTCATGATGACCAAGCCACGGCTCCTCATGATCGACGAGCTCGCCTTCGGTCTCGCCCCCATGACCGTCGAGCGCCTGATGGAGATCGTCCGTCGGGTGAACGCGGACGGGGCCACCGTGATCCTGGTCGAGCAGAGCGTGAACCGCGCCATGACCTTGGCCGAGCACGCCTTCTTCCTCGAACGCGGCGAAGTCCGCTTCGACGGCTCCATCTCCGAGCTGCTGCAGCGCGACGACCTCCTGCGCCCCGTCTTCCTGGCCGAGGTGGGCTCGGCGCTGGGCAACGGCGCCACGTCGGCCACGGGCGCGCGCGGGGGTAGTGCCGGAGGCGGGACGGGCCGCAGCAACGGGGGCGGGACGGGCCGCAGCAACGGAGGCGGCACCGGGGGCGGGACGCAGTCTGGAGGGGGACACGACCTCGGAGCGAAGCAACCGGGGCCCAACCCCTCCGGACCCAACCCTTCCGGACTGAACCCTCCCGGGCCCAACCCATCCGGCACGAAGCCACCCGGGCCGGCGGCGGCGACAGACGGCCTGTGGCTGGGCGGGTCGTCACCCGGCTCCACGCCGGGACCCGATCCGACGCCGGACGGACAGGGGGGTGGCGCGTGATCGCGGTGTCGGTCCCGTCGTCGGTCGTCCTCGAGGGCGCCATCCTCGGGCTCAACTACGGGCTGTTGGCGGTGGGACTGGTGTT
>Ga0116224_10001826_pt1 | contig 12983 bp, 12 predicted proteins | sample Sb_taG_9_FD_89699 | JGI IMG/M metagenome (GOLD analysis project Ga0116224, IMG submission 89699) | Peat soil microbial communities from Weissenstadt, Germany - Sb_50d_b_LC metaG | ecosystem: Environmental > Terrestrial > Soil > Wetlands > Peat | place: Germany: Weissenstadt | collected 2010-09-21 | reverse complement strand
GCACCTCGATGTCGGCTCATCACATCCTGGGGCTGGAGCAGGTCCCAAGGGTTCGGCTGTTCGCCGATTAAAGTGGTACGTGAGCTGGGTTTAGAACGTCGTGAGACAGTTCGGTCCCTATCTGCCGCAGGTGTAGGAGAATTGAGAGGATCTGTCCCTAGTACGAGAGGACCGGGATGGACGTACCTCTGGTGGACCTGTTGTCGCGCCAGCGGCATAGCAGGGTAGCTAAGTACGGAAGGGATAACCGCTGAAAGCATCTAAGCGGGAAACCCACCTCGAAACTAGTTCTCCCTTGAGAGCCGTGGAAGACCACCACGTTGATAGGCTGGGTGTGGAAGTGCAGCAATGCATGAAGCTAACCAGTACTAATCGCTCGATTGGCTTGATTGCTTTCATCGTCAGTGCCCATCTTTGGTCGCGCTATCGCCCTCTGGGCTACTTGCGCACGATGGACACAAACATGTCTAAGACCAGATTTCGTGTCACCGCCCTTCGCTGGCCTGGTGATTTTGGCGGAGCGCCCACACCCGATCCCATCCCGAACTCGGCCGTGAAAGGCTCCAGCGCCGATGGTACTGTGTCTCAAGGCACGGGAGAGTAGGTCGTCGCCAGGCTTGCCAAGGGCGGTTGACATCCTTCATCGCGCTACCGGCCTTCGACCTTTATGAGCGCGTTGTTTGATGCGCTATCGCGCTTCGCGCTCCTTGAGCGCGTTCATCGAGATTATCCCCTTTTACACGAGTTGGTTTATCCAACAGTATTGATGCGCTATCGCGCTTCGCGCCACTTGAGCGCCCGCCGCCGGTTCATTCCGCGTCGGCTTTTTTGCGTCTAAGCTCCGGCCCCAATGACCAAACGCAGCGCTGGCATCTTGCTGTATCGCGGCTCCGGGCCCGAACTTCGCCTGCTGCTCGTGCATCCGGGCGGTCCGTTCTGGGCGAAGAAGGACCTCGGCGCCTGGTCGATCCCGAAGGGCGAGTATACGGAAGGGGAAGAGCCGCTTGCCTGTGCCATCCGCGAATTCGAGGAGGAGCTCGGCAGCGCTCCGCAAGCCGCGGGCGCCCGTGTCTTCATCGAGCTCGGCGAGCTAATGCAGCCGAGCCGCAAGGCGATCGTCGCCTATGCACTTGAAGGCGATTTCGATCCGAGCCGACTCAAATCCAGTCTGTTCGAGGTGGAATGGCCGCCGAGAACCAGCCACCCGCAGTCCTTCCCCGAGGTCGACCGGGCGGAGTGGTTCACCCCCGAGGAGGCCAGGGTGAAGATCCTGCCGGGGCAACGCCCCTTCATCGACCGCCTGCTCGCAGAAATCGGCAAGCGCGCGCCCCTCTGAATCTGGCGGCGCAAGTGCCTACGCGAATAGCAGCGTGACGTGGTATGCGCAGTCATTCGTCGTGATCTCGATGTGGCCAAGCCGCCTGGCGAGGTTGAGCATTGCCAAGTTTGTTTGCATGACCTCGGCCACGAAGCCACGCACGGGCGCGCTGTTCAACTCTTCGCCTTGAGTCCTTTGCAATAAATTTTGGGCGTTAGGCGCGTGCACACCGAAATCGATAAGCTCAGCAATCACGTCATCATTTGCGACTTTGGCCGCATCGGCGTGGCGCTCGCCAAGGCGTTGAAGGATGGCGGCGCCCCCTTCGTGGTGCTCGAACAAAATGAACGGCGGATCATGGAGGCACGCGAGGCGGGCCATCTTTGCTCGCAGGGTGACGTCACCCAAGAGTCGGCGCTTCTAGGTACGGGCATACATCGCGCGCGCTGTCTCGCCACCGTGCTGCCGAACAATGCCGCCAATGTCTTCATCACCTTGAGCGCGCGTAGCCTAAATCGCAGCATCGAGATCATCGCCCGCGGCGACACCATCTCGACCGAACGCGAGCTGCTGCATGCCGGAGCCAACAAGGTGGTGCTGCCGACCCATATCGGCGCGGAGCGAATCGCCGAGATGCAGCTTAACCGTCGCGTTGGCGACGCCATCACTCAGCCGGATCCTTGTGCATCGCGCCAGGCGATGGCGTGGTGATCGTGGGGCGGAGCGGTCAAGCGATCAGCGCGCTGTTTTCCGCGCCGGTGGAAAAAATTCGTGCCGGGCGTCTGACCTTTTGAACTGAGCTTGCGCGAGGTCTGCGCTTTTTCATTCGGGGTGCCCTCGCGTTACGGCGCGGCGAAAAGGTCGGGGGGCGGCATGTCGATCCCTCGATTTATTGACTGTCGCGCGCGCTTTTTTGGGGTTGCGCAAACGGCGCGAGACGTGTTCGACTCCTACCTTCTGGGCGTCGGCGCGAAACAATCGCCTCGTCCGACCATAGGGGGAAGAAACGGGCGCGAAGCCTTGCGGGCGATGCGCCAAAGACGGGAAATTCGCTGCCGCATGCCGTTTGAGGGGCCCGGAAGACAGCAATTGGCTAAGCGTTTCGTCGCGGCAGCCGTCACCGCGCTGCCGATGCTTGGCGTGATTGCCGTGGCCCCCGCCGGCGCCGGTCTCCTCGATCCTCTCAATCCGTTCGGGACCACCACCAACGGCGGAACGATAAGCCCCGAGGAAAGGGCGCGGCGGGAGCAGGCGCGCAACGAGCTCTACGACCGCTTGAGCCCCGGCTACCGCATGAGCGTCCCCTTTGTCAGTGATGCGAGCGCCACGGCGCTGCAGCGGGGCATCGAGCAATATCAACGCATCATGGCCGCCGGCGGCTGGCCTACCGTCCCCGCGGGCACGACGCTCCGGCCGGGCGATACCGGCGCGGAGATCGTGGCGATCAGGCGCCAACTCGCCATCACCGGCGATCTTTCCAGCGACCGGATGAGTCCGACCTTCGATGACGAATTTCAAGATGGGCTCGCGCGCTTTCAGATCCGCAACGGCCTGCGCGTGAGCGGCTTTGTCGATTCAAGGACGCTGGCGGCGCTCAATGTATCGGCGCCCGAGCGGCTGAAGCAGCTCGAGACCAATCTCGCCCGCGTCAAGTCGTTGATGACGATCAACAAGGCTCCCCGTTACGTGCTCGTCAACGTGCCCGCCTACACCTTGCAGGCGATCGACCACGGCAATCTCGCGCTTGACAGCAACGTCGTGGTGGGCAAGCCCGCGCGCGCCACGCCCGCGGTATCGGCAAGGATCGTCGAGGTGAATTTCTATCCAACCTGGACCGTGCCGGACACCGTCGCCCAGCAGGACCTCATTCCGAAGCTCAGGAAGGACCCGAGCTACTTTACCGATGAGCATTTCAGCGTCATGCGGGATTGGAAGGCGCCACCGCTCGATCCAACCAGGGTCGATTGGAACTCGTCGGAGGTCGTGAGCTACAAATTCGTGCAGGACCCGGGAACCTTCAATGCGCTCGGCGTCGTGCGCATTAACATGCCGAACAAATACAGCGTCTACATGCACGACACGCCGCTCAAGCAGCTGTTCAGCCAATCGGCGCGCGCGTTCAGCTCGGGCTGCGTGCGGGTGGAGAAGGTGCTCGATCTCGTGGCCTGGCTGCTCGGCCCGCAAAGCTGGACGCCCGAAAAGGTGCAGGCGGCGGCCGCCAATGGCCAGCGCATCAATGTCACGCTCACAAACTCGGTGCCGGTGCATTTCGTCTATCTCACGGCGTTCGTATCCGACAACGGCGTGGTGCAGTTCAGACCCGACATCTATGGCCGCGACGCCCCGAGCGCCGATGAGCCTGACGATCAGGGAGCTGTCGTCGCCGAGCAGCGCCGCGCCGTCACGCCGTGAGCGTGCCATCGTTAATTCGAGTTGAAGTGGGGTGGACGGCCCGCCCCGGGCTCCACGAACGCACCATGTTCACGTTTTCGTCGGGTTGATCGCATACCTCGCAATGGCGCGGGAAAGCCGCTGCGGCGAGCTGGCCGCATCCTGACCCGGGCCCCGGACAATTCAGCGCAGGCGACGGAGCGCCACGCGACATCAGAACGCAACGACACGCGCATCGCCACGGCATAGAGAGGACAGAGGAGAATCGAGAAGGATCTGCAGGTTGCGGCCTCATCTAATCAGCGGCGCGCGAGTCGAAGGGCGAAGGTGCGCGCTGACCAAACTCCGCATCGTCGAGATCGCTGTGGCCCTGCTGCTTACGGTCGCTGCAATTCTATTCGTCGGCCTGACGCTATGGGGGGCTGAGCTGCCGGACAAGCGCGCGATCGGCGCTCCGGCCGAAGCCGCGGCGTTCGACTGAGCCGACTGCAGCCAACAGAGGACCGCTGCTTACGCCAGCGGGTCGTCGGGATCGGTCTTGCCGCCTTGGCTGCGGTCCTTGGCGGCAAAGATGTTGGCGAGCGCCGAGGGGCGATTTTGCCGCAGCCAGTCCGCGCTTCTCGCGAAGGCGGCCGCCGTCTCGCGGCGGATGTCGGCCGCTGCCGCCACGGTTCTGGCATGCCACCACGCCTCGCTCTCGACTCTTGGGGCGAAGAGATAAAACACCAGCCAGTGCATGAGCGCCACGTCGAGCGCCATGAACACGCCGGCAAAGATCACGTCGCTTAAAAAGTGCCCCCCTTCGCCGATGCGGATGAGACCGGTGATGCCGCCGGCCGCCAGCGCAGCGCCCATCAGGGCCGCGCGCCGGCGCCGCGCAAGCATGGCGATGGCGAACCCAAGCGCGAAAGTCGAGGAGGCCTCGCCGCTGATGAAGGAGCAGTTGCGAGCGCATTGACCGGACCGCTCGAGAACAGGTGTGAATCGATCGGAGCCGCCGAACTCGACGATCTGCGCAGGGCGCGGCCGCGCCCAATGGTCCTTCAGCACCGTGTTGGCGATCAGGCCGGGTCCGGTGATGAGCACGAGCGCGAGGAAGATCCATTGCGCCAGGCCGAGCTCAAGCAGACGGCGTCTTTTGGCCAGGGCAAGGACGATGCCGATCACTGCCGTGATGCTGGCCATCCAGGTCAGGAGCCGGAAGCCTAGGCGAAGGGCGCTGGCGAGATCGGAGTCGTTAAAGAGGAAATGGCGTGGCCCGAGATTGAAGAGGCGGCTCACGGCGAGATCGAGGTCGGGCCAGCCGACGAAGATCAAGGCGGCCGCGACGCCGATCGAGGCCGCAACCGCCACGAGCCAAAGCCGTGTCCGCCTATCGGCATCGTGATAGGCCACGCCCGGATCAGTCATCGTCGCCCTCATAGCCGCGCAAGAGGTAGCGCTCCTGGCGCAGCGGCGCTCCCTTAGTTGGAAAGCTCTGTTTTCCAATGAGTTTAGACGTGCCGAAATGCTTCGGAACCGAGGTCGAGGAGCGATTCACGGTGACGTAGAGCACGGATTCCGGCGCGCTTGCGGTGAAGAGGTACTTCATCTCGAAATGATTGCGGGGCCCGTCCTCCCGAAACCAGATCAAGACGGGCAGCGATGTATCGCGAAGATAATAGGCGAGCTCTCCCGTCACTTCGCGGTTGTCAGTGAGCACGGACTTTGCGCCTTTCTCCCCGGCCAGACGCCGCGTGGCGGCGGCGAAGTCGCGCTAGCCGAGCACGCGCGCATAGGGGGTTCCACGTGGGCCCCATGAGCTCGGTGAGTTTGGGCGCGAAAGTGATGACGAGGGCCGCGCCGAGATGCAGTCCAAGCGAGATCCGGAACAGCCTTGGCCAGTGCCGCAGCAGTTCCGCGGTCACGAGGATCGTGGCGGCGGGGTAGGCCGCGGCGGCCCAATTGGCAGGGGCGCGGGAGAGAAGGGTCTGCAGGGTGAGCAGGAGGATCACCGGCACCGAAAAGGCGAGCAATCTGCATTGCGGCTCCTCGCATCCGGGTCGCAGCGCGCGCCACGCCGCCCAGATCAGCACCGGATCGGACCGAACACGGCGAATTGGGAGCCCAAGAATTCCAGGGCCGCGCCGAGATGGATGGCCTCCTTCCAGCCGGCATTTTCGGCGGTGTGGGAGAAGGTGGCGAAGCTGTGCTCGGCGTTCCAGACAAGGTTCGGAGCGATCAACGCGAACGCAATCGCGAGCGCCACGATGGCCCGGCCTCCTCGAAGCGCCTCCCTTGCCCGTTTGTTGCTCCATGCGTCGATCGCCACGCAGAGCAGAAAATAGATCGCGGCATATTTGGCGAGAAGGCCAAGCCCGAGGCTTGTGCCGAGCAAGAGCGCGTAGACCATGCGTTGGCTCTGCACGAGCCTGATCCAGCCATAAAGCGCCAGCGTCCAACAGGGGAACGTCGGTGGAGATCAGCAGGGAGGAGAAGGACGCCGCCGGGAGCGTGGCAAACACCACCGCGGACCAGAAGTGATCGTCGTAAAGCGCCCGGCCGGCGAGAAACACGAAGATCGAGGTCAGGGTGTAGAGGATCGGCGATGGCGCGCGCAGGCACCATTCGGCGTCGCCGCAAACATCCGTCGCGAGCCGGATAATCCAGGCGATGAGCGGGGGCTTAGAAAAATAGCCAAAGGCGAGATCGCGAGACCATGTCCAATATTGGGCCTCGTCGAAGAACAGATCGGTCCGATCCAGGACGAGCGCAAGCAGCCTGACGGCAAGCAGCACCGCAAGGAAGACCAGCAGCCAGACCCAATAGTCCTGCTCGCGCCAATGACGCTCGCACCAATGGCGTGGATCGATGCGGCGAGCAGCTTGAATGGCTTGCAAAGCGGTTACGGCCGATGGTTGGGGATCGGTGCCCCCTGTACAATGTTGTGCGCGCAAATGAAAGCTTGCTACTGATCGATAGAGGGGGCGCCTTTGCCCTCTGGCGCCTTTTGAGAGATTTGCCGATGCGCATCGCTGTCGTCATCCCCGCCTATAACGAGGCCGGCAATATCGGGCCCCTCATCGAGGAGACGATTGCCGCGGTGCCTGCGGGGACGCTGCAAGAGGTGATCGTTGTCGATGACGCGAGCGACGATGGGACGGATGCCGAGATCAAGGCGCTGCTCGGCCGCCACCCGGTGTTGCGTTATCTCCGCCACGGCAGGCGCGCCGGCCAGAGTGCGGCGCTGCGTAGCGGCGTGAGGGCGGCCACCGCGCCCGTCATCGCCACCATGGACGGCGACGGGCCAGAACGATCCTGCCGATATCATGCGGCTCTTGGCCCGGCTCGGCCGCGAAGGGTGGCGAGCCTGCCATGGTTGCGGCTTAGGGAGGACCGCAAGGCCAAGGGCTCGCGCAGGGCCGCCTCGCGCTTCGCCAATTGGATCCGCGACAAGGTGCTTGCCGATGGCTGCCCCGACACCCGCTGCGGGCTCAAGCTTTATTGGCGGGAGGCCTATTTGACGCTGCCTTATTTCACCAGCATGCACCGTTATTTGCCGGTCTTCTTCCTCACCTATGGCCACGAAATCGCCTATGAGCCGGTCAACGATCGGCGGCGGCTCAGGGGCGCGTCGAAATACACCAACCTCGGGCGGGCCCTAATCGGGCTATTGACCTCGTCGGCGTCAGCTGGCTCCGCAAACGAACCCTGCTTCCGCCGATCGCGGAAGCCTTATCCGGCGAAATTGCGACCGGTCAGAAGGCCAAAACCCGCGCAGCCAAGTCAAAGTGGGGTCTTCGTCAGAATGAACGTGGCAAATCTGGCGAGATGGTGGGCGACGACGCCGATCACGGAGTTGGTCTGGATCAGCATCGGCTTCATCGCCCAGTTCTTGTTCTCGATACGTTTCATCGTGCAATGGCTCGCCACGGAGCGGGCGCGGGCGAGCATCATCCCCGAGACGTTCTGGTATTTCAGCCGCGCCGGCGGCGCGCTGCTGCTGGCCTATGCCGTCTATCGCATGGACCCCGTGTTCATCGTCGGCCAGGCGGCCGGTCTCGCAATCTATGCCCGCAACGTCTATTTCATCTGGCTCGGCAAGCGGGCGCCGAGCCAGGCCAATATCGCGTGACTGGCCTGCCGGAGGCAGGCGTCCGGCGGTCGAATGCAAGGGGCGGTTTGCTGAACATGAGCCTTCGCCTGCAGGACCTCACCCTCGTCGAGCAGGTGGTGCTCGCACTGTCCTTTGTGCTTATCGGCGTGTTGCTGATCGATCCGTTTCTGCTTGAGCGATCGAGGGTGTTGGCGCCGGGGGCGCGCCGCGCGTTCCAGGCCATCACCGATATTGGCAGGTCGAACTGGATGCTGATCCCCGCGGGCTCGGCGGTCGCGCTCGCGCTTGTGCTGAAGCGCACGCATCAGGGGTTCCGCAATGCCGCGGGCTACGGCCTGATCGCAAGCACCATCGGCTTTGTATTCGTGAGCGTGGGGGGTGCGGGCCTCATCGCCAATCTCGCCAAGGAGATCATCGGCAGGGCGCGGCCGAAGCTGTTCGATAGTTTGGGCCCGTTCGACTTCCAGCCTTTCGCCTTCAATCCCGATCACGCCTCCTTTCCATCGGGTCATGCGACCAACATCTTCGCCCTGGCCACGGTGATCGTCATGCTGTGGCCGCGGGGAAAAGTGCTGCTCTACACCGTCGCAGCCTGGATCGCGGCAAGCCGCGTGCTGATCGGCCAGCACTACTTCACCGACGTGGTTGCGGGTGCGATCCTGGGCGCAGCCTTTCCCTATTTCGTGCGCTCGCGATTTGCGGCACGCCGCTGGCTGTTCGAGCCCATACCACGCGGGGGCTACCGGTTGCGCGGGGGTCGCACGCGCAATTGGCTTGGTTGGCCAGGATCTTCAACCGGCGGGGCCGGGCGCGGCTTTTCGGCAACAGGCGCGATAGACGGGGACTGATCTTGGCACCGCAAGCTGGGTTTTGTAAGGAAGTTGTAAGCTACGCGAGCGGCATGTTTTGCGAAGCCTCGCGCGCGGGGCGTAAACGAGGCGCCTTAAGGGGGCCCGATTGGGGGCGTCGGACAGGTGATGCGCTTGCTGGTCCCCAGACTCGCGGCGAGGGGGGACTCGATATCCACCTGATCCAACCGAACGGCACCAACCTGACGCTTAAGGACGTGCCAGTTCTTTGAGATGCCGCCCTATTGGGGGCTGCGCGGCACCTATTGGTTCAACGCCAACCCCAATTGGGGCGTGATGTTCGATTACAATTACACCAAGGTCGTTACCGATAAGGGTGCGGTGGTCAACGTCTCCGGCACCCGCGATGGTATTTCGCTCGGTCCAACAGACCGCGTCGGCAACACGTTTCAGGTGATGGAGTTCACCGACGGCCTCAACGAGTTCTACTTGGGTGGTCAATATCGCTGGCCGCATGAGCGGTGGACGCCTTACCTAGGCTTCGGCGTCGGAGTCTCCGTTCGCCATGTCGAGGTGCGGCGCAGAGGGCCGGCACAGCCCTACACGTTTGACTATCAGCTGGCCGGTGTGGATGTCGAAGGGTTGGTCGGGCTTGAATGCCATATCGGCCCGCACGTCTCGCTGTTCGGCGACTACAAGCTGAGCTTTGCGACCAATGACACGGACCTGGGGCGGCTCGCTTGACACCGATGTTTTTGGACCAACCATGTGACGTTCGGCGTCTCCTACCGCTTCGGTGGCCCACCCGAGCCATATGAGCCCTATCAATAGACGGCCATTCCGGTGAACCGGTCGAGCGCCGGCGGCTGATTTGGGCCGGAACAGGTGGTTCACAAAGGCCCGATAAGCGCCTATATGACATTCAAGATCGCGCCGAGGCGAAATCAGAGAGCGGCGCGCTTCACATCTCCTCCGAACCTGTTATAGGTTCCCGCCCTTGTCGGCGGATCGGGTTTCACTCGGGTACGCGCCCGGCCGACCGAGCATGGTGGATTGACGCGGGGTGGAGCAGCCCGGTAGCTCGTCAGGCTCATAACCTGAAGGTCAGAGGTTCAAATCCTCTCCCCGCAACCACCCAAACATCTGAAAATAATAACTTTTTTAGAGCAGGTTAACGGCCGCCTTGGCATAATTGTCGATTGGGTCGCCACCGGGTCGCCACCGTATCGACCCACGACACCTAGCGCACGAAGCAGGCTTTTATCTTCAGTTTCCTAATCTGAGGGTCGCAGGTTCGAAATCCTGCCGGGGTCACCAACCAAATCAGTAGGTTATTGAACAACGGCCTAAGTACTAAACCGTATCTGGTCACCACATGGTCACCATCTGTGGAACATGTTCTTGGACGAAGCTTTCACGATATTGCGCAAATTGCTTGATTCTCGTGGTTATTCATCGTCATCCTCCGTGACGTCCTCGGTAGCCGTGGGTGGGGGCGACAGCAGGCGCCCAAGCTCGGCTTTCGCTACGAGCCTGGCGCCGCCGAGCTTGGTGGAGGGGATGATCTCGTCGGCGATCCAACGCCGGGCGGTCCGGAGCGACATCCCTGTGATCCGCGCAATGTCAGTCGCGCGCAGATACTCCGCGGCGTCGCTCATTGCTGCTGCTCCGGAAGAGGGGCGGGCGCCCCAGGGCGGTCGACCTTCTGGCCACATTCAGCCCATTCGCGTGCCGCCTGCCGAGCAAGCAGGCGTGCGATTTCAATCAGTGCGGCTGATACCGGACTGCCGTTTTTCCTGGTTTTTGAGCGAACGCGAGCCATATTCGCCTGGACATTGGGATCCAGGCGAAGACCTTCGAAATGGTGCAATCGGATCTATTTTAGGCGGCGACCGCCCGTTCGGATGTCCTCAACTCGGCCTCTCCAAGAATCGGCCGAGTACTTCATGCCAAGTGGTTTGCCCGCTGGCTGTACGAAGCGAATGAGCGGGCCGGCGGCCTTGCCCCGACCTGATCTTCCGGGGGCAATCACGGAGGTACGGGGCTCCTTGCCGGTGATCTTCTTGTAGGTCGACATCATCGCCGCAATCCAATCGTTCTCGGCGGCGTGACCACGATGCCTCTTTGGCACGGTGAGTTCCCCTATTTGCACGGCATCATCAGCAGCCTTGCGCGCAAGATGCTCAAGTTTTTGTGCGGCATCAGCGGCGTCGAGAATCTCCACGAGTCGTTCAACTCGCGCTGTCGCCCGAGTGACCTCATCCTCGTTCCCATTTTCTGCTGAGGCAAGAAATTCCAGAAGAGCGAAATCCCGAGGTCCGTCTGCCGCATATCGGTAATTATCGCGATGATCTATGTCGAGCCATTTGAGTAGCCTGCGAGCCGCGCGGGCTATCTTGTCCATCCGGTCTTTGATAACCGAGGGGGTGGCCCGCTTGATGTTGGATCCCCGGCAGTCCAGCCGATACCACGTGGCTGCGGCTTCGAAGTGTTTCTCATATCGGATAATATGAGCGACATCTTTGTTGACCGCCGCGGCAATGAGTTCAAAGTCCTTTTTGGAGTAAGTAGGCATGATCTTGGGTTGCTCTGACCCGCTATAGGAACGTTGGCGGCTTCTACGACCGCGCCACAACAAAAACCATATCGCCTAACGGTCTCGAAAACCGTTGTACGTGTGAGCGTACCGTGCGTTCGAATCCCACCCTCTCCGCCAGATAATTGATATATATTATTGTAATTCAATGGTTATAATCAGTAATGGTGATCGTCACCCCACATTTTACTCCTCATTGTGATCTGCGCGTTCGCGCGTGACTCCTAACTGTATGTCTTTCGCTGCAACAAGCCTAAGCGATGGGAGTAGTAGCTCAGATTCCTAATCTGAGGGTCAGCGGTTCGAATCCGCTCGGGGTCGCCAACTCTCTCAGCAAGATCAAAGATTTAGCCTAAGGACGGCGATATCCCTAAGTCGGGGCTGATCTTGTGTCAGGTCCATGTCAGGTCTAGAGGCCGGCCTCCGAGTCGGTCGTCGCGCCGACTACGCAGAACTGGCGAGATTCCGGGAGCCAGCGAGCCCGCTATAAGCTACGGTCAGGAAGGATCGTTCTCTTCCTTTTCGTTCGCGGCAAGCAATCGACGGACCGCTGTGGTTAGCTCGGTCTCCTCCTCAAGGACTTGGCTCAGACGTTCGGCCAGCGCAATAAGCACCACTCGCACATCTTGAGCTAGCTCCAAGCACTGTTGATCTGTTTTCTCGTGAACTCCGCCGCTCAAGGCTTTGTGCAGGAGCGTCAGCGGATTATGCCCCTTGATGAGAAGGGTTTGCGGGATTGCGTTTTTAGCCGCGTCGAGTGCCTTAGAGAAAGAAATCTCGTCCTTTGCGGCCTCTAAAGTTTGTACCATCTCCACAGGTGCGCCAACCTTCTGAGCGACCTTAATGACCTCCTCCAACAGCCGGTCCTTGTGGTTCTCTACGACTCGCCGGTAATAGGTAAACGCGCCGATCCCAAGGCCTTGATTCTCGGATCGTCTGCCTTTGAGAAAAAGCTCTCGGTCGCTACCGAACAGCCGAAGCAGGCGATTTGGAGTAGGAGGACCATAAGAGGGGTCCTCCCCAAACTTGTAGGCGAAGCCTTCCTCCGAAAACGCTTCTTCTCGCTGTGGATGAAGTGCGAAAACCTTTTTGGTGGAGCGGCAATTAGAGCATATGTAGGTGACGAAAGTTAGCTGATCTAAATTTGCCATTATCGTCGGGCCCCCTGCATACCGGAAAAAACGAGGACCGTTGCACTGATCGCTAGTGCAGTGCAGTTGAATTTCTGGCCGACTCAGCTCGATCCGTCCGTCTCGATAGTTAGCAAGGCCTGCGACCTTTACCGACTGACCCAGTGGCGTGCTTTCCAGAAACTCAGCGAAGCTAAGCAGCGGCGCTTCCTCAGCGGATTCGCTGGGAGTCTCGGCTGACTTTTCAGTTTCACTCATTTTTGGTTTCGCCCCTTGGCGAGAGCATCTGGCGCGGGCGCGGAAATGGTATACACCCGAACGCGTTCCAATCAGCGTTGCTATCATCTCCCTTGGACCGAGGATCAGGGCGGTGGGCTTCACTTAGCCCGCGCGGAAGGGCCGCAACAATGCGCGTCATCTCACCGCGGTAGCGCGACCCACAAACTAACTCACAATGGACTTTTTTGCGCGAGGACGCTTTGCTTCGTGCGCTTGGCGGCGCGGTTTCTTCTTATTGGCGATCCCGCGATTTGGCTGTGTGTACCGAAAACTTAAATTCGGACGTAGTGGTAATGGAGGCCGCCGAGGAGTGGATGTGACATGATGCGTCCGGTTCGCTGAACCGGACGCGAGACGGGCGAAT